>Ga0307942_1003883_pt1 | contig 12040 bp, 9 predicted proteins | sample OrgLakmetagen175_FD_201846 | JGI IMG/M metagenome (GOLD analysis project Ga0307942, IMG submission 201846) | Saline water microbial communities from Organic Lake, Antarctica - #175 | ecosystem: Environmental > Aquatic > Non-marine Saline and Alkaline > Saline | place: Antarctica: Organic Lake...
GCGGGGGCGCCGCGGCCGCCGGCCCCCCCGCCCCGCCGCCCCCCCCCAAAAGGGGGTCCAATCCAAAAAATACACGTGACGTACAATACTTTTTTTTTTCACCCTCCTGCCCTGCCTGATATATTAAAGGCCGAGGAAGCCTCCTAGCTACAATGTATCTCAAATACGGCGGAGAAAATATGGTGGAGAAGATTTACAGTGCCCAGTACCAAAAAGGCTTTTTTTCTAATTCATGTGGGGTTCATGTGGGGTTTTACTGCCCGCATATTTCTTTTCTTTTTTTCCCTCTTTTTTCTTAACACAATCTATCAGCTGAGCAAAAAGGCCTGAGCAGCAAGCCTCGAGCTCTTGACGTAGGAGTGACAACGAGCAAACAAAACACAGGTGTGCGCACGCAAACACACACAAACACATACACACACACAAACACACACATACACACACACATACACACACACACACCTCTCCTGTGTGGTGAGGTGCAGCTTGTCGTCCCCCTGATGAGCACACACACACACGCACACGCACATGCACACACACACACACACACACACACACACACACACACACTGTGTGGTGAGGTACAGCTTGTCGTCCCTCTGATGAGCACACATACAGACACACACACACGCACACGCACACGCACACGCACACGTACACACACACACATACACACACACACGCACACGCACACACACATACACACGCACACACACACACATACACACACATATACACACACACCTCCTGTGTGGTGAGGTACAGCTTGTCGTCCCCCTGACGCATACAATGTACAAAATCCTTGAACGCCATTTCTTGCTTGCTGCCCTGACCAAAAGCCCCCTTAGGCCCATCACGACACTCAACCTTCACGCGTGCCTCGCCCTGTGTGCGTGAGTGTGCATGTGTGTGTGTGCATATGTGTGTGTATGTGTGTGTATGTGTGTGTGTGTGCGTGTGCGTATGTGTGTGTCTGTGTGTGTGTGCTCATCAGGAGGACGACAAGCTGCACCTCACCACACAGGAGGGGTGTGAGTGTGCGTGCGTGCGCGCGTGCGTGCGTGCGTGAGTGAGTGCGTGAGTGAGAGTGTGTGTGTGTTTGCGTGCGTGCGCATGTGTTTTGCGTCCTCGTTGTTGAAAAATCTCACGCCTGCCTCGCCCTGCTCGTATGCGTGTTTGAGCCATTTGTTTGTGTGCTTGTGTTTGTGACGCGTGTTGCATGATCGCCTGTTTGTGTTTGTGTTTGTGTTTGTGTTTGTGTTTGTGTTTGTGTTTGTGCTTGTGCTTATGCTTGTGCTTGTGTTTGTGACGTGTGTTGAATGATCGCGTGTTGCATGATCGCGTGCTTGTGTTTGTGTTTGTGTTTGTGTTTGTTTGTGTGCTTGTGTTTGTGACGCGTGTTGCATATCGCCTGATGATCAAAGTTAATCACATATCACTCAAATCTCAAGAGCGCCTTGCCCTGATTGATTGCGCACGTTCGTGTATGCTGTATGCTCTAATTGTGTTACAGGTCACGTGCTATACACACATCCTTGCTGTGTGCATTGTCCCTGAATTCAATCTTTATGCAGACACGGACGGGTGAGAGCGCCTCTTGTTGCCGCTTTAAGAGGTTTAAACAATAAATGGTAACATGGTTGTATAGTGGCTGGCCAGTAAGCACACATTGACTTCATTTTGTAAGCACACACTGACTTCACACTGTCAAATCTCAACACTGTCAAGTCTCAAGCTTGCGATTCTGTACATCTGAACATGTCAATAGAAAGCTTGTGACACTTGTACTTGTGTAATGGCTTCTGATAACAGTCACTCACCGCGTTGCGCACGAGATAATCATCGTCCCACTGGAGTGAGGGCACCAGGAGTAACGGGTTAGTTCACATGCGTGTTAGCCTTTGCAAGCATGATGCGTGAGCAACTCACCTTGCCTGTTGCTTTCCAGTCTGCGTCATCTGGATGTCCATCCAAAACGACCTGCGGGCTTGCGGATGATCAGCTGTCAAATTTCTGAGCACTTGCAATGCAAGACAACAATGTTGCACGGTCCCTTCAAGTTAACACACAACTCACAGGCTGGCGCTGACAAACATAGCTGTTCCAAAAGCTGGCTTTGTCCGTCTCGGCTGCAATTATTCGCTCCATTCTGGCTATTGGTATTATTATTTTCCAGACCAAAAGCCAGGCCTGCCCTTTGGTACACCGGTCTTCTGTTTTTTTTTGTTATGTCAGTCTCTTTTTTATATTGATTAACCGTTTTGTAATGGTGTGTTTTCAGTTTTAACTGCGCGTTTACAACGGCGGGTTTTTGAAAATACTTGCACCGAATGTGTGTTTAAAACGTGCGGTCAAATGTCAGGTTAAGGAAATTCAATCGGTTTAAATGTTGTTTTGCTCCCTACACACACACATTCTGGGAGAGAAAAAAAAGTTTTAAGGACTTATACTTTGCAGTGACGGTAATTTGATCTGGCAAGGAGCTAAACTAAGCTATGTAATGCCCTCAAAACCAATCAGAAATATTGCCTCTTCCGTGGCTGAGTGCATAGCCCTTTTCCCTTGATTTTTTCTAGCGCCTTTTTTTTAAATGCAACAGGCTTTCCCAAGCTTCCGCTCAGATGCTCCCCAGAGGCATATATAGTAGCAATGTAACCTTCTTAAGGGAGTTTGGAATCAGGTGCCATAAAACTCCTTCAACACATCTCTGGGATCTGGGATGGGACGGAGACCTGATGCAGTAGAAAAACTTTGTGTCATTAAAGTCACCCCCCATTGTAACCATTGTAACCATTGTGTCATTAATAAAACTACACACTAGACACACCTGGTTATATCTTAAATAAAAACAGTTTATTCAAGCAGGAAAAAGAATTTTTTACTGCTTGTCAACCAGCAACTGCCAACGACCATCCTCGCACACTTTGTTGCTTCAGCTTCTTCACATAATATCATCTATTAAATGCCTCTGTAATCCAAACTAGCTATCATCACACGCTTCAACCACCTACTACATAGAAATCCAGAAATGCAATGCACACAGTACCATATTCCACCGATAATGAAGTTCAAATGAGTTGAATTTGAAAAGCTTCTCTGCTCTCTCTGCTGGAAAAAAAGTCATAAAAAGAAAGCACCTTACTGAGCACCCACCACGACACCCACATGTTCGAACGCATTATTTGCATCATCTACAAATATTTCCTCTCTTCTTTGAATGCATACGTTTACGTTTGGACTCTGACAGTTGGTATGGGGAGGGACTCCTGAACCGGCAACTGGTTCTTCGCTTCCAGGAACTTGAGCCGCGTCTCCATCTTTTCGAGCGCGATAAGGAGCTCGCCGTCGACCCTGTCCCTGTTCTTCTTGCGCAGCTCCTCGTCCATCTCTCCGTTGTCGTCTCCACAGTGCTGGCACCTGTACCGTGAGAACAGCAGGGGGAAGGAGAAGGGCTCAGATCAGCATAAAGATGGTTTCATGTCCATAAGCGACAGCTGTCACTCACTCTTAGTGCATCAATATTTCGGGCTAATGCATTGTGTGGGGTCCGTCATACAATGAGCAACCATGCCAGACTGGAGTCATTAGGAAGGGCTCAGATTTGCATCCAGATGGTTTCAAAAGCACAGCTGTCACTCACTCTTAGTGCTCCAACCATTCGGGCTAATGCTTTTTTTGGGGTCCATCATACATGAGCGACCATGCCCGGCTGAGTCTTTGTACCTACTATACCCCTCGTTAGTCAATACAAATAGTTCTCGTTAGGCAGTACACATATTTCCCTCAGCAGGTGCGTGAGTGAAGTGATGCTGCATTGCTCATTGCACATTATGGTAGGGATGGCCATAACCATATTTACTTTCATTGTGCACAAGATAGTTTCAGCTGGGAAATCATCAAATATACTGTCATTTACAGTGTATATTATTCAGTGTTGTGCACATACGGCGTCAATCACAAATGGCACCGTTAATTACGGTGCTTAAATGACGTCTACGTCACGTAATCGTAATTAACGGTGAAATTCACTGATGGTGGGAAATCGTAAGTAACGGTTCGGCGTCAGGTACTCAGTGGCTCAGAGTGCCAACTCAAGCTCTGATTTCCCCACAAACAACATTTGCGATTTGCGATATAAATATAATATGTCCTCCGGTAATCAGGCCAAGAGGGCTCGTGTGGCCCTGAGTCAGTCGAGCCTGGCCCGGCCTGGCCAGCTGCTGACGATTTCCCACCGCAAATAACTAATTCGTGACGGTTTCCCACCGTAAATAACTGTAAAGCCGACCGTCAGACGTCAAAAATGAAAATTACCGTAAATTACGCCTGAGGATTAGTTTCTGACGGTCAAAACCGTAAATTACGCCTGACCGTCAAATAACGGTTGACGGCGTCAACAGTAAAGTGCACAACACTGATATCAGTAGTAGGGATGGCCATAACTGTGTATACAGTGCTTTGAGCAGGTACGTCACACCACAGGTGCGGTCATAATTAGGGATGGCCAGAACCGTGCATGTATAGGTATATACGGTGTGCATACGGTATTTTAGCAAGAGCGCCACCATACACACGGTCAAATACGGTGCAGATACACAGTTCTGGCCAACCCTACACATCAGTAGTAATGTGCAAGCAATATAATGTGCAAGCAATATAGAACATTACTCACCCTGGAAGCCCAGAATCCTGGTGAGAAGTTGAACAAGTGTGCAAGGTGAAGTCATGCATGATAACCAGAGCGCTTCTAACTTGCTTTTCTGTGGTGGAGGAGATTTGCGGCGTCTGGCACCATATTGGCTTACTTTCCTTACTTGACGTTGGGAGTGGTTATCACTGCCTGTATAATTGTCTCTTTCTCTTGTGGGCAAAATTACAGGGGTTTTCCTTTCCCCTTGGATGGGGTGTGTGTGGAGAAGGGGCTAGGATGAGTCCTTTGTGGATTTGTGCACTTGTGGAGATACAGGTGCACCTGGCAGGATATAGACTTTCTGCCTTTATAGAGGCGCCAATGCGACGGCCACATCCCAAACCATTTATTACTGCATGGTTTAGAAAGCCAAATTCCTGCGATTACTGGCATGCCCCATCCTCAATGATTGCGGCATTGTCAGAAATGAAGTCATGTTGCTAGCACGATTGTAGAACGCGTTGCTAGCATGGTATTAGAGTGCGTTTTCCTCTTGAATCTGGGCTTGGATGGATGAATGGATGTATACGTGGCTGGCCAAAAGCAGCCAGAAGCCGACCAGCCAATAGACCGAAAGGTCACCCCTTGTTGTAACCATTGCAATGTTTTGCAGTAGGCGATTTATACACTGGGTAGGGGAAGGGAGACGCACACACACGCATACACGCTCGCGCGCACACACACACACACACACACACACACACACACACACACACACACACACACACACTCTCACACGCCAAGGGGAGCACCCACCTGCGCTTCTTGGCGATGAGGAGCCGTTTGCAGGAGCGGCACTTCCTTCTGGCAGCAAAGCAGAAGAACCAGAAGCAGCAGCAGCAGGCCAGGAAGAGGAACACCAGTACCGGTACCAAGATGGCGGGCAGCAGCACTGCAAGGTTGGGACCTGAAGGTCTGGGCCTGTACGCGTCCTCCAAGCGTTTCACCATGCCTGCCGTGTACGGAGTGCCCCTAATGAAGTAGAAGGTGTTGCCCTGCGTGTGTGTGTGTGTCTGTGTGTGTGTGTGTCACTAGCAAGGATGAAGACACCAGTGCCCTGAGATAAGCACCAAGCTAGCATCAATTTATTCACGCATACGTAGTTGTCAGACTTTTAGTCTCCCCTGCATCATAACCCCGCCCACTCACACCCAGACTAAGATTCGCACCTGTGGGCTGACAAACTTGGCGATGACATCCGCGCTTGGGTTCTGCAGCAGGGTCCTTCTCTTGTCTGCAAAACAAGTAGGGAGTCAGACATCTGAGCAATAGCATCCTCTATATGAGGTTTCAGTGTGTGTGTGTGTGTTTGTGCGTGCGTTTGTGCGTGTGTGTGTGTTATTGTGTGTGCGCGTGTGCGTTTGATTGTGTGATTGTGTGTGACTGTGTGTGTGAGCAGGCAGCCCAGGCTGCAGGGCAAGCTTTTACAAAACAGGAAACTGATCCAACCTACAAGAAAAACTAAAAAAGCTAAGCTGCTAGTGTGTTAGCACAAGCTGCTAGTGTGTTAGCACATTCATCGTCAATAACAACAGGCACATTGAGGTGCCAGCACCTAAGAGCCCCATGGCGCCAAAATAACGTCGCTGAACGCTTGCTGATATCTTTGAGCTCAATCTCTAAGTCACACACTCGCTGATGTCTTTGAGCTCAATCTCTAAGTCACACACTCGCTGATGCCTTTGAGCTCGATCTCTAAGTCACACACTCGCTGATGCCTTTGAGCTCAATCTCCAAGTCACACACTCGCTGATGCCTTTGAGCTCAATCTCTAAGTCACACACTCGCTGATGCCTTTGAGCTCGATCTCTAAGTCACACACTCGCTGATGTCTTTGAGCTCAATCTCTTAGTCACACACTCGCTGATGCCTTTGAGCTCGATCTCCAAGTCACACACTCGCTGATGCCTTTGAGCTCAATCTCTAAGTCACACACTCGTTGATGCCTTTGAGCTCGATCTCTAAGTCACACACTCGCTGATGCCTTTGAGCTCGATCTCTTAGTCACACACTCGCTGATGCCTTTGAGCTCAATCTCCAAGTCACACACTCGCTGATGCCTTTGAGCTCAATCTCCAAGTCACACACTCACTGATATCTTTGAGCTCAATCCCATTGACCCCGTCCCCAGTATTTTGGCTGGGTGTCCCTGTCGTCTCCACATCCATCTGCACATTTTCATTCCTGCAGAGGCCACCATGTGAGCGCAAGTGGTTGGTTTAGGATGGCAATCAGTGTTTTGGCTGGGTGCCCCTGTTGTCTCCACATCCATCTGCACTTCTTCATTCCTACACAGCCCAACATGTGAGCACATGCGGTTAGCAATTAGCATCAACCTCAAAAGGAAGCAGCGTTAGCAGCAGGGAAGCCACACTCTCTGTACCTTAAAATTCCTGCCTGGTCAAAACATAAGCCTCTGATGCAGCTTTCAATGTTTCTGGAGACGCCTTCTCAGGATCTGGTCAACTTAGGTGCATGCAAGTTTAGTGTGGGAGACACGGTGCTGCACACACTGCTCTTAAAACACATGCAAGTCTGGTGTGGGAGACACGGTGCTGCACATAGTGCTCTTTAAACATATGCAAGTTTAGTGTGGGAGACACGGTGCTGCACACAGTGCTCTTAAAACACATGCAAGTCTGGTGTGGGAGACACGGTGCTGCACACAGTGCTCTTTAAACATATGCAAGTTTAGTGTGGGAGACACGGTGCTGCACACAGTGCTCTTCAAACACATGCAAGTCTGATGTGGGAGACACGGTGCTGCACACAGTGCTCTTAAAACATATGCAAGTCTGGTGTGGGAGACACGGTGCTGCACACAGTGCTCTTAAAACATATGCAAGTCTGGTGTGGGAGACACGGTGCTGCACACAGTGCTCTTAAAACACATGCAAGTCTGGTGTGGGAGACACGGTGCTGCACACAGTGCTCTTAAAACACATGCAAGTCTGGTGTGGGAGACACGGTGCTGCACACAGTGCTCTTAAAACATATGCAAGTCTGGTGTGGGAGACACGGTGCTCCACACAGTGCAGTACACTGATGAGTTACTCATCTTGAGAAGGGGTTGAGATATGCGCGTTTCTGAGGTACAAGTTGATGTGTGTGTGTGTGTGTGTGTGTGTGTGTGTGTGTGTGTGTGTGTGTGTGTGTGTGTGTGTGTGTGTGTGTGTGTGTGGTGAGGTGTGTGTGTGTGTGTGCGTGTATGTGCGTGTGTGTGTGTGTTTGCATGTGCCTGGGCAGGATGGTGTGCTCTTGAACCCTTGCTGAGCAGCTCTCATTAAAATAGTGACTAGGCAATTGGCCTCGACTTCAGGTATATAGCTCGCATGTAAGGTTGGCCAGAACCATAATTATACGTGTACATACGGTATTTCTGGCAGGGACATCACCAAACATACGGTCATTTACGGTGCAAATGTACGGTTCTGGCCACCCTACTCGCATGCAGCAAGCACAGTCATAAGGGCAGATGCAACATACAGATGCAAACAGAGGTTCTAGATGCAACACACAGATGCAAACGGAGGTTCTGAATGCAACACACAGATGCAAACGGAGGTTCTAAATGCAACACACAGATGCAAACAGAGGTTCTAAATGCAACACACAGATAAAAATTATAAATGCAACACACAGATGCAAACGGAGGTTCTAGGTGACGGAGGTTCTAGATGCAACACAGATGCAAACGGAGGTTCTAGATGCAACACACCGATGCAAACAGAGGTTCTAAATGCAACACACAGATGCAAACGGAGGTTCTAGATGCAACACACAGATGCAAACGGAGATTCTAAATTCAACACACAGATGCAAATGGAGGTTCTAGATGCAACACACAGATGCAAACGGAGGTTGTAGGTGCCTTTCTTACTACTCACTGGCTCCAGCCTGTGGCTATTCAACTATACAACGCTGTCTGGCAGCCAGCACCACGTGAGGCATCCAAAAAATGCATGCAGATGGTGAGCATCACTTTACATAAATGATAGAGAGAAGAAGTCACAGCCAACTCACTCCGTACCTTAATGATAGAGAAGAAGTCACAGTAAATTCACTCAGTACATTAATGATAGAGACAAGAAGTCACAGCCAACTCACTCCGTACATTAATGATAGAGACAAGAAGTCACAGTAAATTCACTCTGTACATTAATGATAGAGAAGAAGTCACAGCCAACTCACTCCGTACATTCATGTATAGAGAGAAGAAGTCACATCCAACTCACTCTGTACTGAAGGACCGAATCCCAATGACTGCCTCATCTACAAACTCGCCGACGCTCAAGATGAGTGCAGTCAGGATCTGTGTGTGTGTGTGTGTGTGTGTGTGTGTGTGTGTGTATGAACGTGACGGTTCATGAAAGCAAGTGCAGGCGAAATTAGTTTGTAGTGTTAACTACTGTTTGAGCATGCACTGATAGCAATGGCAGGCGAGCACATGTAGGTTTGACCAGAACTAAAAATATATACGGTATATATATACGGTATATATGTATACAGTCTAATTGGCAGGGAGATCACCAAATATACGGCCCTATACGGTGCAAATATCTGATTCTGGCAAGCCCTACACATATGCACGCACACACACACACACACACACACACACACACACAAACACACACACACACTCTCGACTGTGGTGCTGTGCGTGATGATGTATGACAACGCATTTGCGTACGGCCCTGACCAACCCTAGAAACAACACGAACAGCCCGTTTTTGCTAGCTCGGAAACTGAACACACAACGACGCCAGAGTTAGTGGGTGCAGGTCAGCCTGACCCTTTTAGCAGGGAAGACAGAGCACACAGACACGCCCAAACAAGAAGGCAAGGTGAAGAGAACAGACTGTAAAACACACAGAGGCACCTTGTGGCTCCTTTTCCTTAACTAATGTGGGGAGTGATTATTCACTGCCTGCGCGGATGTCCTTTTTTCCACACTGAGGCAACAGTTCTACTAGTAGGCCTGCCAGAGCATTTGAAGTCTGCTCTAGGAAAGAAAGTCACGAAATGTAGCCAGCTCTAGGATAGAGAGTCACGAGGAATGGTATTGTAGTCAGCTTTAGGTAAGGAAGTCATGAGGAATGGCGTGAGAAAATGTTGTCAACTCTAAGTAAGAAAATTCTTGAGCTATGGAGCACGGTTTAGGACTGGAGGTCTACATAGATTCAAGTGTGAGACTTGTTTATGATGCAGAAGTCCACATGGGATTTTTCGCAACAGAAGGCATCCCAGCAGCACCCGGCCACACACCTCATTCAGCGCGGCTTCGTTGGTCAGAAGCAACTCCAAGGCTTGGTTCACGGATGACCCGTCGGGGGCAAACGCCAGCGCTAGAGCTTCGATGCCTTGGTCACTGGAATGTGAGTGTAGCAGGACATCGAAAGTTGCAAACATGGCACTGAGAGCTGCAAACATGGCATTGAAAGCTGCAAACATCGCATTGACATTTGAAGGGTCGGCCATAACTATATAGGTATATAAAAGTGTCATAACACTGTGCGCTTGACCCTACACCTAAACCCTTTCATTGCGGAAGTTGCGACCTTCCCACTTTGGGGAGGGGCATCAGGGATCGTCCGAAATGTGCATACAAACAGACACTATGCGCTTGACCCTACACCGAAACTCTTTCATTGCAGAAGTTGCGACCCTCCCACTCTGGAGAGGGGCATCAGGGATCGTCAGATATGTGCATACAAACAGACACTGTGCGCTTGACCCTACACCGGAACCCTTTCATTGCGGAAGTTGCGACCTTCCCCCTTTGGGGAGGGGCGTCAGGGATCGTCAGATATGTGCATACAAACAGACACTGTGCGCTTGACCCTACACCGGAACCCTTTCATTGCGGAAGTTGCGACCTTCCCCCTTTGGGGAGGGGCGTCAGGGATCGTCAGATATGTGCATACAAACAGACACTGTGCGCTTGACCCTACACCGGAACCCTTTCATTGCGGAAGTTGCGACCATCCCCCTTTGGGGAGGGGCGTCAGGGATCGTCAGATATGTGCATACAAACAGACACTGTGCGCTTGACCCTACACCGGAACCCTTTCATTGCGGAAGTTGCGACCTTCCCCCTTTGGGGAGGGGCGTCAGGGATCGTCCAAAATGTGCATACAAAAAGACACTGTGCGCTTGACCCTACACCGAAACTCTTTCATTGCGGAAGTTGCGACCCTCCCACTCTGGGGAGGGGCGTCAGGGATCGTCAGGAATGTGCATACAAACAGACACTATGCGCTTGACCCTACACCGAAACTCTTTCATTGCGGAAGTTGCGACCTTCCCACTCTGGAAAGGGGCGTCAGGTCGGCCACAATGGTGTTTTGTATCAAGATTAGGGCTGGCCAGACCCGTATGTACACGCCGCATACGACCGTACAATTGGTAATTCTGCTGTCAGACCAGTAGCACATATACACCGTACATATATATAGTTCTGGCCAACCTTATCGAAACACACCGTGTACTCAGCCAAGCACTGCAACCCTGCCATCTGGGGATGCAGCATCTTAATGAGAGGGGCGTCAGGTAGCCAGGGTGCCAGAACCACACATACACATCGTACATATGTGACTACACACTTACATTGTAAGCGCCCCTGCTACAGTAAAAATACTGTATGCATGTAAGTACTGTATGCATGCAGGGTGCACACGAGCTGGGATAGACCCAAGGGCATTCAGGCTGGGATAGACCAAAGGGCACTCAGGCTGATATCAAGCAGCGGAATTGAGCACACTTGCACACTGTACACACACACACACACACGCCTACCCACCCACACCCACAAAAGCACGCATGCACCCACACACACACACACAAGCATGCATGCACACACACCCACAAAAGTATGCGTGCACACACATGCATGCACACACACGGAGACACACACACACACTCACATGAGCACGCATGCTCACACGGTGCCTTACCTAGTGACAAACATTGTGCGGTTGAACTCGGATGTTGAGTTGGCGAAAAAGTTGTCCAGGCTCCCGGACTTCAAGAGCTGTGAGGAGGGCATGTGTACGGTGGGTGTGTGCTCGTGGTCAAATGTGCACGCTGCACCCTCTGTTTATAGCAGGCAGATACTGACTTTTAAAACCCTTAGCAGCGCAGTCAACAGAGTGTGAGTGGGCCTGCTCTACCCAACACAGACTATGACGGAGCCGGACAGACAGTAGGACTAAAAAGCGTAGTTGCTGCAGAAAAGAGAATTATGGGGGTGTTAAATGGAGGCAGTGTCAACGCACCTCCTCAATCATTGCGTAGGTTTCATCAGAGTCGCGTGGCCCAAATCGGTCCAGTCGTGAAAGCAAAGGGGGGGGA
>Ga0307942_1003885_pt1 | contig 12035 bp, 14 predicted proteins | sample OrgLakmetagen175_FD_201846 | JGI IMG/M metagenome (GOLD analysis project Ga0307942, IMG submission 201846) | Saline water microbial communities from Organic Lake, Antarctica - #175 | ecosystem: Environmental > Aquatic > Non-marine Saline and Alkaline > Saline | place: Antarctica: Organic Lake...
CCTCCTCCAACATTGCACTCTGGAACCCCCTGCCCCCCCCCTTTCACACACACCCGCAGGGTATGAACACGGATGACATGGTGTGGCTGGACGAGGAGAAGGAGAGGGAGAAAAAGGGGGGCAGCCTGCCCCCCAAGTCAGCCAAGGCCCTAGGCGCCGCTCCCGCCGAGAAGGACAGCTTCCCCGGGGAGTTCCTGTCTGAGCCTGCTGATGAGGGAGGCAAGCCGGGGGCCGGGGGCAAGCCTCTGAGCACTCTGTCCAAGGAGGGTGGCAACTGGGTCACGGACGAGTTCGAGTCCTACGACTACGAGGCTGGCAACCTGGAGACGTTGTGGGATATGCATCTGTGGGATCGGGAGGGCAAGCCGCTGATGATGCCGGAGGGGCCCCCCGACGAGGCGATGGTGAGTTACTGGGATCTGCGATGGAGTTTTCCCTGCGGTCGTGAACAAATTCTCATAGATTTCGGTTGGCTTGCACCCACTGCGCCTTCTGATCCCTCCTGACAATGCTCCTTTCCACTAACTCCCAACAATCAGGGAGAGGAGTCCGAGGACTGGGATGACTTCTACGGCACTTACCGGCCTCGGCACGTAAACACCGAAAATGCGCGCGAGGCGGTGTGGGCGACGGACGAGTTCGAGTCAGACGAGGACAACACAGAGAGCGAGTGGGAGCCGGAGTACGTGGGAGCAGGTCTGGGCCTGGATGCTGAGGACCCCTTCAACCCCCAGTATTCCCTGCGCCACAGCAACCACCCCCTGGCTCCCTTCCCTGGAGAGCCCCTGAAGTGGTCCAGCTATGCTTATGATGATGGTACAACGTGGGTAGAGAGTGGGGGGTGGAGAGTTCTACAAGGAGGTTGAAAGCATCACCTTAGACCAGGACAGTAGATCATCGAGGTTGCCAGTCAAACGGACCACTGGAAGACTTTGCTTGCTCGTCATTTACTCCCGTGCACATCCACACGTGCATCTGCGTAAGCTTGCACGGACCATCCCTTACCAACTGCTGCTGCACAGGTTTGAGGGCCTGACCCGTGACGCTGTACCCCACGGCATGGGCGTCATGATCTTTGGCAACGGTACTGGTGGTGGGCTACACTTTAGGGACGTGCGCAGGGGTGACAAGTGAGTGTTGGAGCCTGTCACACTCAACGTGGAGCGTTTGGATACAGCACAGGGGAGACACAATGTGATATTGTTTCAAAAGTTTTAGAATCAGGGCCTGCTATTCATTTGCAGTATCAGGTGAGGGCAAGGACTGTGGCACCTGAGCAACTTGTTTCCTTGCATACTCATCAGTGTTGTGAATTTACGGCGTCAATCAGAAATGGCACCGTAATTCACGGTGCTTCAATGACGTCTACGTCACATAACCGTAATTAACGGTGAAATTCATACTGACGGTGGGGAATCGTAAGTAACGGTGCGGCGTCAGGGACTCAGTGGCTCAGAGTGCCAACTCAAGCTCCAAATTCCCCACAAACAACATTTGCGATTTGCGATATAAATATAAAACGTCCTCCGGTATTCAGGCCAAGAGGGCTCGTGTGGCCCTGTGGCCCTGAGTCAGTCGAGCCTGGCCCGGCCTGGCCAGCTGCTGACGGTTTCCCACCGTAAATAACTAATTCCTGACGGTTTCACACCTAAATAACCGTAAAGCCGACCTAAAATCACCGTAAATTACGCCTGGTGATTAGTTTCTGACGGTCAAAACTGTAAATTACGCCTGACCGTCAAATGACGGTTGACGGCGTCAACCAAAAAGCTCACAGCACTGAGACTCATACACTACGTCTAGGGCTGTAACACCACAATTTCCCCAGGCTGACCTCAAAATCACGCTACTCACATTAACATATATACACACAAGCGCACATGCTCACGCTCTCACACACACACACACACACATTCACACATTCAGGTACGAGGGCGAATTTCAGGTGGGTTATGCCCACGGCTTGGGCCAGTTCACCAGCGAGAACCGGGGCGAGGTGTACATCGGCGAGTACTTTGCCGGCCAGCGCCATGGGTGAGCGTCATTTCTTGTCAATTACCTCACACACGCACACACACACACTTACACACACATACACACACACACGCACACACACACACACAAATACACACGCACACACACACTCACACACATACACTCACACACACACACACAGGCATCCACACACACACACACACACACACACACACACACACACACACACACACACACACACACACACACACACACACACACACACACACACACACACACACACACACACACACACACACACACACAAACAAAAACAAACACACACACACACACACACACACACACACACACACACACACACACACAGACACACACACACACAGACACACACACACACAGACAAACATAACTGTGCTGCATTGTTGAGTCTACCCGTGCTCTGTCTTCATTTCTCTGTGATATCACTTAGCGACACTTATTCAGTGCTTTCATTTACTGATACAGTTTGCTCCCACGACTTCTGCGCCAATCAACGTGTGGGCATGATGGCTGCTTGCGTGCATTTTGCAAGCCTTCAAAATCACCCTTCTAAACGCCTACTATCTGCTTGGCATCTGTGCGTGCAGCCTTGCTGACACAGCGATGGACCATAACAAACCACACCGCAGTTGTACGTGTATATGTTGACACGCATGAGTGGCCTTGAAGCCTCATAATTGTTGCCAAAAGCCCCAAAGCAACTGATGAAGCCAAAAGTAACGCAAAACCAACCACTCGCAGGTGTGGTATCCGCATCAACATGCAGCCTTACAACTACTTACTAACCCATGGGGAGGACCCTGTGGAGGCCTACGAAAAGACGTACGCTGACATCATGCGCAACATTGAGTTCAGGACCTGGTGCGTGGTGCACGCATCATTAAGTTCAGGGCTTGGTGCGTGGTGTGCATAACATTAAATCCAGTGTCTGGTGCGTGGCTTGCGCGACATTGAGTTCAGGGCCTGGTGTATGGTGTGGAACACAAAATTCAGGACCTGCTGCATGCTTGGCTGGTCTAATTTCTGGTCGTCAGGCTTGTGGCTGGTCTTTGCTGGGTTGGCCTGAAATGCATTGAGTACGCCGCAAATGACCGTATGTGCACACCGGTTCTGACGGTGTGTCTAGAAAATTCGCTGCTCAACATTCTGCACATACACCCACCGAAACGATTTACATATAAGCGCGTAATGCTTCCGGCCATCTGCGGGATTGACAGCAGATCCGCTCGCAGATAGAAAAGGTGTTAGCTGCGCGATAATTGGGAAAGTTTGTGCAGCGGTAATTAGAGGAAATGGTCATTGGTGATTACGAGGAAATGTGCAGTGGTATTTACGAGGAAATGGTCAGTGATTATTACGAGGAAATGGTCAATTGAGGTGTTTTGCATAATTTTTTGTTCTCAACTCATGTTGACTCAGCAAGGAGGGTGTGAGTCTACGTGCGTTGCTTGCTAAGCTTCGCTTACACGTATTCACATGTGCCAGCCCCAAAGCGTACCTTGTTCAGGCATAACATGCTTCCTTCTGTGTGTGTGTGTGTGTGTGGGTGTGTGTGTGTGTGTGTGTGTGAGAGAGAGAGAGAGAGAGAGAGAGAGAGAGAGAGAGAGAGAGAGAGAGAGAGAGAGAGAGAGAGAGAGAGACAGTGTGTGTGCCTACCTGTGAGTGTCTAATATCATGCCTTGGGCTCATATGACTGTTGTAGAAGAGCACCTCCTTCATGTTCATCAATGTGCAGCCACCACAACGATGTCGACTGCGCATGGAATACGAAGACAGCAATTCACTAGGTGTAATGCAAATTCGTCTCTTATGTGCTAACAGGTACCGCAACAAAAGACAGCAACTCACTAGGTGTATTGCAAATTCGTCTCCCATGTGCTCGCAGCTACCGCAACAAAAGACAGCAACTCGCTAGGTGTTGTTGTCTTTGTATGTGCTCTCAGGTACCGCAACAAGGCCCTGGGCTCAGACTACGAGGATGAGATGGTGCTGCAGGCGGTGGTTGAAGACGACGTAGACGACCCGTACGCTGTGCTCATGCGCAACACGCAGCACGAGGCCAAGGTCAAGGACTGGCAGAGCATGAGCGCGCAGCAAAAGTGCGTGCGTGGGTGTGGGAGGGGAGCAAATGTGTGCGTGCGTGGGTGTGGGTGTGGGTGTGGGAGGGGGAGGGACGTGGGATGTGTACTTTGTGTGGTGGGGACAGGGGGAACAAGGGGGAACACGTGGGGCTAGGTGAAACTGGGAAGGACTGGCATGAGCATGAGCATGGATCAAGATGTGGGTGTTGGGTGGAGGAGGATTTGTGTGTGTGTGTGTTTGTGTGTGTGTGCTGGGTGTGCTCCTGCTGGTGACGGGATTGGCAAAAGGAAAGGGAGGCCACAGGACTCGTGGGTGTGTGGGTGTGGGTGTGTGTTGGTTGGTGTGGGAGTGTATTTGGGCGTGAGAATGGGTGTGGGTGTGGGTGCCGTGTATGGAAGTGTGGGAGAATGCAGTCTGTACAGTGTCTTGCAATGTGAGGAAGAGGAGGGGAAGTGGACGGGGAGGGAAGCAAAACACTGACATGATGTCATTTCTTGCGCAAAGTGTGTGCAGGGCGCTTACCAGGGCAGTGGAGATCATTGAGGGCATCACAGGCAAGTGCACCCTGTCACGAGAACACACACACATGCCCCTCTAATCAAATGCTGTGTGCGCACAGGGCGCTGACCAAGGCCGTGGAGATCATTGAGGGCATCACAGATGACCGCAACGCACGCCGCACCAACAAGGGCCAGCCCCTGCTGGAGAACTCGACCGCCTGGGCCGTGGGAGAGGACGGCAAGGTGAGCTGTAATACGACCTCACAGGCTGTATGTAGGGTTTGCCAAAACCATACATACATATGCATATACTGTGTATATATGGTATTTTTTACAGGAACATTACTATGCACACGGTCGTATACGGTGTACATGTACGGTTCTGGCCAACCCTAGCTGCATGCCATGTGCAGGGATGGCCAGAACCGTGCATAAGCGCTGCATATGACCGTGTACTTGATGAAATCCCTGCCAAGAATAAAAGTATATACCGTACAAAAAGTATATCACCGCCCCCTAATTAATATTTTTTGGTTGGGGCAGTGACAGGGCGGTGGTTTCATATATATTTTTTTCTACAGGCGGCGGTTGTGGCTCGGTAGCAGAATTAATGATTTTGAGCAGCGTGAGCGATGAGTGGTCAGGAAGCCTTCCAATGAGTGGTCAGGAACTCCCGACTCGCCTTCCCTGCACTCCCTGGCCCCCCAGCCCCAGCTCCGCCTGCCCCTTCCCCTGCACCCCCAACCCCAGCCCCGCCTGCACCCGTCGCAAACGTCAGAAGTTTTAGCAGGGGGGGGGCGGTTGCCAGAAGAACAGTAAATACTTATTATAGGGGGGGCGGATGCACATTTTGATTATATAATATTAATATTTTTAGGAGGGCGGTGGATTCATGGAAGTACGGTACACCGAACATAAATGGCTCTGGCTAACCTCACATATGTGCACCAGTTCTGTGTGGTGTGTGGGAGCTCCAGCTGCATTCCATTTTATTGCCTGCTTGGTCAGAAATGCTGGGCAGCTGTTCCCAAGCCCTACTCCTACTCCTACCCGTAATAACCAGAGAGAGAAACCGGGAATATAAGAAAAATGCATCAATTGCACCCAGGGGCCCTGTGCCGGGTCTGCTCGTACAAAAGGCAAACGGTTGTTGCACCCACGAGTAATATGTTGTGGGACTGCTTCCATATGATTAGGATAGTGCTTTACAGCACCTGGTGTCCTGATTCTTGCTCACTCTAGAGAGAGTACCGTTGTGCTGATTCATGCCCACGATAAAAGTATCCAGTATGTTTTTATATAGCAGCCAAGAACTACCCCGTGTATGGTTCTGGCCGCCCCTAGTGGTGCAGCGTCTAATGTGAGAATCATTGTCATATCTACGCTGTACGTGACCGTATATTTGACACTGATTCTCACACTAGACGGTGCACCACTAGGGGCTGCCAGAACTATACACGGGGTATTTCTTGGCAGCAATGTAAAAACAGCCAAGAACTACCCCGAGTATGGTTCTGGCCGCCCCTAGTGGTGCAGCATCCTAGTGTGAGAATCAGTGCCAAATATACGGTCATGTACAGCGTGTATGTACAGTTCTGGCCAATCCTGTGTGCCACACATTTGCTTACATGTGTGAACGTGCCTGTGCAGCTGTCGTTCACACCGCACCTCACATTTGCTTCCACGTGTGTACACGTAGGTGCACCACAAGATGGACTCAGGCGGCAATGACAGTGACTGGGACAGCGTGGAGCTCATGGTGAGTGGGTGCATGTATCAGATGTGGACATGGGTGTGGGTGTGGGGAATGCATACAAGGGGGGGGGGAGGAGGGGAGGGGGGGTGGCGTGTGGGTAGGTAGGTAGGTGTAACCCCCACAGGTGTGTTTTAGCTGATGAGTGGGTGTGCATGCATGTGTTTGTAAATGTGCTAAGATACTCACAATTCCTCTTCCTACCCTCAGGTGGGCATGGAGACGGATGGAGGCCCTGGTCTAGGCTGGCACGATGACACCGCTGGTACCAGCGAATATCCTTATGACGGTGAGTGCGTGCTCCCCCTGGATCATGCTGTGTGGCTGTGTGTCATCACTGCCAGCGCATTGATGTGAACGACGGTGGTCGGTTGCTCTGACCTCCCTGAATCATGCTGCTTGGAATGTGGCTGCGCTATCACTGCCAGCGCATTTATGTGAACGCCGGTAGGTGGACTTGTTTCTCGCTCCTTTTTTCATGGCAGGTGTTTTGAGAGATGTGGGAGGGACTTACTAGGGTTGTTTCAAACAAACGGTCACAGGCGAGGACTGCACAGGTCTGTGCACATTCACGCTTCCAGCTCTGCACAGAACACTCAAGCTGCGAGATTCCGCTACACGGACCCCTTGCTGCTGACCCCAGCGTGTGTGTGTGTGTGTGTGTGTGTGTGTGTGTGTGTGTGTGCAGACGCTGTGCAGAATACCTATGACAGATTCCTCATGGAAGCACAGGATGTCGTCCACATTCTGCGCTACCATGAGGAATCTGTCAAGGTGTGGCTGTCCTTGCGAATTGCTTGGTACTGGGCTGGCTGGATGTGCACAGCATGTAGTCTCGCCTCCAAGGACTCTCCTTGCAAATTGCTTGGTGCCAAGCCGGAGGGTCTCATACAGCGTGTGTTTACGCGGCGTATCCTTAATGCAATTACAACCAAACGGAACTTTTCTTGGCGCCAGACAAACTGCGCACAGCACGCGGCCACTTATCAGGCATTTTAATGCAACACAGAAAAACGAACGTGGGCCGTCTGAAACGACTTCACAGCTCATATATCACGAACCAACAACCTGCTGCATCAAACTTACCCTTACATTTCTCCTCGTCCCCACTGACTTCCTAAGATCTCCTTGTGGCGGAGAAGTTCCGTTGTGGCCGGTGGGGTTTCTAAGTGGCTCTGTCTCCTTACTGTAGTAGGATGCCCTCTCCAATGCCTACTGCCGTTCTTGTTCTTGCACTGTCCTTTTTCTTGTTTTGCGAATTATTTACGCGGCAAACCCCGTCCACCGGCTTGTAGAGAAAGTAGTGGCTTAGTTGGTTTCTGGTCCACAGGGTTCGAAAACCTGCCTTGCAACTAGGCTTGTTTTTCAGCCCTGTGTGCCTAGAAACTAACTTAGTCGCTCACTACTTTCTCTACAAGCTCATACCAATGTTGGTGCAATGAATGCACACGCATAGGCCCACACAAACGCACAACCTGATTCTGTGTTTGCCTCTGCAGGTCCACTCCGTGAGAGCACCGCATTGTAAATGCACATGCTTAGGCCCACACAAACGCACCTGATTTTGTGTTTGCCTCTGCAGGTCCACTCTGTGAGTGCATCGCATTGTGAATGCACACGCTTAGGCCCACACAAACACACTGCCTAATTTTGTGTTTGCCTCTGCAGGTCCACTCCGTGAGAGCATCGCTGCCGATGTGGCGGACGACCGAGCGGAGGAGGATGAGGACAAGGAAATGATTCTGGGGGAACATTTGGTCAATCCATTTACAGGTGGGTGTATGTGTGTGGGGGGGGGGGCATTTGAACTTGGGACTCTTTTTGTGGGTGGGTCAGCTTGGGGGTGAGATTTGATGGCTCAATAAGCATCACGCTTGCTGGTCAATCCATTTGCAAGTAGGGTAAGTGCGGGAGTTGAAGAAAAAACGTGCACAAAAGCAGGGCACCTAGGAGGCCCCAAGGCTTGCATGTACTTCTCCACCCATGAAATAAAATGGATGGGTGGTAAAACTTACAGAGGCCAAGGCAGAAAATAAATGGCACGGTGCTTGGGAGAGCACTGTGTGAATTGACGGAAGCTTCTTCTAGCGAGTACAAGCTTCTTCTAGCGAGCACTGTGTAAATTGACGGAAGCTTCTTCTAGCGAGTACAAGCTTCTTCTAGCAAGCACTGTGTAAATTGACGGAAGCTTCTTCTAGCGAGCACTGTGTAAATTGACGGAAGCTTCTTCTAGCGAGTACAAGCAATTCCCATCAAAGGTGTATGTGCGTGCAGGAGAGGTGGTAACGGTACTTGTGTGCAAATACTGAATGCAAAGCGTGAGTGCCTGCCCCCGTATCATCTATTCATACAAACTTTCACCACACTCGCCTGTGCGCGCATGCATGCACCATTGTCAAATACGTACACCCTAGAAAACATCACACACCATGACTCGTGCTCATAATTCCGTCCAAGCCTGAGCTTGGAGGACAGTTTGAACACTGACAGGCACAAGTACCAATAAACACTCTATGCACATGTTCACACGCGCACACACACGTACACACACGCGCACACTTAAACATGCACACACACGCACACACACACATACACGCACGCACACTTAAACATGCACACACACCACAATTGTTGCTCGCATTTCGGCACAGGCCTGAGCATGAAGGACTACTTAGATGGCAAGGAGTCTCAGTATAAGGAGCTGCTGCAAGCAACGGGCGCGCTGGCTGCCTTGTCAGGGCAGAGGCCAGGACCCATTACGGTGTGTGTGTGGTCAAGAGGCTGGCACATGTCTGTGGTTGTAGTTGCGTGTGTGTTTGTGTGAGAGGGTGTGTGTGTGGACAAGGGGCTGGCACATGTTTGTGGTTGTGGTTGTGGTTGCGGTTGTGTGTGTGTGTTTGCGTGTGTGTGTGTGTGTGTTACAAGGAGCTGCTGCAAGCAACGGGCACACTGGCTAGCTTATCAGGGCAGAGATCAGAACCTATGACATATGACGTATGCCTGATTTTATGAATGAGGCTTGGTCTGTGCACTGGAGTGGTTTCATGAGGAGCTGCTGCATGCAATACGCGCTGGCCTTGTCTGTTCCAGCATGTTGTGCAGCATTTACATCCTCTTATTGCCTCATGTTGTCAGAGGGCTGGCCACGCCTGGGTCAGTACAGTCCAGCACGTTGTGGAACACACACACACACACACGCACACAACATACGCACACACACACACACAACTTGCTGGAACAAGCAGACCCAGATAAGGTCAACCATCTGGGCAAGCTGTGGCCTACCATGGTTTGGTATCAGGCCTGTGCACTGTGCAGTGTACGGTATGGTACGCTTTGTACTGTACGTACCGTAACTTTGTAAATTACGGCGTAATTACAATTTTGGAGGATCGTTATTTACCGTAATTACAGCAATTTACTGTACGGTGTACGGTACGGTGCCAAGCTGGCACTGCCGGTGCAAGAATGGCCTGAAAAAGGCCTCCCCGCCCCAAATACCTCCCAAATCCACCTCCAGCATGCTCATCTTATGTGCTGACGCCACACAATACTTTCCTGAACGACCCTGAGGCTGGATTGGGGCTGCATCAGCTCGGGGGAAGGGCCCAGCAGTGGCTTGTATGGAAAAAGTTGGATGCAGTACTTGATTTATACAGTTAGTGTTTTATACATGATCAATTGTTACCGAAGGAAAATAATTGTTATGGGCCGAAATTGGAGCCAAACGGCCAAACTATGGTCAAAACCGTGTTGTACGGTGGGCACCGTCTTGTACGGTCTGACACGTAATTTTGGCCGCTGCTGCGCAATGGTGTGCTCGAAGCTGTGTAACATGCTGTGCTCTGCTCCACTTTCAGGGGCGTGTGGTGGCAGATGCAGAGGGGTCCTCGTACGTGGGAGGCGGGGGCAACAAAGGAGAGGAAGGCCTGATGCAGGCATCCATGGACAAGCAGCTCACACGCAAGCAGCAGGTGTGTGGATTTGGGTGTGGGGGTGGGGTGTGTGAGTGTGAGGGTGTGAGGGAGTGGGTGTCAGGTTGGGGGTGTGGCCAGTGCGTGCGTGGGTGGGGGAGGGGGTGCGGGTGTGTGTGGTTGGTGCAGGGTGCGAGAGTATTTAGCTGTTCACGTGCAGCACGGTGTAATGTGTACGAGCACGTGTATGTAGGGTTGGCCAGTACCGTATATCTGCACCGTATATGACCGTATGTTTAGTGATTTTCCTGCTAAATAAACCGTATGTACACCGTATGTACCTATTATTGTATGGTTCTGGCCAACCCTACGTCACATACGCAACCACACACATACCTGAGAAGCAACGTGGCTATGGGCAGTAGATATGCGATATATACCTATAAATATATGGTTCTGGCCAACCCTACGTCACATACGCAACCACACACATACCTGAGAAGCAATGTGGCTATGGGCAGTAGATATGCGATATATACTTATAAATGTATGGTTCTGGCAAACCCTACGTGTATGTCACAGGCCCTGAGCCACAGAACATGACTCACAATTATGCTCTCTCTGCTTAATTACCCACACCTACAAGCACTGGAACAATCTGCCTGACCAACCCAGGACTTGCACATTCATTCACGCTTTTGCTTATCTTGCCACGCATGCAGATCCTGTACTGACACACATGACTCACACGCTCAGCCGCACACACAGTCACATGCACACATGCCATGCACTTGCAGGCCATGTTTACACAGCACATGGAAGCCAGCGCTGCCGCACATGCGGACTCTGGGCCAAAATACACAGACGGCCGGAACATCATGGAGGAGGCCACAGACACTCGGTTTGAGACAGAGAGCGATGTCATGGAGCTGTGCGACCTGGCAGAGGTGTGTGTGTGTGCTTTGTAATGTCATGAGGTGTGCGTGTGTATTTGTGTTTGTAATGTAATGAGGTGTGCGACCTGGCAGAGGTGTGCGTGTGTTTAAGATGTAATGAGGTGTGCGACCTGGCAGAGGTGTGTGTGTGTTTGTAATGTCATGAGGTGTGCGACCTGGCAGAGGTGTGTGTGTGTAATGTCATGAGGTGTGCGACCTGGCAGAGGTGTGTGTGTTTGTAATGTCATGAGGTGTGCGACCTGGCAGAGGTATGTGTGTGTGTAATGTCATGAGGTGTGCGACCTGGCAGAGGTGTGTGTGTGTTTGTAATGTCATGAGGTGTGTGCATGTGTTTGTAATGTCATGAGGTGTGTGCATGTGTTTGTAATGTCATGAGGTGTGTGTGTGTGTATGTTTGTAATGTAATGAGGTGTGTGCGTGTGTTTGTAATGTCATCAGGTGTGTGTGTATGTTTGTAATGTAATGAGGTGTGCGACCTGGCAGAGGTGTGCGTGTGTTTGAGATGTCATGGAGCTGTGCGACCTGGCAGAGGTGTGCGTGTGTGTAAGCTAAATAGGTTGCATTTGGTTGGTGAGTCACAGTTCAGCACACACACGCGCACACACACACACATGCTTACACAAACACAAACAAAACATACAAACTTGAACAAACACCCTTAACAAAGTTACGTACACGCACACACACATCCAAACACACACACACACATACACACATACATACATACATACATACATACATACATACATACATACATACATACATACATACATACATACATACATACATACATACA
>Ga0307942_1003889_pt1 | contig 12031 bp, 17 predicted proteins | sample OrgLakmetagen175_FD_201846 | JGI IMG/M metagenome (GOLD analysis project Ga0307942, IMG submission 201846) | Saline water microbial communities from Organic Lake, Antarctica - #175 | ecosystem: Environmental > Aquatic > Non-marine Saline and Alkaline > Saline | place: Antarctica: Organic Lake...
GCTGAGGGTGCACCCTATTCTGACTGCTCTGCCCAATGCTTGTGATGCGCACGCTGCCGTCCTCTCCCCCCGTTATTCCCAACTCTAAGCTGTGGTGCAGCGCTAGACATGTGATCGCTGCAAGGGTTAGGAGCACAGTTATAAAGCACACGAGTTGGGCCTCGACAGGGTGGGGTAGTCCAGCATGCAGCACACATACACGCACACGCACACGCACACGCATCCGCACACAAGCACGCACATACACAGGGACACAACAGTGCATTCAAGCCGTGAAAATAGAGTCCATTATCCACCTTTGACAGAATGAACAAGAATGGCAAGCAGTGGTATGAATGCCTAACTTTATAGCATGTAATCGTGGGCATTTAAGGGCGTGTCGTGTGCATATAATTGTGCATTCCATAACAGTCACCTCAGAGACCGGTGCTAAACGATCATTTGTGTAGCCTCACGTAGCAGCACAGGGCTGCTAGGAGGCTCACCCTGCCAGCCCGTCCCAGCCTTGCGCTGTGCTGTGTGTGTGAGACAGCACACAGCAGCGGTGCATGCTATGGGAGGCGGCAGTATCTCATGCACTTTTCTCTCATCATGGGTGAATGGTAGGGTTGGCCAGAACCATAAATATACGGTGTATATACGGTAATTTTGGCAGGAAAATCACCAAATATACGGTCATATACGATGTATATGTACAGTTCTGGCCAACCCAAGTGAATGGGCATAAGCAGTGTGTGAGTGTGTGTGTGCACGCACGCATGTGTGTGTATGTGTGTGCATGAGTGTGATGTAATGTGTGTGCGTGTGTGTAGATACTGTGATGTGATTGTGTTATTTTATGAATATGTGTGCATGTTTGTGTGTGTTGACATGAACGGATGCGCTAACACCCACGCACACCCACGCACATGAGGCTTGACTAATAATACAATGCACAAAGGCGCAGAAATGCAAACAAATAAGTACAAAGGACATGTGCATGCGCAGGGGAGCGACAGGCGGCATCATATCATGCATTGTTTTGTCGTCTGAGGTGGGAAGGGGGATCGGCACAGGCAATAGGCACATGACGTTAAGTCAGACCATGGGGTTTGGAGCACAGTTATAAAGCACACGAGTTGGGCCTCGACAGGGTGGGGTAGTTCAGCATGCAGCACACATACACACGCACACGCATACGCACACAAACTCGCACATACACAGGGACACAACAGTGCATTCAAGCCGTGAGAATAGAGTCCATTATTCACCTTTGACAGAGTGAACAAAAATGGCATTTGGTACGCAAATAGTGGTGTCAGGCCTGTGCACTTATGCCGTAATGTTGGATTTTGGACCGTTATTACGGTACCGACTGTAATTACCCCGTACAGTACGGTCCAAATTATGGTTGGCCAAAATTACGGTGTCAAACCGTACAAGACAATGCCCACCGTACAGTACGATATTAACCGTAATTTGGCCGTTTGGCTCAAATTTCAGCCCAAAACATCATTTCTTTATGATTAAGACACAAATTAACAACCAGGAATCAGGTTCTGCCTCCAACTTTGAGTTTCCATGCAAGCCACTGCTGGGCCCTTCCCCCGAGCTGACGCAGCCCCAACCCAGCCTCAGGGTCGTTCAGAAAAGCATTGTGTGGCGTCAGCACATGGGAGGAGCACACCGGGGAGCGATAATGGGAGGTTTTGGGGTGGAGAGGCCTTTTTGAGGCTATTTTTGCACCGGCAGTGCCTGCTTGGCACCGTACCGTACACCGTACATTAAATTGCCGGAATTACGGTAAATTACGACCCTCCAAAATCGTAATTACGCCTTAAGCTACAAAATTGCGGTACATACAGTACAAACCATACCGTACCGTACACCGTACAGTGCACAGGCCTGAGTGGTATGAATGCCTAACTTTAGAGCATATAATTGTGGGCATTTAAGGGCGTATCATGTGCACATAATTGTCCATTCCATAACATACACCTCAGAGACCGGTGCTAAACGATCATTTGTGTAGCCTCACGTAGCAGCACAGGGCTGCTAGGAGGCTCACCCTGCCAGCCCGTCCCAGCCTTGCACTGAGCTGTGTGTGTGAGACAGCACACAGCAGCGGTGCGTGCTATGGGAGGCGGCGGTATCTCATGCACTTTTCTCTCATCATGGGTGAATGGGCATAAGCAGTGTGTGAGTGTGTGTGTGCACGCACGCATGTGTGTGCGTATGTGTGCATGAGTGTGATGTAATGTGTGTGCGTGTGTTTAGATACTTTGATGTGATGTGTGTAATTGTATGGATATGTATGCATGTTTGTGTGTGTTAACATGAATGGATGCGCACTAACACACACGCACACCCACGCACATGAGGCATGACTAATACAGAACGTACAGAGGCGCAGAAATGCAAACAAAGAAGTACATATGCGTGCGCAGGGAAAACAAGAAAACCGCATTGAGCACTTGACAATACTGGCTATGAAAAAAGAGGGCGCTTGCATGGAAGTTACAGGAAAAGGTGGCATATGCAGCGAAGCACGGGGGAAATGAGCAAGATAGCTTTCTCTCCATGAGCAAGACAGTAGCCCATAAAAGATGGTTAGACAACGACAATATTGCAAGCAGTAGCTGCATTGGATTGATCTCAGCGCACAACGCACTCACCCAACCAAACAGGCATGATTGCACGTACAGCAATGGTCACACAAACACACGCACTCTCACACACCAAATACATGTGTACACAGGCCTGCCTTGTGCACAAATAGACGAGGCTCCACATACAATAACGGTTTAACACACGCACATACACACACCCATGTACACACACGCGCGCACTCTCACACACACCAGGTACATGTGTACACATGCGCCCTCTTACACACACCAGGTACATGTGTACACATGCACCCTCTTACACACACCAAATACATGTGTGCACATGCACCCTCTTACACACACCAAATACATGTGTACACAGGCCTGCCCTGGGTGCAGCGGGCACTCACGTACTCACGTGCTTCGTGGAAAGGAAAGCCTGAAATCGTGGTGATGCACTCCCCGGTTTTTGGGTTCCACACGCGCAGGGAGCAGTCCTCGTCACCCCCCACAGATGCGATGGTCTTTCCATCTGAGGAGAAGCACCCGGCGGACACAGGCCCACTGTGGCCCGCAAACATCTGAGATGGTAAATTAGGAGGGAAGGGACGGGCCACAGTGTGTGTGCGTGTGTGTGTGCGTGTGTGTGTGCGTGTGTGAGTGTGTGTGTGAGTGGATGGGGTGTACGTGAGTGTGCATGCTCGTGTGTGTATGTGTGTGTTTACACGTGTGTCTGTGTACGTGAGTGTATGTGCGAGTGTGTCTGCATGTGTGTGCATGTGTGCAGAGGCACACTTTGGTCAAGATAGTAGCTCTGAGATAACCATTGCATCAACCTGGAATCACACACCCGTCCCCCTGTTGCAAAATTGCGTGCGTAATTTGTTTCTACCTAAACCAATGATTTGTGGTAAACAAATGTGCCAACTCAAGCGCCGTCCTGATCAAGGCCCAGGGCGTGCAACCAAAATTCCCAGCCAACCCCACACACCACCTGGTAGCTGTGCACATGCTACGATCCATGCCAGTCCTCCCTCTACAAGCACGCCGCCTTCTAACAGATTAAAATCCATCAAATATTGATTTCATGAAACTTTTCCACACTTGCAGGTGAGCTCAAATAAGTGATCACCACATCCATCATGCCCCCTTCTAGCAGCAGGAGTGATTCTAACCCCGCCCACACACGCACAAGTATGTTCGCACGCCTGCACTCAAAATGTGAGTCTTTAGGCCGACCACCACACACCTGCATATACGCCCCTGTCAGTGCCAGCCACGTCCACAATAACAAAGAAGAATACCTGAATATAATATATAATAGACTCCCCCTACATACTAAAGAGATAGAAAAGTAACACCTGCATGTACGCCCCTGTCAGAGCCAGCCACATCCATAATAACAAAGAAAACCTCAATGTACTAGAACCCCCCCCTTCCTACCCAAAAAGAAAAAATCAATACCTGCATGTACGCCCCTGTCAGAGCCAGCCACATCCACATGGTCATGTCATCGGAGCCCGCAAGCACCACGTTGCCTTTAGGATGCCATTTGACCTGCACTTGTGTCGATGAACTCGTGGTGAGAAACCTGTCTTGATGCACTTGTGGTGAAGAACTCGTCTTGATGCACTAGCGCAAATAAAGCTGCACTTGTAGTGATGCGCTTGTGTCGCTGCACGCAAGCCACTTGATATGCACTTGAGTTGATACGGCGAGTGGGTTCGTTTTGCTCCCCTGTCATCACAGGTGTGTGTGTGTGTGTGTGTGCGTGTGTGTGTGTGTGTGTGCGCGCGCGTACGTGAGTGTGTGTGATTGTGTGCGTGTGCATGTGTGTTTGCAGATCCACTGTTTTTTTTTCCACCTGCATTCCTGCATTCACTGGAGCAAAGGTTGCAAACAAAACATACAGATACGACACTGACAAATGCATGCATGCATGATAGGTGCACAATTTAGGGTGTCCGCATAAATGCACGCAACAAGTCGTGTGCACACACAATTACAAAGGCACACACAGACACACACAAACACTTACACACACCACCCACCCATTCTATGGCCCCCTCAGGGCCCTCCAGAGTTTGGATAAGCTGCCCACTCGCTGCATCCCAGATTTTGACAAGGCCTGCAGTTGTGAGAAAAGGACGGTACTGGTCGTACAATGCTGTTCTGCAGAACAGGCCTCTTATGCAAAGTACATCACCTTTGCTCCACACATTTCAACTCTCCTGCCGTGCTACCTGTGAGTAAAATCACAGCCCTGCTGCAATGTACGTCCGTGCGCTGTTTGATACATCCCCTGTATGTCACCCACCCACCATCCATGCCTCCTGTAGCCAAGTGAGTGCCCTGACTGTTAAAAGCTAAGCACGCCACGGTGTCTGTGTGTCCTTCCAGCACGTGCGTGCCGAGCGAGCCATCCGTGCTTTCATACGCGTCCTGCCCTACCTGCAGCCGTGTGTGTGTGTGTGTGTGAGAGAGAGAGAGAGAGAGTGTGTGTGTGTGTAAGTACATGTGTTTGTGTGTGCGCGTGTTTAGCATTTGCGTTCCATGTGTAATACAAATAATCTAGTCATGTGCGTGCCAATGTTGACACCACCAAAGAATTCCAGAACACAAAGCTAACCACAGAATATGTGACACACAGGCAAGCTGATTCAATACGTAAAGAACGTTTCCAGATAATTGAAGCAAGTCATCCCGCACGGCACACTGTGTCAAGCCTAAACCCTACGCCTCTTCACAGTTTTCAACACACTGCAACGGTATTCACCACACTGCAACGGTATTCACCACACTGCAACTGTATTCACCACACTGCATCGGTATTCACCACACTGCAACGGTATTCACCACACTGCAACAGTGGTCTTACCCGCCAAATGTAAGCCTTATCGTCTTGGCCTCCCGAAGCTACAAGATCTGCATGTGCTGGGCTCCACGCCACAGACAATACGGAGTCTGCATGCACGCAAAAGTCTTGACACGTGTGTATGCCCTGTGTTCACTCACAGCATTGCATTTGCAGCACAGTACAAAAGATGGTGTGGCCCATTGACACAAGATGGTGCGTAGCATAAAACTTGAGGACATGGCGCACCCACCTTGATGCCCCTCAAAGCTGTGCAAGCTATCATCCTCCACGTCTGCATGACCGTCACCTTCTCCCCTTCCTGACGGCCCGGCATCCCCGCCCTCTCCCCCCTCTTCTGAGCTGTCCTCGTCCTCGAAGTGGGCTGTGTGGCAGGGTCATGCATGCGTGCAGCACAAGAATGTTTGCATGCATGCGCGGGACAACTGCCTTGCCAGGCTCCCCCACTGTTCGCCCCTCTTCCCCTTCTCCCTACCACTTACCCTCCCCTGTCAAGTCATCTAGTACTCTGCAGTCTCCCTGAAGGTTTCCATCCTGGCTGCCTTCGTCCATTCTGTCATCCATGATTTCGTTATTAAAACGTTATGGCGATATGCAATCTAAATTTTAAATAAAAAATATTTTCCGGTTACAAATATTGAAAAAATCAATCAATTCGCTTCACACAGCCAAAGCCTCCCGTCTTGACTAAGTAAAAAATAAGAATTAATCCAGGGGAACGGCACTCATTAAACTATAATGGAAAATCACCGAGCACCGCCAGAACCCGTCACAGAAACAGAACAAGTGAAGGACGGTGCAAAACCTGTTTTGAAATCCAGCCAAAGCTGGTACCATTAAAGGTATTCCGCAATTAATAGCGGCTTTTAGGGTGCGTTTCCAACAGGACTTTAGAAATAGAATAAAAATTAACCACGAATGATTTTTAATTCTCAAAATCAACCACGCGTTTCCAATTCGTGGTTAATAGTTAATTTTTTTTGAAGTTTGAACTTGTCAGCTTGCACCGCTTCACAGTCCCAGATCCCATTAAGACACAGAGAATTATTTGAATGGATGGTGCTTTCCAGTGAAAGTGACAGTGAAGATGGGGAGTCAAGCGTGTTGGCCTCACAGCAGCACATCCTGAACTCCATGGTTACGTTGCATCGTCTGTGCCAGGTGATCCTGCCGAAGGCCCTGAACATGCTAAGCACGCCTGCTTGCTACATGCATGCCTTCGTGTATGAATGCGAGTTTGCGCATGCTTGTGTGTGTAATGTGTGTGTAGTGTGTGTGTAGTGCGTGCGTGCGTGCGTGTGTGCGTGCGTGTGTGTGTGTGTATGTGTGTGTGTATGTGTGTGTAGCCTCAGCGAATCTAGCGCTCTCACCCAGGGCGCTCTCACCCAGGGCACCCGCAGCGCACACATATAGGAACATATAAAGACAAGATCACCTATCACGCAACCAACCTCACAGGGTTTGATGCAGTATTAGGAAAAGAATGGCTCAGAAGCCGATGCACTGTGGTGGATTGGCAAGAGAATGCAGTGCGCTTGAGTCATGGGGGCCTGAATCACACTCTACGCGCACCCCAAGAAGACGAGGCTATTGAGCCTTTTGCACGCGACATGATCCTTTCATTTACAGTGCTAGAACAGGCCACAAAAGGGTCCCCTTTGTGTATTTATGTATTTATGCACAGTAAAAGAGGGAGAAGCAGAAGAGGGGATCCCTATAGAAATGCAGCCCGTGGTGAACAAATTTCCTGATGTACTAGGAGGGTGACCTTATGGAATCTTGCCTAAGCGAGCAGTGGACCATGAGACTGACCTAGAACCTGGTCATCCACCGCCGCATCGAGGCATCTATCCTTTGTGGGGCCATAGAACTTGAAGAGTTGAGCAAGCAGATAGAGCGAGGAACTCAGCCAAAAAGGCTGTATTCGCCCTTCGGTCTCACCCTCCAATTTTGTTTGTGAAAAAGAAGACGGGAGAACTCCGTAGAAAAGAAAAAAAAGAAAAACTACGCAGGCAGTGAAAACCACTCCCCACATAAATTAAGGAAAAAGAGCCACTTTGGTACCGAGTACCGTAAAACTCCTCCACCGTGAAAAGGAAAGGAAATATTAATGGGGATCAAGAGGGTTGCAGGCTTGGCCTGAAACCGGCTCCTGATGAGAGTTGATAACAGTATTGGAAACGGCACAACTGGTATGGACAAGTCTAGCAGCGAAGTTCACAGAGTGCACATGGAGCTTGGAGGCAAGCTTCTTAACTCTTTGAGTATCAAGACCTAGTTTCTTGAAAGGCTTCAGAGTGTTGTAGATGGTGCCACCCACACCCAAAAGGATGATGTGGAGAGTAACGGAGGCTCCTTGAAGAATGTTGCAGAGATCTTTGTGCTGTTCCTTTGCGACGTTCAACTGGTCCTGAGGTCTGGTGTCTTCACAATACTTGATCTCGACGAGGTGGATGTCACGCCGAGGTTTACTGAGGTCTTTAGGTCGGTGCAGTCTAGGGTTGGTGGCTCTACTGGTGGCTGGCGGTGTTATTGGGGAGCTTCCAGTCGTCTCCCTCAATTGCCCCCTGCCACTTTGAAGAACCCACCCCCTACATTAGTTTGTTGTTTTTGTGTTTTTGCAGCGATGGGAGTAACCAGCACAAAATCTGGGCGGCCGGCGGCTGGAGTTAAATTGCCTTAATCTGAGATCTCAGAAGCGGGGTGGGAAGAGCCATTTGGGAACAATTCTACTTTCAGCTGTTTCAGGAATCTGGAGATTTTGCATGGTCATCCGTTCGTTGCTGCTTATATCCATGGAGACAACGCATGATCCTAAGGAGCCTGTTTTGCTGATAGCCCTAAAGATCATGCGGCATGCTAAGTTGTGTCTTTCAGTGATCATGTTCCTTATTTGCGTGTGTTGGCACCCAGAAAGGATGTGCAGGGCACTGTCTACTTGTGGGCAGAGGGGGCAAGTTTGATTTGTTGAGAGTTTGAACAATACTGCATGTTTTTGATTATATAGGGTGCCTATTCTGTATTTCATAATGATACATTTGGTCTTAAAGGGGACATCGGATGATGTTAGATTAGCATTGCTAGTGGCTCCATTGGCAGTGCCGTCCTTTATGAGGGTCTGGTAGTACGCATGGTAGTTTGCTTCAAATTTTGGCATTTCCCAGTTTATGGAGAAGATGCATATGTGCTTGAAGGGCGTCACGGTGGTTTGTTAGGTACCAAAGCTTTGGGGGAGGAGAATGGTCCATGTTTGTTGTATGGGTATGATTATGGGTTTGTGTTTGTTTTTTTATGTCTTCTTTTGCAAGCCAGTGGATGTTGTAGAAGGGATCTCCCTCAGGGCCTACTGTTCTGATGGAGGTGTCTGCAATGTCGGAGTAGGTGGTGGCTGACTTTTTAGCAAGGGCGTCGACATGCTCGTTACCAATAATACCGGCATGGGAATTTGCTTTGAAGAAGTGGATGGGTGATGGTGATTGGCGGATTGCTTTAGCAATGGATTGAAGAACATCTCCTTGGATGTGGTGGCGATGGAGATTCGGGTGTGAGAGCTGCTTTTTTGGTTTGTTGCAGTGATATAAGGCTGTCTGTGGCTATATGTGAGTAACCGTGTATGACTGCAGCTGCTATAGCTGCTAGCTCTGTACGTGTGATGGTGTTGGTTATACCCATGCCTTTTGGGTTTACATAGTGGGAAACGTTTAAGTGAGGGTGGTATACGCCTGATCCGGTGTCTTGCCCTACTTCATTCTTTTGGAGGCTGCCATCAGTGTAGGTCCAATCCCGCCAATCTTTTACCTTATGGGTTAGGTTTTGGCTGGAGCTGTTTTGGGGTGCTTCGTCGTTATTACAATTATGAGGTTGGTCAGTGTTAATCAGGGCACTTGTTTTATCTGGGCCTTTTGAGGCTTGAGGGTGGTCATTGGGTAGCTTATTTATTTTGTTGAGTCCTGAGTGCTGTCCGGAAGCTAAGGCTGTTTGGTAGGGATGGTTAAGTATGTTTTGAATTTCTCACTTTGCCTCGGGGATCTTTTTGGCAAGTTCTTTTAGCCAGTTTTTGTTGTGAGCATTGAGGCAGACCCTGCCCTTGGTGTTCCATATGTCAATGATCTGCAATTCCCAGGAGTGTTTGGAAGTGGTATTTGTATGTCGTTCCAGAATTTCACTTTCGCATTTATGGAGTTGGTTTGATGTGCGTAGATTATAGAATGCTCAACAAATTCACCATTAAGAAACAGGGAACCCACTCCCTAGAATAGATGAGATATTAGACAGACTCACAGAGCCAATTATTTCGAAAATAGTCCGTAGGACATGTAGTTTTAAAGGGCGAAATAGGCAAGTAGGACCAGGCGCCTTCAGTTTTCATGCTAAAGATTGATGGCAATTTAAAATTCGTTAAATATTAGATTTAACAACAGCTTTAGTTCCGGTGTCATTCGTGCTTTTAAGGATACTCGTAAAGTCTTTCACAAGGTTTCTGAAAGGAAAGTATTTTAGTATCTGGACCACAATGTATTCTCTGTCTCATACTGGGAGGAAGTAGTTAGTGCAGATGCACACGCGCGCCGCTCAGCATGCTGCGGTTCTTCATCCGCCCACGTGGTTTCACTGGGTGGACGAAGGGCTGCAGCATGTTGACGTGCGCATGTACCTGCCCCAATGGTGAGTTTGGCGGAGAGCAGCAGATGCCCGTGGATGAAGATTGGGCATCAACACCCAAAATACAAGACATGCGTCCCACACCTCTCCTGCCATCCACTTTATCACCTTGCAGGTGGAATGACATAGAAAACTCTCAAAAGTTCCAGGAATGGAGCAACGTGGGAATTGCCACTGGATACCTCCTGCTGTGCTTGGTCGCGCTGGTGAGCGAGTACACTCCCTTGGCACACCCGTAGCGCAGTACCTGACTCACTAGACTGAAGGTTTTGGTATTCTTCCCTAGCCCTGGAATTCCTAGCTCACAGCTAATGTGAAATCCTGCCACTTTTGTGGAAACAGGTACAACTTGCGCGCATCCACCATCGCGTCCCCGAGTACGGCTGGACAACGCAAAAGGTAGAAAATCGTACCCACGACGACGATGTTATTCTACTTATGCCGGAAAAGGCGTGAGCCGTGAAGCGTGAAAGTTAGCCTACTAGGGCAACAAGCACACGCATACACACACACACACACACACACACACACACACACACACACACGTGCACACACACATGCACACACACACACACACACACACACACACACACATGCACACACACACACACACACACACACACATGCACACATGCACACACACACATGCACACATGCACACATGCACACACACACACAAACGCACACACACATGCACACTCATGCACACACAACACACACACACACACATGCACACACACACACACACACACACACCAGGCTGAGAAAAAGCCGCAGCTGTACAGAAGGCAGGAGTAGCAGGGCAGTACAGCGTCCCACTTGTACAGCTGCACTGCCTATTCATCTGTACAACATTGCTGAGGCTGCCATGACCACCTCAGACACTTCATCGACCACAGGAGCAGCGGAGGTCTTGAAAAAGTCTGGTGCGTAAACTGTGTTGTATCAATTGTCTCAAGTAAAATTTTCTGTCTGGAGGCCTGTATGGGGCGCAGGATGTGCTGGCATGCTTGCTCCTTTTTCAATTGTGATAACACCTGTTTGCTGCACTCCTAAATAAACCATCAGGAGGTCTGTCAAGGGTGAATATAGGGAACATTGATCACTGCAGCGACGGGCACACACACACACACACATAAACACACGCACACGCACGAGCACACACACACACACACACACACACACACACACACACACACACAACACACACATACACACACATACGCACACACACACACACGCACATGCACACACAAACACACAGGAGGTGGCTGGCTGGAGCCCTTGACCAGCAGCTTAGAGCAGCTCCTTCAAACGCTTCAGACGGGCCTAGACACCTTACACGTGCCTTACTCATATGGCTACTCTATCATCCTGCTCACGCTCATTGTGAAGACTGCCACGTACCCCTTGACCAAACAGCAGGTGTGAATTGCCAGCCTTGGGGATATATTTGCCTAGTTGTTCCTTGAACGAGCAGCACATGCGTAGCACCGGACGTCTTCTTGCACACCTGAACTATGCCACACGAAGGCAGCATGTACAAGAAACGTTATTTGTTGGCACAATGTGCCCTGTCTGTCTGTCACATTTATAGAATGGCTAAGCCCTTTTCAGCACTGTAGCAACAAGGGCCATGAGCGTACCGTAGCAAAGGACTCCATGGGTAGGAAGACAGTCCTGAAGCTATGTGCAAATGTATGTGCGTATGACCTCCAAAAAGTTAGAACGGAAATGTTTGTGAAGCGCCAGGAGGGTCCAAGGATCATAACTTTTTGACTATACGTGGCAATCGAAATATAAATTACATATTCGGAATCCTGACGTCAAGAGCTATCGATTTGTATATAAATGAGTCGATCCTGAGGGGGTCGGGGGGGGGGGGAGGGGGGGGTCCAGGGAATTT
>Ga0307942_1003892_pt1 | contig 12026 bp, 18 predicted proteins | sample OrgLakmetagen175_FD_201846 | JGI IMG/M metagenome (GOLD analysis project Ga0307942, IMG submission 201846) | Saline water microbial communities from Organic Lake, Antarctica - #175 | ecosystem: Environmental > Aquatic > Non-marine Saline and Alkaline > Saline | place: Antarctica: Organic Lake...
GCCGCTCGTCATTGCAAAGACCAGGCTGCCATCTCAGAAATGGTTGAACAGGAGCAGTGGGGTGCAGAGGGAGTGCAGCCCCCCTTGAATCGCTCTCACTACATTAGGTACAACTTCAATGCAGGTTGCAGCGCAGGCTCCGCCCCATTATTTGTGATCCGCAGGATCACACCCTACTTGTTATATGCTCTTTGACTTATACACCCCAAAATTGGCAAGCTCCAAATTTTACATAATGCGAATGTCCATATATGTATAATTTGGAGCTTGCCAATTTTGGGGCGTGTGCTTAATTTGCTGTGGCGTGCAGGCCATTTTTACCACATATTTTTCATACCAACTCACCCACTGCATCAATCTGGAATATTTTTAGTAAAGTAGAATTCTTATAGAAAAGAATATCAATGCAACAAAAATGAAAGAAAACGACTGAGTGGTTGATGTTTTATGAGGATTTGAGTCATTTTCCCATGGAAATCACCACATTAGGGTTTACATGCACCATGTGTGCTTAATCCAGTCTATCTCAGCACGCAAAGTGACCCACATAAAACTGGGCACATGCTAGGGTAGCTCTCCATGCCACTATACTTTGGTACTAAAATGGTGTCAATCGGATGAAGTGGATGTGAGTGGCTGCCTTCTGAATGCTAATATGAGCATTTTCAGGCATTTCCTTTGTTGTTAGCCCCCTCTGAACTCTATGCAATGTGATAAAAGCTGACGTGTCCATCGGGAACTTTGGTTCCTCTACTTGCTGGACCAGACAGATGCAGGCAGATACATTTCATAAAAATTTCCAACTTGCGCATTGACGTGAGATTCAAGCGGCAATAGGCAATTTGGAGAGAGGCACACGGTCATGACCCATCTTCTTGTTTTAAGTAAGCCCAGCTTACCACAAACCCGTTTTATCTGATTCAAGCCAGACTCACCACCAGATTTGTGCGTGAACACGCTTTGGCAGACAGACCGCACAATTCTTTGTGGCTCGCTAAGACATATCTTTTTCCTGCTGGCATGTATGGCAGTCAAGTATGGGGTACTGTTTTTTTGCAGGCAGGCAGGGAGTTCTCTAGTTCGCTGTCTACGCTTCATTTGCATTTTCTGAAAGGAACATTAGGTGTGAAGCGGTCTACCACTAACTGGGCTGTACTCCGAGAATGTGGACATGAACCGGTACAGTTCTACTGGTTTCGGTCAGCTGTCAAGCTTTTCAATAGTATGCTTAATACCAATAGTGTCACATTGCGGAGGGTGGTCCAGGCTGATCTCTTTTACAACCTCAGCTCAATTGCTGAGTGCTTTTCAAGGACATCGTGGATGCGAGTCATATGTACAAGCTGTTCAAACTGGACGTGCTATTCCCATGCAAGAGTTTACTGCGGATTTGAAGCATAGGATGAGAGGTGTATGGAGAGACGAGGAGTTGGTGGACCCAACACGCACATTAACAAACTGGCCACGATAAATCATTCTTGGTTTGCCATCCCTTTTTCTATAAATGAGCGTATGCCGACTACTGTACCACAGTATCTTCATCTTGATCTGTCCAAACATGTTCTGCGCAATATAAGTAGATTCCGCTTGCGTGCGCATACTTTGAAAGTTGAGGCAGCAGCGTGGTTTGAAGATGGTTCTCACGTATGTGACCAATGTCCTGGCGAAGATGAACATGTTCAGAACGAGGTGCATGCTCTTTTATTTTGCCAAGACCGTCGAGTTTGTGAGCTGAGGAAACATTTTTCCTTTCTGTTTACACCATTTTCTGAGGATTTTTCAGCAGCCCAACCCTTTTTGCTGCAACAGGTCAACGACCAACTTGTTCTTGATTTCCTTTCTCAGCAGAACACTAAACTTTTTCTTTTTCTTTCTGAGCTTTTGGATTTATTTGCGGCTGGCCGAGACCAGTCAGCAGCCGATCAGCCAAACAACCTGGCTGAAGGTCACCCCCCATTGTAACCATAATTTGGTAAATTTGATATTAGTACGAGCCATTTTCCATGCATCCCTTTGCAAATTCATTACAAACTCTTCTTAGCACTACTAACGTAGTACGAGTCACTTTCCATCTTAACAGTTACAGGAATATCAGAAGCTAAGGACTACAACTCACACACAGCATGTCATCGGCAAATCCCAAAAGCTTAGGCCTAATAAGTATCATCAAGCAGTTTTAAATATCCATTGCCATGCTAAGGACAGCATACCCTGCCTCAGGCCTTGACTAATTGATTAAGAAAAGAAATAGATAAAATCACACAGGCAGTGTTAGATCTATCCTTAAATGGATAAAATACAAAGAGCTCGGTACCGAGTACCGTACAACTCCTCCGTTACAGAAAAAAGAGGGTTTCTGACTATGATAACCTAATAGCCAAAGCAACACATAGTTGCCTTCTCTTTAATTTAACAACTTGGTCAAACAGGTCAGGCCATTTCTCTCCCTTGCCTGAACTGAACAAAGCAATATTCCCCCTTCGTACCATTGATTATGAAAATTATGAAATGTTGCACGATCCCAATTCATAATTCCTTAGACAGTACAAGCAGGACATCTGGCCTAAAAACACCTGAACAAGCAAATCTCCCCCAAATGACATAACCGCAAGCGACAAATGCAAAAAGTATGACTCCTCCAAATGGCATAACAGCAAGTGACAAATGCAAAAAGTGTGACATGAGAGCGAATGCAGGAATATCGAGAAAAAAGTGTAACATGAAAGGGAGGGCAAATTATTGTAAAAAAAGGAAATAGTGGCCTTCTTGGTGGGCCTGCACACCATGTAACAATGAGAGACAACAGCACACACATACACATGCATGAACTCACACACACACAGATGCATACACACACGCACACACTAATAACTCACATCACACATGTACACAAGCACACACACACTAATAACTCACATCACACATATACACGCACACCCATGCATGCCAGCCACGCCAACAGCCAATGCAGAACGCGGTAAACAGAGGAACGGCCACACAGCAAAAAAAACAACAGTCAAAAAAGAAATATACGCAAGGGGTGATAACACCACAAGCATGGATTAAGGAAACGGAGACGGGGCTGTCGAACAGCGAAGAACTCACGCTACCAGGCGGATTTGAACCCACGACCCCGAAGAGTCTGGCCTGACCACGGGCAACTGGGCTTATAAAGCAATCCCCCAGGGCAAGCCATTCTTGCCCTGGCATTCATTTTGCACCCGTACCAACTACTAGCCTTTGTGTCAGGGTAGACAGCCATGTTTATCTCCCACCATCCTCTCATTGTCTGCTGCAATTCAGAAAATTGTAAAAGAAAAATGACACCGTCAGAGCAGCCAGCGTCAGGTTGCCACCTCTGAACAAACGTCGGAGCAGCAGTGCGCTAGAAATAGGAGCTGTTCTGCCACAGGCTTGGTAAGCAGCAGTAACAGGAAATGCAGCAGTGTACGCCCAAGGAACGCACATACACACACTCACACAAACACACACACACACACACACACACACACACGCACTAGCACTTGTTTCTGTAATCCTACAAGCTTTTCTAAAATGTCAAGAGCCCTTTCCTCCCTGCCTGACCCAACCATGTTTCCCGCTGCTGCTGAGAGACGCACAGCCCAGCGGCACTTGACACACAAATGTGCTTTCATCTGCTGATGCATGTATGCAATGGACTTTTGTGAGCATTCGAGGGTATGCATCTGGCCGAGCATGTGAGCAGGTGTGAGTTACTAAAACGACAACAGATCAAGCAGTGTGTCTATGTGTGTGCAGCTACAAAAGCACGTGAGCCATTAATATTAGAACAAGGGAGCTGCATAGTATATAGCATTCCTTGCATGACGAGCAATAGCAATGGTGCACAGCGAGTTTTCAATCAATGTTAACCGTGCACGACGACTGTGACGAATAATGAAACAAGGTGGCTCGAGGGAGCATATACGAAAACACATGCACAAGGAGAAGGAAGTTCTTGTTGCAAAGGCAAACCAGAGACCCCATGTTCAGTTCCTTGACAAGGCTACTCACTTTCTGGGTTGGTGGGAAGTGGGTTGCTGGTGGAGAGCTGGAGGTCCTCGCTTGCAGGAGCACTCACACAGTCATCAGAGCCCCTACAACAGTGATCTCAGGTATGGGAGGTATGGGAGGTGTGAGACATCAGGCCAAGAAACCGGCGGTAGGTGTAGCGGTGGCGTTGCAATCTATGATACATATAAGGGGAGCAGTAATGTTACGGCCTTTGGGACACATACCATGGTACTAGTACGCCAGGTTGTATCTTGAAACATTATGAATTTTTCGTAAGCATGCACTGCCTGCGTAACAAATTCGCTTTCTGCGATGATACTGTGGTGGTCTGCGCCGGGTTCCAGAAAGAGCACATGCACACATACAAGCACACACACAGAGACACACACACATACATACACATGAATAGACACACACCTATACACACCTATACACATGCACACCTGAGCAATGCAGCAAGACGAGGCATGCTGCACAGCACCGCAAACTCCCACAGATCCATGCACAGCCCCTCCTGCAGCTCTGCATGCTCACAGCCGCTTTGTGTATCTGGTGACGTGTGTGTGGCTACTGACCCTTGTGCTGCTGCTGCTGCTGTTGCTCCTTCACCCTTGCTTACTTCATTTCCTTCTGTCACCTCTACCATCCTCGTCCCTGAAACCTCCACCCCCTCCCCTCCTGCGCTCCCAAACTTTGTACCCTCCTTCCCTACCTCCACCAAAACACGCGACGTGCAACCCGCCAACCAAAACCAATGACCAACATCAAGCAAAAAGTCAACGACTGAGCTTGGTAGGGCTTTGGCAGCTGCATCTGGGGCGGGTTCTGGATTTTCGCAGCCTGCACTGCTGCTGCTTGCAGAGCCGCTGCTTGGCACCGCCTGGGGGGCTGAGATTTCTGCAGCTACCCACTGCTGCAGCTCCTGTGTGTGCCAGTGTGTGTGTGCGTGTGTGTATAGTGTGTGTGTGCGTGTGTGTATGCATGTGCGTCTGTACTTGTGCATATTTGTGTTTGTGTGTATTTGTGTACGCGTGTGTGCCTGTACTTGTGTGTGTGCACTTGTGTTTGTGTGTGTGTGTGTTTTAGTGTATGTGTGTGTGCGCAGGAGAGAGTGTGTGTGTATGCATGCAAAGGCAGGGCGTGCGAGCGTTTCACAGACACAGCCACGAGTGCGGCAAAACACACTGTGCCTCATTGATGCATCACACGGTGCCTCATTGATGCATATCTGCTGCAAACGTGGCTTCTGCTCCCCAGGTCGTGAAACTAGAACAGGGAGTGCAATACAGAGGCAACAAAGAGATAGGCCACAATATAGGCGGCCGCATATTTGCGATTTCCTGCTGAAAGTGCCGTTACAGTATACCATGTACAAGGTCGACCAGAATCGTATGCCTACTATTTATACGCCGCACATGAGCGTGTTTGCGAGAATGCTTCTTCTGCTATACTACTGTATTTAAACCGTAAATACACTAATATTATTCAGCTCGGTGCGCCCCCAGCATACCCTTTCTCCCTTTTCACCACCACTCAAGGCATCGACTGTGCTCCTACCCAGGCACTTTCTCATTAGCAGTTCTTTTCGCTCATGAAAACTTTTACTACAAATGATAGCTCCTATTCACTTGTGAAAATTTTTCTTCACTGGTGATGAATTTCATTCACAGATGCCTCAGCACTCTGTGATCCTTCGACCCTATAGCGACACACCATCACAAGGCTCTCACCATTCACACCCTCAACATCACTTACAACATCTGGAGCGTGCTTTTACTCAGGCACTTGGCCCCCTTCTTACAAGCGACAGCACCTCACCACCAAACAGACACCCCAAAAAGCAGAGCCTATGCACGAGCGTACCCAGGAACAATGTGTGGGTCACAACTTCTTCTGTGCACACACAACACCCTCTTAATCCTCAACCACGCGCCTCAGCCACACTTTCCATAGCACCGGGCCAAGCGGCCATCTGTGCGCTATACGTGAGAGGCAGGCATGCAAATGTCAATACCACCCAATGGCAACGGCATTACCACTACCATGGCATTACCACAAGTGCCCCCTGCCTTTTTGCCCCTCAGTACGCACCTCAGCCACGCCTTTCAGCTCAGAAGGCACCAGCAGCACAGGGTCTGTAGCCACACAAACGCTGCCAGTCCACAGCTCCATGTGGAGTACGCCGCCGTTGACGGTGAGAGAGGGTGCCAGGTGGAGGGGCAGGGAAACAACAGCCTGTGATGCAAAACAACAAAATGTCCAATGCATTGCTGCCGTAGAGAACGATATGCTTGAGCTTACACTTAAAGTAAGTTTCACAGTCAGCGGTGCAAACTCGTATGCACGTGAGGTCCCTTGCTTGAGATAGGCTACACTGGCAGTAGAGAAACAAATCAATGTCTACAGTCAAAACCAGTCCCCTCTTATATCATGGACAAAAAAAAATTGATTGTTTGTAGGGTTGGCCAGAAGTGTATGTATACGGTATATAAACACAGTGCTCTTAGCAGGTTTGGCTGTGTGGAACATTCACAGAGCTTATGAGGAGCAGGAGCCTCTCCCTGGAAAGGTGCCAAGTGGAGAGGCAGGGACACAAAGGCCAGAGATACTGTGATTGGATGATGTGGGGCTTATTACACGTAGGATTAGTAAACCAGATGTGGATGATGCAGGGCTTATTACACGTAGGATTAGTAAACCAGATGTGGATGATGTAGGGCTTGTAACACGTATAGGAGTAGTAAACCAGATATGGATGATGTAGGGCTTATAACATGTAGGAGTAGTAAACCAACGGATGTACTGATGTTCTATCAGGAAAATGCTGGACATCATAACCGTCATGTACACACGATTACGGTTGAACAACCTTGAGTTTGTGGCTGCTTACAGAGCTCACAGGGATAAAAGAGAGGGTAGGACTGTGTATGAATACGCAGATGCGCTTGTGTGTGTGTGTGTTTGTGTGTGTTTGTGTGCGCAGGCAAAATGAAGCATTGGCAACACAGCATGTATGTGTGTGTGAGTGAGAGAGAGAGAGAGAGTGTGTGTGTGTGCGTTTGTGTGTATGTGAGTGTGTATGTGTGCGTGTGCATATCTATCACTAGCCACAGTCAACCCTCATTTTGCGAGATTGGCATCCAATGATCACATACACACATACACACACTTTAAACAACGTAGCCCTGACTTTCCCTTATTGCTGGCCCCAACTTGCGCCATGCGCTTGCACATACAGGGCCGACCAGCACTTGAAACACACCCCAATCAAGTATGACGACCAAAATTTGGTCCAGAACCGCGCACTGCACACACTCTGCAACAGCACTCTGCAACACACCTCCTGCCAGCCCTCTGTGGGTCCATGGTTTCACGATTCAGCGACCCACACATACAGGGCAGACACCCCCTCACACACGTCAACGACACAACACTGACAATAGTGGACTCCGTCCACCCACGCACATGCACAACAGCCCCTCACATGTCGCTCGCCCTACCTGTACAGCAGCTTGGAGCCCACCCTCGACTTCCAGCCAGCAGTGCCCTAAACTCTCTTGGAATTTGGGGGCAACACGCACGGGGCAAAACGCGGCGTAGCGGCTTTCACCGCCTGCTGAAGCATCGGCAGAGCTGAAACTTAAGCACGCCACAAGCTGTACTTCAGGAGACACGGTCAGATCTGGAGTCACGGTCAGATCAGGAGACACGGTCGAACCAGGAGACACGGTCAGATCAGGAGTCACAGTCAGACCAAGAGACACGGTCAGATCAGGAGACGGAAGCAAATGGCTTGCCACACCAGTACCTCCCCCACCTGAGCTACTGGCCTCGCTCCTTCCACTGAAACGTTCACCCCCCGCCTCATCCCGTGCTGCAATGGCAGAACTGACATCGCTTGGCTGCCAGCCTGTCACCCTTGGCAGTGCTGCTACCCCGTTGAGGCCCACAGGAAATGCAGGGGAAAGAGGGGTGCGCACCACAGCAGCAATCTTGACCTCCACCCACGCCGCAGCTTGCTGCTGCTGCTGCTCTTCATCGTGCTGCCCCTGCTGCTGCTGCTGTTGCTGCTGCTGTGCATACTTGTGGCTGTGCTGCTGCTGCATACCACCCACGCGCGTATCCTTGGGCAGGAGCACCACAGGGCAAGGGAGGTGCAAGCAGTAGCCTTGTCGTTTTGGCTCCTCCACGTCTTCTGCAACAACAGGGGCCTGGGCTACACTGTCCCAGATCAATCGGACTACCTGGTTGTCTGCCTGTGGAGTGAAGTGTATGTGTGTGTGTGTGCGTGTGTGCGTGTGTGTATGAGTTGTGTGTGCGTGTGTGCGTCTCTTTCTTCTAGCCAAAAAGCACCGTGTCATGACAGGCAAACGACCTGGAACACAACAAGGATGCCCAACACAAAAAGTGACAGAAACCACACACCTGCACGGTCAGCAAGGTGCCGTGCTCCAGCTCATGGTCAAAATCCTTTAGCCACTTGCAGACGGCGCCCAACAAGGCTTCATCAACCGAGGAGGGGAGGGGCATACTGTCCCCAACACGAGAATGATCTGCTACATGGCCACTTGCCATTGGTGTGATGTAGCGTATACTGAGGATGATGCAGCCCTGCCTAGCAGCAACCTCGGGGCAGCTACTGTGCAGATGCCTGTGAGCATATGCGTGTGCTTGCGCATGTGCGTGTGTGTGTTTGATATGTGTGAGTTTTTGTGTGTGGGTGAGAAAAGAGAAGTAGTCGATCATGAAGGTGCTATATGTGAGATGTGAAGTCATCACCAAGTTGCGTCCCAAAAGTGCGAATGCATACGCATGTCCTAGAGTGCACACACACACACATATACACAGCATTCATGGTCGGGGATGCAAATAGCAAGCAACAATTACTATTTTGCATTCATGAACGTCACACTCTCAAGGTGTTACGCTTGACCTTGACAGCATGCTTTTCTCTGCTTCCTTACACATAAGTGGGCAACAGTACACGCACGCCCTTGCACTCCAAAGCACGCTAGCAAGGATGTAAGGAAGCAAAGGCAGGCCTTCCCAGCATTGCTTTTGTCCTCTTTTTTTCCATCCTACCCGGCGGCAGCCAACTGACGGCTGAGTCTGAGCAACGACTCGTAGGAAATCATCGAGGCTTCCAAGTCAGTGTTGATTTTGATGTGGACCTATGATCACAAGCAGGGGATGTGCAAATCACAAGCAGGCGGAGTGTAGGTGTGTGAGCCTTCAATTACAAGTGGGAGGGTGGTCAATGTGGAGAGCAGGAACTTCATGGGCACTGGATTAGCTTCGCGTCACTTCTCAAAACACAGTGGTGATGTGAATGTGTATGCGTGTGCCTTGAGCCAATGACATGAGCTGTGGTGTGAAAAGGAACTTGTGTGTCATTTTGGTTACGAGCATGAAGTGGCATGCAGATAGCTGCCCTGAGAGCCGTGGTCAGGCCAGACTCTTAAAGTCGCAGGCTTGAAAATCAAAAGATTACGCGAGGTCAAGCTGCCTGGCAGCACCAGTCTCAGAGCGTGTTGTCATTGACTGCGTAAGTTTTTTATAAACATGCACACTTGCTGTCACAAGGTGGGCTACATGGTGGTGGTAAACTGCAGTATTGTAGTATAATACAATAATAATAAATAATGCAATAAGGACCAGTCTCTTACAGGCTCAATGCTACAACCAGGAAGATTATTCGAACAGTGCCAATGCATCCCTTCCCTTCCACCATGCGGCTGGTTTTAACGAGACCTTAGACAAATTGTAATACCGTACCTTAGGGATAACACCCCGCATAAATATCGTTTTTTGCCTTGCGAGGTGACTGCGGTATTTTATAATATATATATTATTATGACCCTGCGGGGTTGTGCGGGGTTGGTGAGATTAACCATTTCCGAGTCGACGAGGTCATGCACCAAGGCTGCCAGCACCCAAGCAACACCATCAGCACGCACAAGCAGCAGCAGCAATAGCAGCAGTGATAGTGGCTAGAGGAAGAGGAAGCAAATCTTGAGATTCTGGGCAGTAGCAGAACAGAGAGCAACTTACATGCAAACAGCATGTTTCCTTCCTTTGCCCTTTTGAGGTGTTCTCTTTCTTTGAGGTTGTTTGTGAAGCTTATTGGTGCTGAACAGGGCTAAAGGCCCTGTGGGGTTGATGCGGGAAGGGCAAATATATACATTCTGGGGGTGCGGGAAGGTGCGGGATTCTACTAAAAATTTCTGAAATTGGGGGCGGGATGAGTACGCTAAGGTACGGTACGTTACAGCAAATGGACCAGTGACTTAGCAGGCAGGCAGCTACTTGGCAGATCTAAGCGCATCTGATAGGAAGAAGTCAGAAGCAGGAGCTTGGGTCAGCAGTAACGAGTTGAGGATACTAGTTTTGGATGTCTTTGATCTTGGACCATGGGTATGAAGTTTAACATATTCTAGAGACAACATGGGTGAGGGGTAAGATTTAACCAGCGGCAGTACATGCTACTCACTGTAGTACATGCTACTCACTGTAGTACATGCTACTCACTCTAGTACATGCTACTCACTGTAGTACATGCTACTCACTGGAGTACAAGCTGCTCACTGTAGTACAAGCTACTTACTGGAGTACATGCTACTCACTGGAGTATGTCTGAGCCTTGCGTGGTACAGAGAAGGGGGCCTCCCTCTAGCACTGGCTGTTGTGTCAACAGGTTTTTCCTGTGTTGCAGGTGTGTGTGTGTGCATGTGTGTGTTTGTGTGTGTGTGTGTGTGTGAGTGTGAGTGTGTGAGTGCGTGTGGGGGCGCGTGTGCTATATGTGTGTGCATATGTGGCCATAAAGATGTGCACAGCTGCAACAGATAAGACTTCTTAGCAAGGGTGAGAGGGAGGCAATGGAGAAAGGTGGGCATTTTTTAATTTTTGTGCATTTGCAACTCAGCTTTGAGCCAGATCCAAAACGCACGGAGCACCTTACTTCAATGTTACGCTACCACATGTGTGTGCACTGACACTGTGCGCTGCAGTCCTTTTTTAGTTTGTTTTTATAGGTTTACCTTGTTCCCATAGGTTGAGCAGCCATCCCAGGTTGGATGCCTTTGTAATTCAAACTCAACTAACATGCACTGACACTGAATGCCTGCTCACCATTGGACAGTTCATAACCCCAACATATGCCACTAGAACCCCTCCTATATCTCATCATAAAATACACAAGTGTGCCATGCGCCCTGCAAATTGGTACAGCAGCTGCAACACCTCCTACCTCCTCCAAATTCAAGAGGTCCTGTCGCTCAGTAAACACGCTACGCCGCGACAAGTCAAACCGACAAGCAGTTTCAGGCTTAATGCTGCCGCGGCCTTGCACATCTGTGTGGGAGGCAGCCACTGCACTGCTGCTGCTGCTGCCGCTGCTGCAAATTTTGGTACTCCCAAAAGGAGGTCCACCTTCTGCTTTGCTATGCCTGTAAGGATCTCCTGAGGAACTGCTGTTGTTACCACCGTTGCTCCCTTGCAGTGCCTTAAAAGAGGCACGGGCTCTCTTGTGCACGGCCAGAGAGGCCGTGAGGCAGAGCGCGTGAATGCCAAGGGCCTGCGTGTGTTGTGTGCGTGTGTGTGTGTGCATGTGTGTGCATGTGTGTGTGTTTTGTGTGTATGCGTGTGTATGTGTGTGTGTGCAAAAAGGGCTGCCTAAGGAGATGATAGCAGCAATAAGGTGCTGCCAGCCAGGGCGGAGCATTGAGGACCTTATTTTGAAGGAGAAGAGCTGTCGGGCACCCAAGAAACATGTTATCAGTTTTTGGGCAACAAGCATGGTTGGTGTGTCTTGTTTGACCAGTAAAATTATCTTGCTGCAATTTGGACTGCTATTGGCTTCCTGGTTTGTGCTGCCGCGGTCAGGCGACGTTGCGATGCCATACGGTAAGGCGACGTTGTGGATGCCACGTTTCACATAGCCAAAGCGCGATTAGGCAGTGAATGCAGTTTTTTACAAAGTCAAAGTCTAAACA
>Ga0307942_1003894_pt1 | contig 12024 bp, 10 predicted proteins | sample OrgLakmetagen175_FD_201846 | JGI IMG/M metagenome (GOLD analysis project Ga0307942, IMG submission 201846) | Saline water microbial communities from Organic Lake, Antarctica - #175 | ecosystem: Environmental > Aquatic > Non-marine Saline and Alkaline > Saline | place: Antarctica: Organic Lake...
GGGGAAAGAGAGAGAGAAAGAGAGCGCGCGAGAGAGAGAGAGGGGGAGAGAAAGAGAGAGCGCGCGAGAGAGAGAGAGAGCGAGAGAGAGAGAGAGAGAGAGGGAGAGAGAGAGAGAGAGAGAGAGAGAGAGAGAGAGAGCGTGGTGCAGATTGCAGCTTCATCACTTGCGTGCGTCAGCTTTGATGCTTGGGTATGTCGATATGAGCTAAAGCCATTTGGAATGAAACGATGGTACACCATTTGGCAGGTTGCACAAGGTTGCAACAAGGAACACATTTTTCAGATCACACGCTTACTTGGATCACACTTATAAACACACTTAAATGGATCAACAAGGTTGCGATTCGAGGAACACAGCTTTATACAAAGTACACACCACACCACTACACTCCTCACTCTCACACACATTAATTTGACTCATTCTCTTGACCCCTGCCCTCCCTTTCCTGTAGGCCCTGCACTGCTGGGAAGCCTGTACTTAATCCTCTTAAGCATAGTGCACATGTGCACACACAGAGTACTCAATCCCTACATAACACTTAATCCTCTTAAGCATATCACAGCCTGCACCTAATCTTCTTAAGCACAATGCAACCACCGTCGCAGACACAAGCGTTTAATGGTAACCTTGTGCTTGCATGCACCACTTTATGCACACACCGATACCAATATTATACACGCTAGCAATTGCTGACGAGTGCATGCATGGACCATTAATCTCTGACATACGGTTGCCACCATTAATCTCTGACATACGGTTGCCACCATTGCATGCTCAAAAGCACACCTGTGGTAGTAAGGATTGCCCATCATGAGGCTGCGCAGCCATCGACATCGCCCATGCACCTCCCTTGGAGAGAGCCGGAATAAGAGGGGGTGGGAGTGCAGGAGCTGACGTTTGCTGTCTAGAGAGAAGCGCCAAATGGACAGCGCGGCAAACATTTGGCGCAGGGACCTGCATGGGCGTACATGCGTGGGCATGAGCGGAGATGTGTGTTCTTATACACAAACTGTGACCAATTGACGTTTGCTGTCCAGAGAGAAGCGCCAAATGGACAGCGCGGCAAACATTTGGCGCAGTAACCTGCATGGGCGTAAATGCGTGGGCATGAGCGGAGATGTGTGTTCTTATACACAAACTGTGAACAACTGACGTTTGCTGTCTAGGGAGAAGCGCCAAATGGACAGCGCGGCAAGCGGTATTGACGCAGGGACCTGCGTGGGCGTACATGTGGGTTTATTGTATATATGTGTATGTCTACTTCTGCAACTCAGAGCACCTGGCGTTTTTTATCTAAAGAGGAGCAACAAACATCATCCACCACAAAAAAACTGTGTGTACTCAGGTTCTGTTTGCGCACATCAGTGCTTAGGGTGCGCGTGTGCACGTGCATACGTGCAAGTGTGCCGTCAGGTGGGTGGCATTCGCTGTCAGGGAAAACATGGTCAACGGTTTTTGCCAGCGCCTTAACATGGCGAGGGAGAGGCTCCAACTGCCACACACACAGCCATGCATCACCCACACAATGAAAACTACCATGGAGGTAGGGAGAACGGCACAGTCAGGGTTGGTCATACAGTCATACACACTCAAATAAGTGTCTAACAAAAAAGCAGAAGCTACAGCTGCCACACACCGCCGTGCATCACAATGCACACTCAAAAAGGTGTACAACAGTAAAGCAGGATGCTGTCTTAAATAGCTCAGGAGCAAAAATGCTCACAACAACAAGGCACTCAATTGGAGGTTATAAAGGCAAGGCAGGTCTCCTCAGTCATCTGGCACGCTGCTTGGGCTTTTGAACAGCTTCCCCCTCGCGCGTGCACACACACACACATACACATACACACACACAAATGAAACACGTGCGCCCACTTTGAAGAGGTCGTCAGCAAGGCAGGTCTCCTCAGTCGTCTGGCACGCTGCTTGGGCTTTTAAACAACCCAGCAGCTTCACATCCACACACAACTGAAACACGTGCACTCACCTCGGAGAGGTTGTCAGCAAGGCGGGTCTCCTAGTCACTAAGTTTGCTGCTTGGGCTTTTGAGCAGCTCAGCAAGGCCTGAAGGGTGCGGAAGCTGGCCTCCGGGCTGGCCTGTGAGCGAGCTAACAATGATGGCTCCTCTAAGGCGATGGCGCGGACCTGTCAAGGCACAGGACAGCACAGCACAGCACAGCACGCTGACTTGAAGGCACGTGTGTGTATGTTTGTGTGAGTGTTTGTGTGGATTTGTGAAGAGAACAGGGGGTGGAGCTCCGGCAAGGTGAGCGTTAGTTCAGTGTCATCCCTACGTTCCACAGGGTCGGCCAGAACCATCCACACGTATGAACTTACATAAGTTCAGTGTCACCTTTACGTTCCATAGGGTTGACCGGAACCATTCACGTGTAAGAACTTACATTATATGTACGCATGTACAGTGTTTTCAGCAGGAATATATCCATACACACACATTTCGATCATGTCCGGTATGTGTGTACGATTTTGGCCAACCCTACTGACGAATACAGATTTGTTAACAAATATAGAACTATTCGTTGTGTTTCTGCTTCCCCATTCCTGCCCCCTGAACTCTCCACTTCTTCATATAACTTAGTGATTCAGCAGCAGTAGGCTCTTTCAACCTTTATCACTCCCACATTCCCCATTCCTTTCCTCCGACGTCCCCCCCCCCCTTTGCCCCTCGATCTCATTTTCTTACACCTTCTTTCAACATTTATTTCGCGTCTTTCAACCTTTATCACTCCCACATTCCCCATTCTTTTCCTCCAACCTCCCTCCCCCTGCATCTCACCTCTTTGTCGATCAGCATCTCATCTTCTCTGTCGTTCAGCATCTCACCTCTCTGTCGTTCAGCGGCAGCAGGTTCTTCAGGGCCGCCACCTGGTCGGCCAGCTTTGTGTGGGAGAACTTGAGCATTGCAGGGTAGGCCAGCACGAATGCAGCAGCCTCCTTAGGGGGCAGGTCCAACGCCTGAGAAGTAGTGCAAACCACGTGTAGTGCAAACCACTTTGTTGTGCAAACCACGTGTAGTGCAAACCACGTGTAGTGCAAACCACGTGTAGTGCAAAGCACGTGTGTTGTTGCCAACATCGTTCCAGGAAAACGTATCCGCACACGTTTTCAATGTCAGCTTGTTCAGCATGGTAGGTCAGCAGAAAGACAGCAGCCATTCTCAAGTGTGTGGATACGTTGATGTCCGCAGCGATTAATAAAGCTATTTACTTGGAGAATGGGGGGGCAGGCTGAACGCATGGGAGCGACGAGCTAAGATGCATTGACAGTCACATGCTAGCCAATGTTATTATTGCTAGCATGTCTCCCCCTCATCACAAGCTGTCTTTATTATGTATACATTCGGCACTTAAGCGAGTGCTTTTTGCGCTGCCTCCTTAATGGCGTTTTTAAGGTATTTGCTGAAATTATCATAATTTTGTCCCCACAACTTTCAGCCATGTCAATAATGGGGCTTTTACCCCTTGGCCAGGACTGCATATTTGTCTATTCCTAAAATACCAAAGTGGCCTTTTACAATTTTACAACCTATAAAAAGCTGTCCTAAAAAAGGAAATGCACAAAGCGTGCATGCATGCGCATATGCTTATAAAAGCATAAGCAAGCTCGCACGCACACAGGTGCATACGCACCCAAACAACGAAAGCACACACTCACGCACACACGCACACACGCACACAAGCGCTCGCGCACACACGCACACACACGCGCACACTGACACACCTGTGCCACACTGGTAAGCTTAGCAGCGATGGTCTCCCGCGACATGGTCAGCAGCTGCGGGTGCTGCAGGACGAGGGTCAGAAGGGCAGGCTGCTCCAGCTGCCAAATGTCTGCGAGCCTCGCCAGCCTGGCTAGTACTTGAGAGGGGGTGGCTACAAACAGCCACGGCTCCTTCACAGCTGACCTGCAAATGTACGCAGGGGGAGCACGTGTGTGGCGTGCAGGGTTGTCCTTGACAGGGTTGCCCTGGACAGGTTTGTCCTGGACTGTGTTCTATAGGCAGGGTTGGCCAGAACCGTGTATATGCGCCATATATGACCGTACATTTGGTGATTTCCCTGCCGAAAATGCCGTATATACACCGTGTATATATGGTTTTGGCCAACCCGAACTATATGACTTACAATAAGCTTTACACTCAGAACGTTGCCATACTGAACATTCCCTGCAAGACATACCGTCAAAGTGCCATACATGGTTCAACTAACCTTGTGGGTGATGGTGTGCAGGACTGTGTATGAATATTCATAATTTGGATGCAATGAATTGCCAAAGGTTATAATAAGTTCCTGATAAAAATGCTGGGACAGTCACATATGGTATATGGTATTGGTAAACCTGGTTGGTATGTGGTGCAAGCAGGGGAAGGAGGGTGAAAGAGGGCGAAAGAGAGAGAGAGAGAGAGAGAGAGAGAGAGAGAGAGAGAGAGAGAGAGAGAGAGAGAAAGAGAGAGAGAAAGAGAGAGGGAAAGAGAGAGAGAGAGAGAGAATGGAGTGAACAAGAGAGAAGGACGTGAGGGGGAAATTTGAAAACACGTGTACTGTGTATGCAATTGTGTGCTTGTGGTGTTTGTGTGTTTGGATGTGTGCGTGTGTGTGTATGTGTGTCTATGCATCACACAATTTAATTCTCCGAGCAGGAAACGGCAATATACCACAATAGCCGATTGGCTTCATCAACTGCATAAGCGGCAAGATGGCATGCTTGCAGCCATGCCTATGCTACACATGCTACACATACTCGTGCACGTATACACCCACTAACCTGAGCAGCCTGTTCATGGGCACATCAAGCTCCTTGGCCAGCTGCTCCACTCGAACCCTCACAGCACTGGGCTGCTCAGACAGTAGATTCGGCTGACCCAGCACCACTGCCCCCGCCGCCTTGCTGTCCAGCTGCAGGCTCAGCTGCAGAAGCCGTATCTGCTGTTGGATCTCGACAGGAGAAGTGTGCAGCAGGCGTCGCTGCTTGCTCACCAGGGCACTGGACCGCCTGGTTGGGGAGGGGGTTGGGACAGGCTCGATGATGAAGGAGAAATGAACGTGCAAATGAACGTGCCTGCCGAACTACTGCAAGGGTCAGTGCGTGCGTGCGTGGGTATGAATGTGATGTGATATGATGAGGTGGTAGGTGTGGATGTATTTGTGGATTTTGTGTTGTTTGGGAGTTTGAGGGACACACAGGGAAGAGTTGATGAAAGGGATGCCAGGCGGAGTTCCTGTTTTTGCTCTGCTGGGTTGCAGTGTGCTTAGGGCTTAGGGTTGGCCAGAACCCTGTGTTTGTAAAATGCATACGCGATGTTCATACAGTGATTTAGCAGGGATTGCTCTCAGTTAATACGGTTTCATAGGGTACAGGTAAACGGATCTAGCCAGTACGAATATATAGGGTTGGCCAGAACCGTATGTATACACCGTATATGACCGTATATTTGGTGATTTCCCTGCCAAAAACACCGTATATACACCGTATATACACGGAAAATACACCGTGTTCTGGCCAACCCTACGAATATACTGGACTTGAAAGACAGCCATGAGGGGAGAGGAGGGAGGAAGGGGGGCAGCAAAGAGCAGAGAACAGCGAGGGTGCAGCTGATTGTGCTGCTGCCCTTCTCATGTTCTCATGTTGAAGATTAGTGAGAGCGTTGTGTGATGTTGATGCACACAATGGGAGGCACCCTCCTGTTGTGCCTACTTGTGGGTGCAGCCCAGGATCTTGGAAATGCAGTGGATGAGGGAGGTAGCACGCGAGGGCGGTAGCTCCAGGAGGCTGGGACACTGAACAAGTAGATCTGCTGCCTGTGTGTGTTACGCAGGTTGAGCGTCGCAGAGGAGCTTTGGTAAGAAAAACTCAGGCGTTTATAATCCTTCTTTGAAGATTATGCAGACTCCAGTCTGTGTGCCTCTCAGACAAGTGATCCAGCATCCAGCATAATCTCATATATCCATCACACACCTACGCGTTTAAACCAGATTAAGTGCTTACATGACATCCTACTTCAGGGACTGATTGTACCTGCTCATGGCTGATGCGTAACCCACTCAGCAGCTGTTCCAAAAAAGAGTTGTGGAGTTGGGTGCCCGTCCCTTGCACGCCACCTGTATTGAGTTGTATGTGCATTCGTGTTTATGTATTTGTGTATATGTGTGCATATATGTGTGCGTATGCACGTGTGTGTATGTGTGTGTGTATGTGTGTGTGTATGTGTGCGTGTGTGTATGTGTGTGTGCGTGTGAGTGTGTGTGCGTGTGTGCATGCGCATGCATGTGCATTCGGGCGTGTATATCGCGTATCAACGTGCTAGTGTGAATGTGTTGTGTGGCGCTGGTTTTTGGCGAAATACGAGAAAATTGATCCTGATCTTCACGAGTGATTTATAACCAGTGGCGCACGCGCCTTCGCACAGGCTAGGAGAGGAGGACCCTGCTGCAGTGGACACAGCTCCTGCATTGGGAACAAAAGGTCACGTGAAAGGCAGACGAAATTGCAAAGGGGGTTGATTTCTACCAGTGACGCAAACCTGGCAGCATCCTGGACCTGGCCTGCCCACTGGTGGTGCATGGTGCAAGATGCAAGCAAAAATCATCAGGTAAGGGCCAAGCCTTCCTCCACTGCGGTATGCTCTGCACACTGCCAGTGTACATGAGGGCTGAAGGGCTTGTTAACCTGCTGCTCCACCCAGCTGCCACCCGAGAACCACATTGCTGCCTGGCTGCATTATTGCTGCCAAGCAAAGCCATTGTGTTGGCTACAAACTGCTTGGAATCATTCGCCAGCGTCTGTTTATCCCAATTTTGCTCATAATTTGTAATCCATTATGTATTAAACACACGATTAAAGGCAGCTCAAAACAGAATTAGAATTCTCACGTGTACTACCAGAGGATTTAAAATTTCATCTTTTGCGTGGACAAGGTCAGGACAGGCCAGTTATTGAGAACTGGATCTCCTCCCTTGTCTTACCTCCATAAGTTGCAGCCCTCTCCCTTATGTACTACATCATACCTGCTGCCAACCCAGCGGGTGCTGTCCCCCTGGCTCAGCCCCAGTATGAGGAGCCCCAGTACCAGTACGGCCTAGAAGGAAATCAGGTCCTCTACATTGCTGCAGGTCAAGACCAGGTGAGCAGGGACTTTACGTTTCCTGAAATGTGCTTGCAACCATTAAGGGTGGGGGTGAGGGGGGGCCTATCCAAGGGGTTTACCCTTCACTTATGCCCCCTGTGATCGTGCCCAGTCAGACCCCCTGAGTACGCTCACTTGTACACACAGGCCCCCCTGTTTGCAGCAGACGGAAGCCTGCTGCACCCACAGGTGAGGAAGATGAGGGGGAGGGGGGCCTGATTTTTTCGAGCTTGCAAACCCTGGTGAAGAAATGTCGTGGAAATGTGACCTTATTCTTGAAGCACGACTCTCGTTTTCTCATTTCCCTTTGTGTGCGTTTACGCTTGCTTGCAGCTGCTCTCTGCTGCCCCCGAGACCTCCCCCCTCCTTTTCACGCCTGACGAGCCCGGCTCGGGGAGCGTTCAGGGCCTTGACCTGGATGCCTGGGGTGAGCCTGGCTACCTGAGTGCGCCGGCTGCCTTCGGAGGGCTGGCGGGAGAGCAGCATCAGCACTTGGGCCCGCAATCGATGCCTGCCCCTCTCCTCGACCTGGGCCAGCAAACTACCAGCTCCAGCGCCGCAGGATCCACATCAAACACGGCATTCCTGGTGCAGCAGCTGCAGCAGCTCCAGCGTCGGCAGCAGGAGCAGCAGCAACAGGACTTGCAGCACCGGCAGCAGCAACAGGACTTGCAGCACCGGCAGCAGCAGCACGCCCGGCAGCAGCACGTCCAGCAGCACATCCAGAAGCAGCAGCAGCAGCTGTTGATCCAGCAGAACAACGTGCTGACCAACGAGCAGCATGCGGCCTTGGCAGCCGGTCAACCGTGGCAAGAGAAAACCGGAACCCAGGTGCAGCGCTTGCTGAGCAGTATCGCCCAGAACAACAACAGGTATGTCAAAGTAATTGTGTGCGTGCACACACACACACATACACACACACACACACAATAACTGTGTGCGTGCACACACACACACACACACACACACACACACACACACACACACACACAAACACACACACACACACACACACACACACACACACACATGAATACATGCAAGCACACGCGCACACACACGAACTTGAACACACATGCACACAAACAAACACACACACATACACAAACAAAACACGCGCAAACACATACGTGCACACACACTCACACACATGCTTGTTATTGATTGAATACAAAATACAGACACACACAAAAAGACACGCACATAAATTCGAGCACATACACACACACATTCGCGCGCTTGCACGGACACACACACAACACACACACACACACGCACACACACACACGCACACGCACACACACACATACACACACACAAACACGAACAAATACGCTCATAAATGCAAACACACACACACGCGCACACACACACATACATACGCAGACGCCCTGACCCCTTCAAGATGCCTGCCGGCCGCAGCAGTCAGCCCTCCTCCAGCCAGCCGTTCCAGCAGCAGCTGAACCAGATGGGCAGCAGGGGTGGTCCCATGAGTGCACCCACCAAACCTCCTGGCAAACTCCCACACGCATCGCTTCGTGCCCAGCCTCCCAGCTGGGCTGGCTCCAACTGGAACCCCCGCTCAGTGGGCACATCTGTCGCCTCGTCAGGTATGTTGGGTGCGTGTGTAATTCAGTGTCCCTAATTAGTGGGCACGCTTGCATCATCAGGTGTGTTTAATGTGAGGTTTCAACTGTAGCACCCGTCCAGTGGGCACGTTTGTTGCCTTGTCAGGCGTCTCCCTTTACGAGGTATCTGCAAGGTCCACTGGCACCTGGTGGTGGGACGCCACGTACCTAGTAGGCCTTGTGTAAATTTTTTCAGTGGGCACTGTGTGAATGAAATTGTGTGAATGCGTGCGTGCAGTGGGCACTGTGCAAATTTGTGCAGTGGGCACTGGGTGTGAATGAACGTGTGTGATTGCGTGCGTGCAGTGGGCATTGTATGTGGGCAATGTGTGCAGTGGGCTGTGTGTGAATGGATGTGTGAATGGATTGTGTTGAGTGTGTGAGTACTCGGGTAAGTGGGTGCATGATCACAGGCGCCTGCGACCAGTGCCATTTCAGGCGGCCCATTTCGCATTTCTTTGTGCCCTCTCATTCTTTTGTGCGACCTGGAACTTCCACATCATATAGGCACCATGTCAAACAGGCTCGTAAAGGCTGACTGGACCTGAGCAATTGTGTGCAAATTTTCTTCCGTATCTTTTGGAGTTTGGCATCCAGGGAGGGGCCTGCTGCTTGTCGTCCCTTCCTTGGATGCACGACACAGAGCAAAATTCATCATGCTCCTCACCTTCTTGCAGGGCATTGGAAAACATACTAGCAGCTCTCACAGCTCATTCCCTCGCTAAACATTGCTGCTCCTTCAAACGCAAATTGCTGTTGTTGCTGTTGCTGCTGTACCAGCTGCTGTGGCTGCTCCTCCCACGCTTGAACATCATTTCCCAGCAGATGCGCCGGTGGTCCTGTGTGTGCACAGCAACCCTGCCTGGTTGCAAGCAAGTGCTCAACATTGTGCTCGCCCCCCTCTTGCAGGCACCGGTGTCTTCCTGCCCCATCTGCAGCAGGAGAACAAGGGCGGAGGAGGGGGCGGTGGAGCAGGCAGTGGTGTGCAGCCCCCTGCAGCTGTCGCTGAGAGCCTGACCGGCAGTGGGCCCCCCTCTTTTGCCTCCCCCCTGAACAGCAACGTATCTGGGTCAGCTTGGTCGCATGCCCTGTCCTCAGACCCAAGCGTATTTGTCGAGGATCCCTAGGCTCGCTGTCTGTGCATGAGGTTGCTGTCTGTGCACGGAGCCCAAGGCTGCCGCACACGGTAGGCTGCCCCTCCCTCTGGTTTGTAGGCATGAAAGGCTGTGCACTGAATCCCTCTGCATGGCAACCTGTCTGTGAGCGCCTCTGCAGGCATGGACGTGTTCCTGTGCATCCATGCTTCCGCTCATGTATCTGCCTTTTTAACGAGCGCCCACAGGGTACCTGTAAAACCTGCCTCTGCTTATGCACAGGTAACTGTCCATGTAGCAATGCCCCTGCAAGCGTGGGTGCCTTGACATGTCATTTGTGCTTGCAAACATTGGAGGCATTACACTCTCTCATGGAATACTCATTCTAACAGTTGACACGCAGTGTTGTCATTACGGGGGAGGGGATATATTGCATAGGCGTATATGCTAATTCCAGCCACGCTGGTATGATCTCGCGTGCGTGCGTGCTTGCGTGCGTAGTACATGTGTGCTGCTGCACAATAAAACAGTGGGTGCCGTCATGATCTGAATAAGGGGCGAGCCATTGTGAGTGTGACTGCGGTGATCTCGCAGGGTCCAACCGCCTAACAGTCGAGCGTTATTCTGCGATCGTATCCAAAACAAGCGAGGCTTTCATCAACATGCTGCAATAAAGAGTACTCCCTCCGTTCTTCCTGATTCGAGGGCTTCTTGAGTTGTGCCTATGTGTGTGTATGTGGGTGTGCATGTGTGATCAATGTGAGTGTGTAAGCATCCCATTGTGCTGTTTTGGTTTCCGGGTGCAAAGTGTGCTTTCATTGTGTGCTCTTATTGTGTGATGCTTCTGTCCCGAATTTCGCTGTAGCATGCAGAATTAGGAGGTGCTCTTTTTGTCCTGCACACAAAGGCGCGTCTAATATAATTTTCAGTGGAAAAGGTTGCAGTTTTTGAGCGGGTAGGTTGCAGGAATGGAGCGAGCAGTCTGCAACAAGGAAAATATTTAGATGACCCCTCGGTAGCCTTTGATTTAAGCTGTCCTATAAATGATCCTGGACCCGCAGAAGACTCGTAGCGATGTGTCAAGGATAAGATTCGTGGGCATAAGGACAATCGGTGTATTTGTATGCAGCCCAATGGCACGACTCACATCTGCTTTTTCATTCTTAGCTAGGGCGCATGGCTTTTCCTATCCTATGGGGATTAGTCTCTTCTTTTAGAGTTTGACACATCTTAATTGCAAACCCGCCTGTGTGCTCCCTTAGATCGAATCCGTATTATAAGACATAAGGTCTCTGACGTTGACGCATTAGTTTGGGCTGATTATTTCGTGCTCATCCTGTTGCATGGAGTTGCAGAATCAAGCAGGGGAATTGTTCAGGTAAGGTTACATCGCGATATAGTAAGCAGGGGGGTTGTTTAGGTGCCTGAAGTATTATTAGCAATAGCGTTCGTACCGCCGTACAACGCTTTGCTCTGAATTTGTGCAATTAATGTATGCCTGAGTGTTAATTTGTGCAGGCCTTCATGATAAAATGATGGTTTAGATTGCTCGTCCCGAGTTCTATAGGGATTGTGCAGTTGGTGAAAGTCAGCTACGTGCTGGCTGCTTGCTATGTGACCGTTGATTGATATACCTTGTCTTGCGGGAGCAAGCACGGCACTCCTGCTCCGCATTTTGTTTGCTGTATACATTGGCCACATTTTATAAAACATAAACACGTCTGCAATTGTTTTTTCCTCCCGGAATATCTGTTTTTGCTGTAAAAACTTGTTTCCTTGGAGTCCTCAGAAAGGCCTTCAGTCAAAGCGTGCGACTGCTAGCCTGTTCATAAGGTAAGGTTACATCGCTATATCATCGGAATGTTAGAAAGCCTTACTAGGGGTAAGGGGTAAGGGGGTTACAGAGCTATATCCGCCAGCGAGGGCAGTTGAGCTATAGCATAAAAAGCCAGCTTCAAGAAGAGAAAGAGGCCAGACTGAACAAGACACCAGAAAAAGAAGCTAGAGGGAACATGAAACTGATGAATGTAGAAGAGAAAAATGAATAGAGAAAGAGAACGTTTGTTTTGAAGAAGCGCGAAGAGAAAGCATCATGGAGAACGAGAAAAAAAGCTGTTGGTATGTCTCAGAATGTGTGTGAATAAGAAGCCCC
>Ga0307942_1003897_pt1:0-2500 | contig 12020 bp, 13 predicted proteins | sample OrgLakmetagen175_FD_201846 | JGI IMG/M metagenome (GOLD analysis project Ga0307942, IMG submission 201846) | Saline water microbial communities from Organic Lake, Antarctica - #175 | ecosystem: Environmental > Aquatic > Non-marine Saline and Alkaline > Saline | place: Antarctica: Organic...
CTGGGTGGGGGGGGTAGTTGCTCTTGTGGCTTGTGTGGGGCGTTTTAGGTGGTGAGGGGATCCTAGGTTAGCCGTTAGTAGCCGCCCGTCAACAGGGTTCTTCGGCCGTGTTAGCCTCTCTTTGCCCTGCTTCTATGCTTGCCGCTCTTGTCTCAACAACTGCGACTCTGTGCGTCTCCCCCCCGTTTTCGTGTGTTTGGCGTCTCCTTCCCTCCTCCTGGTTTTCTTTTGCGTCTTCTGTCCTGTGCTCCCTCAACTCTGTACTCTACTTGGGTCCTTTTCTTTTTCCTGGTTTCCTTTCCCTGGTTTTGGGTCTCCTTGAGCAGCTTCCTCTTGCTTTCTCCTCTGCTTGAGCCCTCCCTCTTTTTTTTTTGTTGTCTGTCAGGTCCCTGCTGGGGGCCGTAGCTGTAACACCACCAAAAAAAAAAGAAAGGCACATGGTCAAGATCCTTGCTCTTGTTTAAAAAAGTCTGTGGCTTATCTCAACTGGTTTGCTTTGCCTGAGAGACCGGTTTCTGATGCATGTGGCTGCACCATTTGTCTTGCCGGAGTAGTTGAAGATGGCTCTGAGCAAAAATATCATGAGGAACGTAGCTCGGTTCAGGATTCGAGGACATGGGTTGAAGTGTAAATTGGTTTATATGGCAGGAGTCCGGACAGGAGTGCACGTGTTTGCAATTTGTGTGAAAACGGGGATATTCAAGATGAGAAGCACGTCATTTTTTCATGTATCGGTACCGAACATTTACGGCACCAGTTCATCCACTTATTCGATAATATTTCTGAAGGTGACATCAAAGGTTTTGTATTTCTTCATAACTCATCATTAGTGCAGCTGTCGATCTTTTATTTGATTTATTTGTTGGGACCTATAGGTTGAGCAGCCATGCCAGGCTGGAGGCCTTAGTAATCCAAACTAAACGTTTGAGAGTCATGACCAAGCTCCTTATGGCGACTTGCAGGTATAATGTCCCAGTTGTGTCCCCGAAAAAAACAAAAAAGTGGAAAAAAACAAAAATGGAACAGTGCAGGCAAATGTCTGGAATAAAAAAAGGAAATGGAAGAAATGGAAAGGAAAGAGCATCTATAATTAAAAAGTCCATTGTAGGAGTATCAGACTCAGATTACACCAACTAACTATAGATTCTTGCTGAATGCCAACCACTCACCTGCTCACATCACAAATTGTTAGGACCAAGGACGATGGAGGAACACAAAAGGAACACAGAACACAAGCAAGACCGATACGAGTGATAGCGCTTTGCGTCACTCCAAGAAGAACTGGAGTTAAGTGCTATACACTTAACTCAGCAGTTTCCAGAGTTAATTAGCTCCACAGTTGATCCTTCCATTCCCATGACCATGGCACTCCAGCTCATGCTTAGCACGTCCAGAGGGGTGCATAAATCTCTCGCATTGCAGAACTTCAGAGCAAAGTCCCGTCCTTCTCTTTTAGCAGCGAACAGGGCAGCAAGGTTGTCCTGAGGAACACTAGCACTGCCTTCGAATGACTTCGAATAACACAGCCTTCGAATGACACAGCCTTCGAATGACAGCTCGTTCTCTTTTAGCAGCGAACAGGGCAGCAAGGTTGTCCTGAGGAACACTAGCACTGCCTTCGAATGACTTCAAATGACACAGCCTTTGAATGACACAGCCTTCGAATGACAGCTCGTTCTCTTTTAGCAGCAAACAGGGCAGCAAGAATGTCCTGAGGAACACAAGCACAGCCTTCGAATGACTTCGAATGACACAGCCTTCGAATGACAGCTCACTCAGTGACAGTGACTTGAAGTGTGTCACAGCATCCAGAAAACCATGTTCATAGTCATAGTACTCACATTGTTTTGATGATTGTATGTGTGCAATATTTGGAAACAGGGTAGCTAAAGCACGCATGGCCCCTGGGGTTATGCTCCAATTGATCAAATACACATGATGTACTGTGCTAAATAAAGCAGACATAGATGTGCCTAACACAGTGGACAAGAGCTTGCAAAATAGGCAAGGCGTAATTTTTGATTCCGGCCATAATTATCATGCTTGTACGAAAATGTAAGGGGAAAGCTGCAAGTTTTGAGATGTTCCTTCGGAAAAGGTCCGTGTCAATTAAGTTATATCCTTGATTTTCTAAACCTGATAAGTCCAGCATGGTGAATGTCAATGAGTGAAGGGCTGGCAGGCCAGAGAGAGACAAGAAGGAGCTCGATGAGGGGGACAGCACATCCATGAGTGGGGTTTGTAATGAGCTGGAGGCAATCTGCTCCCCAGGCGGCAGTTTTAAAGTATCAAGGCTCAACTTACGCAAGGAGGGGATGCTCTGTAGAAGCAGACTTAGGCCAACTGGTGCACAGCGCTTCAAGCTCAGGCTTTTCAGCTGCTTCAACTCGGACAAACAGGAGACTGACAGGTTGCCCACCACCAGTAGCGAAAGTGAGAGCTTTTGCAAGCTACTAAAATTTCCTCAAGCAGGCCAACGCCTCTGCGTCACTCACGCCCT
>Ga0307942_1003897_pt1:7500-12020 | contig 12020 bp, 13 predicted proteins | sample OrgLakmetagen175_FD_201846 | JGI IMG/M metagenome (GOLD analysis project Ga0307942, IMG submission 201846) | Saline water microbial communities from Organic Lake, Antarctica - #175 | ecosystem: Environmental > Aquatic > Non-marine Saline and Alkaline > Saline | place: Antarctica...
ATTCACGCGCATGCACACTTGCACCTATGTACACACACATGCACATACACACGCAAACACACACACAAAAATGCACACACGTGTGGACACATACACACACACCCACTCACTCGCTCACCAGCACACGAGAGAAGAACCGCACCAGCGCAGCTGTGATACGACGTGCCAAGCGTGATGGCACCTTAGCCTCCCCCAAGGGAATCAAAGCAACTACCCTCAATTCACTCCGCTCAGCTCCTGTGTGGCCCTCCACTCTAGACTCCCCTTCCTCTTTCTTCTCCCTGTTTGCTGCTCCCACGTCATCCCAATCTCCACCCTCACGGCCCCAAATATCACCGCCATCACCAGCAGCAGCTCGTGGTCCAAGGGGCAGTGAGCTTCTGCAAGATCCTGGGCAGCACACAGACGGGGCTTATCCAGGCAGCATTGAAAGCAGCAGCAGCAGCAGCAGCAGCAGGAGTGACGTAGGCAGCAGTAGCAGGAGTGATCTAGGCAGCAGCACGAAAGAAAGCAGCAGCGTCGGAACCTTGAGCAAAAGTGCCAGCGGCAGAGATGGCAGTGCAATTAAGGAGAGCAGGAGTAGGAGCGATAGGGACAGCAGCAGAAGCAGTAGCAGCAGCAGCAGCAGCGGTGAGAATGATGGCAAGAGAGGCCAGCGTGCGAGTTTGGGGAGGGGTGGGAGTGGGAGTGGCCGTGTGTGGGCCATGGACCCGCCAGAGCTCACTAAAGCCATCTCACACTGCCCCTCACTCAAAGGTGAGACGCAACCCTTTAATCCCTGTTGACCTTTTTTTTCCATTTGAGTGGGATCTCTTCTTTCGTTTGAGTGGTGATTTCACTGGGGAGTGGTGTCCTTGCCTGCTAGGTTTCTTGTGTGGTGGAGTTGGATATATGGTGCTTGATACCAAATGGATGCTTTGCCTTCATCAATATGTGTGTGTGTGTGTTGTTCACTGCCTGCTGGGTTTTACTTCTTGTGCGGTGGAGGCGGTTTTATGGTGCTTGATGCCAAAATGGCTCCTTTGCCTTCATCTTTGTGTGTGTGTGTGTGTGTGTGTGTTGTTCACTGTCTGCTAGGTTTTTTTTTTGTGCGGTGGAGGAGTTGTGTGGTGCTGGGTACCAAAATGGCTCCTTTGCCTTCATCAATGTGTGTGTGTGTGTGTGTGCTGTTCACTGCCTGCTGGGTTGTACTTCTTGTGCGGTGGGGTTGGATTTATGGTGCTTGATGCCAAAATGGATCCTTTGCCTTTATCAATGTGTGTGTGTGTGTTTGTTTTGTTCACTGCCTGCTGGGTTTTTCTTTTTGGTGCGGTGGAGGCGGTGTTATGGTGCTTGATGCCAAAATGGCTCCTTTGCCTTCATCTTTGTGTGTGTGTGTGTGTTGTTCACTGCCTGCTAGGGTTTTTTTTTGTGCGGTGGAGGAGTTGTGTGATGCTGGGTACCAAAATGGCTCCTTTGCCTTCATCAATGTTTGTGGTACTGCCTGCACACTTAATTTTTTATGTCCTACTTGTCCGCAGCATGTGTCATCATGTAAACACTTGACTGCATACCACCACGCAGTTGATTACGCTTCCTTTATAACATGATAATTAAGGCCTTTATAACCTTACAGCCTGTGCTGTGCTGCTGCTTAAGCTCTGGCTGCTGTTTTTGGCTCTTACTGGATGATTTTTGGTGTAAAAGAAGATTTCTTCCTCTGAGACACCGATTAGGATGATCAGAATACGTATGCAGGGTTGGCCAGAACCATATATATACGGTGTGTGTGCGGTATTTTTGGCAGGGAAATCAAAGTGTATGGTCATATACGGTGCATATATACGGTTTTGGACAACCCTAGACATGTGTGTTGCCTTCTTTGCTTCTTTGCCTTCTTTGCCTTCTTTGCCTTCTTTGCCTTCTTTGCTTTGCAAAACTGCTCACGCAAAACCTGTCAGATTTTTTTGCAGCATGGTGCACGAAGTCCCTTGCACACTCAGGGTTCACAAAGGGGGTGACCGAAATCCCTTGCCAAGATTCCTTGCAAACGCTACACAGGCATTGTTTGGGCAGACTCAAAACGTGCACAGGCTCTGCATGCTGTAGCCTTGTTTGGGCCAACTCAAAACGTGCACAGGCTCTGCATGCTGTAGCCTTGTTCGGGCTAACTTAAAATGTGCACAGGCTCTGCATGCTGTAGCCTTGTTTGGGCCAACTTAAAACGTGCACAGGCTGTACTAGACATGACATTGCGGTGCTTGGGCAAACTCATAACGTGCACAGGCTGTACTTACTTTTGCGTTGTATGGGCTAACTCACTAACTCAGACGTTGAATCGGCTAAGACGGAATGTTAAGCTATCTGGTCAAATTTTGGGCATGTTTTTATTTGTAAAGCACTGCCGCACGCTGAAAGCATAAAAGCTTGAATTTTCAAGATGTAGTATGGATATGTGTCGTATGCCCGCACACACACACACACGCACACACACGCATAGACACAACAGGCATACACATATCCCATGTACATAGTCTGGCTGCGCTGCATGATACGGAGGCCAACGCAGGCTTGCAATGTAGCGTGCGCGCGCACACACACACACATACACACACACACACGCACACACACATACACACACACACACGCACACACACATACACACACAAACACACACACACACACAATGCGTTCTTGAATTTGCAACAAACAGGTCTGGCTCTGCTTCTAAATGTGAAGACCAGCACAGACATGCCTCATAGCCAGGCTGATTCTAGCAAAGAGGTATGTCTGAAAACCTAGCTTGCAGAGGCATCCTGGTTGCAATTTTTTCTTATTTAGCCAGGACAGTTGCATCTAAAATGAGGCCACCATTTTTCCTTGTACGTGCACACGCCCACGCACAAACGTTACGCATTCAAATTTAAAACAATTGTGACTGTACGCGCTCGTAAATGCGTAAAAGTGAATGCACGCGACACACACACAAATAACAATATAAACAATACATATTACATGTGCACACATACACATATACCCTGCATTATATTAGACTGTTCACTGCACCTTGTAGGCAAAACTCGGCCTGCGCTTACGAGCAGCCCACTTGGGACTTGAATATGAAGCACGTGCTCTCAACGCGCTGAGACAAGGTAACGCAAAAAAAGTCCAGGGTTGAAGGCTAGAGAAAAGCGGTATGATATATCAAAGTTTCCAAGAGTATAATGGTACATGAAGTCTATTCATACATCTGCTTTGTGTGTGTTTGTGTTGATGTCTGCTGTCACAAAGTTCTGAGTGAGCCCTGATATCAAAATCTTTGTTAATGTTTGCTGCCACGGAGTGCTGAGTGCATTTTTTTGAATTGGCACAGAGAAGACCATGCTAGCCTGGTTTCACAGCCAATGCAATTTGTCCAGTCTCAATCTTGGTTCATGTGTTGCTCAGCTCCGTACATCTGATTGCTCTATACATATATGTGTTGCTCTATACATGTATGTGTTGCTCAGCTCCGTACATCTGATTGCTCTGTTATTTTCCTCACCTGCCTTGGCTAGAGCAACCTGTGGATTGGCTGTGTTCTACAGCCTGTTATATTACAGTGGTATGTCTTATAGCTTGCAACTTGCAATAGAGCAGTGGTATGTTCTATAGCCTGCAACAGCACAGTGGTATGTTGTATAGCTTTTCACAGCACAGTGGTATGTTCTATAGCCTGTTATAGTACAGTGTTATATTCTATAGCTTGCAGCAGAACAGCGTTATGTTCTATAGCCTGCAAGAGAACAGTGGTATGTTTTATAGCTTTTAACAGCACAGCGGTATGTTCTATAGCCTGTTACAGCGCAGTGGTATATTCTGTAGCTTGCAGCAGAACAGCGGTATGTTTTATAGCCTGCAACAGAACAGTGGTATGTTGTATAGCTTTTCACAGCACAGTGGTATGTTCTATAGCCTGTTATAGTACAGTGTTATATTCTATAGCTTGCAGCAGAACAGCGTTATGTTCTATAGCCTGCAACAGAACAGTGGTATGTTTTATAGCTTTTAACAGCACAGCGGTATGTTCTATAGCCTGTTACAGCGCAGTGGTATATTCTATAGCTTGCAGTAGAACAGCGGTATGTTCTATAGCCTGCAACAGAACAGTGGTATGTTGTATAGCTTTTTACAGCACAGCGGTATGTTCTATAGCCTGTTACAGCGCAGTGGTATATTCTATGGTTACAATGGTTACATTGGGGGGTGACCTTCAGCCAGGTTGTTTGGCTGAACGGCTGCTGACTGGTCTCGGCCAGCCACAAATAAATCCATAAGCTCAGAAAGAAAAAGAAGAGGTCTATTGTTCTGCTGAGAAAGGAAATCATGAACAAGTTGGTTGTTGACCTGTTGCAGCAAAAAGGGTTGGGCTGCCGAAAAGTCCTCAAAAAAGGTGTAAACAGGAAGGAAAAGTGTTTCCTCAGCTCACAAACTCGATGGTCTTGGCAAATTAAAAGAGCATGCACCTCGTTCTGAACATGTTCATCTTCACCAGGACATTG
>Ga0307942_1003898_pt1:2500-12020 | contig 12020 bp, 15 predicted proteins | sample OrgLakmetagen175_FD_201846 | JGI IMG/M metagenome (GOLD analysis project Ga0307942, IMG submission 201846) | Saline water microbial communities from Organic Lake, Antarctica - #175 | ecosystem: Environmental > Aquatic > Non-marine Saline and Alkaline > Saline | place: Antarctica...
CGCTTCTAGGAGTAGCAGGCTCTGTGCGTGGTGCAGTGTACGATGGGTGTGTGTGTGTGTGTGTGTGTATGTGTGTGCGCAGGTGTGGTCGGGTCAAGGCCTCTAGCAGTGGCAAGCTCTGTGCGTGAGGCAAGTGCACGAGTGAGTTTACTGATTTCCCTTCCTTGAGCACAGTGTATATGGTTGTTGCACAGGTGTTACTGAAAATGCGTCTGGAAATGTGTCTGAAAATGTGTGGTTGCTAAATGTGTCTGAAATGTGTTGAATATGTGTGGCTGTTACATGTTGGTGTGTCTGAAAATGGATTCTAATGCATTCCAATGTGTATCACTCAACTCTAATGCAATCCAGTGTCATCTTAAATGCATTGCATGCTATACAAACGAACTCGGTCAACCCCACCTGCGCAAGCTCAGTACTCAAGCCATACAGCATACAGTGTGATACACAAATGCATTGCATGCTTTACAAACGGACCCGGTCAACCCCACCTACGCAAGCTCAGTACTCAAGCCATACAGCATATAGTGTAATACACAAATGCAGGCACACACCAACACAGCCCTACATGCAAGAACACACAAGGGCTTCTACGCCCCCAATGAAAGAGACGCTTCTAGGTACAAGCACACATGATCACTTGCACAAACTACAGGGGTACGTAGACTTGTGCTGTAGCTGGAGTATTTCCACAGTTACACGTGTACACACACACACACACTCACACACACGTTATCATTCACACCCACACCCACGTACCCACACACTCACACCCAAACCCACACCCACACCCACACCCACGTACCCACACACTCACACTCACACTGTCACCCACACCCACGTACCCACCTGCATTATGTACGAAGGTATGGGGGGCACTGCTGCAGTTGGTGCATTGGGAAGCAGCATCTGGTCACACAAGTTAAAAGCCTCACTGGTACGGTGCACCACACCTGCATGAGATCAAAGCACATGAGATCTGGTTCAGTGATTTGAAACGTTCACACAGGTTGAAGGTGGTACCTCAGTGGTACGGTGCACAGCGCCTGAATGAGATCAAAGCATATGAAATCCGGTTCAGTGATCTGACACGTTCACATAGGTTGAAGGTGATACTTCAATGGTACGGTGCACTGCGCCTGCATGAGATCAAAGCACATGAGATCTGGTTCAGTGATCTGACACGTTCACACAAGTTGAAGGTGATACCTCAATGGTACGGTGCACTGCGCCTGCATGAGATCAAAGCACATGAGATCTGGTTCAGTGATCTGACACGTTCACACAGGTTGAAGGTGATACCTCAATGGTACGGTGCACCACGCCTGCATGAGATCAAAGCATATGAAATCCGGTTCAGTGATCTGACACGTTCACATAGGTTGAAGATGATACTTCAATGGTACGGTGCACTGCGCCTGCATGGAATTTGAAGAGAGATGAGGTCTAGGAATGTGACTGAAAACTGACACACTAGCCTCACAGGTTGAAGGCCTTGCTGTTGTAGCATTCAACGCCTGTATGCCTGTATGAAATTAACACACACAAGATTGAGCAGAATGGCACGCAGTTTTTAACTCTTACCTACTTACTGCATCACGTCTGTGAGCCAAAAATGGAACATTGCCGCGTACGGACCATCTAAATTCAAGATTGCTAGTATGATGTATTGCACAGTTTAACAAAAGCACTTGTTATGCAACGAGGGCACCTCTTAGCAGGCAAATCTTAGCTATAGACAGGAGGCGCCAGCCTCATTATACGAGAGCATGTAGGCCACCAAGCACTCACACTGAGATGAAGCAGCAGTGCTTGCACTTTGTAAACACAGACAAGCAGCCAGTCCAGCCTCAGCAAAAGAAGCAAGCAAGCAAGCGTAGGCCACCTAACATCCGTATCATAGACCAACGGTGAAGCAGCGAAAATGCATGTTTCAACAACAGACAGACAGGCAGCCACTGCACCTCACCAAAAGAAAGCAAGCAAGAGTAGGTCACCTGACACCCGTATCAAAAACCAATGGCAAAGCAGCAAGAATGCATGCTCCAGCAACAGACAGGCAGCCACTGCACCTCACCAAAAGAAGCAAGCAAGCGTAGATCACCTAAGACCCGTATCATAGACCAACGGTGAAGCAGCAAAAATGCATGTTTCAACAACAACAGACAGCCACCCCACCTCACCAAAAGAAAGCAAGCAAGAGTAGATCACCTAACACACGTATCAGAGACCAATGGTGAATCAGCAAAAATGCATGTTTCAACAACAGCCACCCCACCTCACCAAAAGAAAGAAAGCAAGAGTAGATCACCTAACACCCGTATCATAGACCAATGGCGAAGCAGCAAGAATGCATGTCCCAACAACTGACAGACAGACAGCCACTGCAGTCTCACCAGAAGAAAGCATGTAAGCCACCGCACTCTCATGGAGCTCCTGCAGTGCGCGCTCATGTGCTTCACAGCCAGGGCAAGTAAGTCCACCTTGTTGCTGCGGCTGCTGCTGCAGTTGCTGCTGCTGCTGCTGCTGCTGCTGCTGCTGTTGCTGCTGCTGCTGCTGCTGCTGCTGCTGCTGTGCTTCACAGCTGGGACAGCTGTTTCCAGCTTGTTGTTGCTGCTGCTGTTGTTGCTGTTGTTGTTGTTGTTGTTGTTGTTGTTGTTGTTGTTGCTGCCAATTGTGTGGCTGGTCTGCTATGCATGTCATGATCTGGAAACAAGAGCAAAAAAGCGTCGATTAGTGTGGCTGGCTATGTCATGATCTGGAAACAAGAGCAAAAGAGCGTCGATTAGTGTGGCTGGCTATGTCATGATCTGGAAACAAGAGCAAAAGAGCGTCGATTAGTGTGGCTGGCTATGTCATGATCTGGAAACAAGACCAAAAAAGCGTCGACTAGTGTGGCTGGCTATGTCATGATCTGGAAACAAGACCAAAAAAGCGTCGATTAGTGTGGCTGGCTATGTCATGATCTGGAAACAAGAGCAAAAGAGCGTCGATTAGTGTGGCTGGCTATGTCATTATCTGGAAACAAGACCAAAAAAGCGTCGATTAGTGTGGCTGGCTATGTCATGATCTGGAAACAAGAGCAAAAGAGCGTCGATTAGTGTGGCTGGCTATGTCATGATCTAAAAACAAGAGCAAAAACGCGTCGATTAGTGTGGCTGGCTATGTCATGATCTGGAAACAAGACCAAAAAAGTGTCGATTAGTGTGGCTGGCTATGTCATGATCTGGAAACAAGAGCAAAAGAGCGTCGATTAGTGTGGCTGGCTATGTCATGATCTGGAAACAAGACCAAAAAAGCGTCGATTAGTGTGGCTGGCTATGTCATGATGTTATGATCTGGAAACAAGAGCAGAAGAGCGTCGATTAGTGTGGCTGGCTACCCGCACCAGTATCACTCCGTTCTAACCTTTCAAGGCATCCTTTTAATAAAGCCCATCCCTCATTTTTCCTGATGGGACCTGGTACTTGCCAAGTGGACCTGTTACCGATGGGACCTGTTACCGATGGGACCTGGTACTGATGGGACCTGGTACTTGCCAAGTAGACCTGGTACTTGCCATGTGGACCTGTTACTGATGGGACCTGTTACTGATGGGACCTGGTACTTGCCAAGTGGACCTATTACTGATGGGACCTGGTACTGATGGGACCTGGTACTTGCCAAGTGGACCTGTTACTGATGGGACCTGTTACTGATGGGACCTGTTACTGATGGGACCTGGTACTTGCCGAATGGACCTGTTACTGATGGGACCTGGTACTTGCCAAATGGACCTGTTACTGATGGGACCTGCTACTGATGGGACCTGGTAATTGCCAAGTGGACCTGTTACTGATGGGACCTGGTACTTGCCAAGTGGACCTGTTACTCCTTACTTCTTTTCTCGTGTCAACGGTTTGTTGAGTGCTTGATCTCCTTCTTCTGGTCACGACCTACACCTCTCACCTCTAGCAGCGCAGTCAAGTGTGTGTGCGGTTCACAGTGCCCTCTTGCACTTTGCTCAGCGCCCAGATCACCACCGCTGCTTGGCTCTGCCACGTTGCACGTATCAAATGCACGCATCACAGAACGCACGAGCCCTGGGAACAAACCAGCGCAGAGCACCGCGTCCACGTTGCCGGGTGCCTGTGAAGAAAAGGGAGAGAGAAGGGTGACACACACACACACAAATAGCTGTGACAAGCTTATTGCTGGCTCATGCATACTTGCGTTCACAGTGCCAGGTACCTGTGAAGAAAAGGGAGAGAGAAGGGTGACACACGCACACACACACACTAGTAGCTGTGACAAGCTTATTGCTGGCTCATGCATTTTTGCGTTCACAGTGCCAGATGCCTGTGAAGAAAAGGGGAAGAGGAGGGTGACACACACAAATAGCTGTGACAAGCTTACTGCTGGCTAATGCATTTTTACGTTCACAGTGCCAGGTGCCTGTGAAGAAAAGGGAGAGAGAAGGGTGAAACACGCACACAAATAGCTGTGACAAGCTTATTGCTGGCTCATGCATACTTGCGTTCACAATGCCAGGTGCCTGTGAAGAAAAGGGAGAGAGAAGGGTGACACACGCACACACACACACACTAGTAGCTGTGACAAGCTTATTGCTGGCTCATGCATATTTGCGTTCACAGTGCCAGGTGCCTGTGAAGAATAGGGAGAGAGAAGGGTGAAACACACACACTAATAGCTGTGACAAGCTTATTGCTGGCTCATGCATACTTGCGTTCACAGTGCCAGGTGCCTGTGAAGAAAAGGGAGAGAGAAGGGTGACACACGCACACACACATACTAGTAGCTGTGACAAGCTTATTGCTGGCTCATGCATAATTGCGTTCACAGTGCCAGGTACCTGTGAAGAAAGGGAGAGATAAGGGTGACACACACACAAATAGCTGTGACAAGCTTATTGCTGGCTAATGCATATTTGCGTTCACAGTGCCAGGTGCCTGTGAAGAAAAGTGAGAGAGAAGGGTGACACACACAAAAAAACAGCTGTGACAAGCTTATTGCTGGCTCATGCATTTTTACGTTCACAGTGCCAGGTGCCTGTGAAGAAAAGGGAGAGATAAGGGTCACACACACACACACAAATAGCTGTGACAAGCTTAATGCTGGCTAATGCATTTTTACGTTCATAATGCCAGGTGCCTGTGAAGAAAAGGGAGAGAGGAGGGTGACACACACACAAATAGCTGTGACAAGCTTATTGCTGGCTAATGCATTTTTACGTTCACAGTGCCAGGTACCTGTGAAGAAAAGGGAGAGATAAGGGTGACACACACAAATAGTTGTGACAAGCTTATTGCTGGCTAATGCATATTTGCGTTCACAGTGCCAGGTACCTGTGAAGAAAAGGGAGAGATAAGGGTGACACACACACAAATAGCTGTGACAAGCTTATTGCTGGCTAATGCATTTTAACGTTCACAGTGCCAGGTGCCTGTAAAGAAAAGGGAGAGATAAGGGTGACACACACACACACACACACACACACACACACACACACACACACACACACACACAAATAGCTGTGACAAGCTTATTGCTGGCTAATGCATTTTTACGTTCATAATGCCAGGTGCCTGTGAAGAAAAGGGAGAGAGAAGGGTGAAACACACACACAAATAGCTGTGACAAGCTTATTGCTGGCTCATGCACATTTGCGTTCACAGTGCCAGGTGCCTGTAAAGAAAAGGGAGAGAGAAGGGTGACACGCACACAAATAGCTGTGACAAGCTTATTGCTGGCTCATGAATAATAATTTAATTGCGTCCACATTGCCAGGTGCCTGTGAAGAAAAGGGAGAGAGAAGGGTGACACGCACACAAATAGCTGTGACAAGCTTATTGCTGGCTCATGAATAATAATTTAATTGCGTCCACATTGCCAGGTGCCTGTGAAGAAAAGGAGAGAGAAGGGTGACGCACACACTAATAGCTGTGACAAGCTTATTGCTGGCTCATGCATATTTGCATTCACAACGCCAGGTGCCTGTGAAGAAAAGGGAGAGAGAAGGGTGACACACACACACTAATAGCTGTGACAGGCTTATCGCTGGCTCATGCATATTTGCGTTCACATTGCCAGGTGCCTGTGAAGAATAGGGAGAGAGAAGGGTGACACACACACACTAATAGCTGTGACAAGCTTATCGCTGGCTCATGCATATTTGCGTTCACATTGCCAGGTGCCTGTGAAGAAAAGGGAGAGAGAAGGGTGACACACACACACTAATAGCTGTGACAGGCTTATCGCTGGCTCATGCATATTTGCATTCACAGTGCCAGGTGGCTGTAAATAAAAGGGAGAGAAAGGGTGACACACACACTATTTGCTCTGACATGCACAATTGCGTTCACGTTGCCAGGTGTCTGTGAAGAGTAATAAACGGCTGAGACTTAATTGCAGCTGTGTAAGGCACACTTGTTACTTCTTTGCACAGGTCCAAAAGAATAGCCGACAAAGAGCAGCGAGCCCACATTGCAACGTGTCTGCTGTTATTTGTGTGCACAGGTCCAGAAGAATAGCCAACAAAGAGCAGTGCGCCCACATTGCAATGTTTCTGTTGTTATTTGTGTGCACAAGTCCAAAAAAATAGCCGACAAAGAGCAGCGAGCCCACATTGCAATGTTTTTGTTGTTATTTGTGTGCACAGGTCCAAAAGAATAGCCGACAAAGAGCAGCGAGCCCACATTGCAATGTTTCTGTTGTTATTTGTGTGCACAGGTCCAAAAGAATAGCCGACAAAGAGCAGCGCGCCCACATTGCAATGTGTCTGTTGTTATTTGTGTGCACAGGTCCAGAAGAATAGCCGACAAAGAGCAGCGCGCCCACATTGCAATGCTTTTGTTGTTATTTGTGTGCACAGGTCCAAAAGAATAGCCGACAAAGAGCAGCGAGCCCACATTGCAATGTGTCTGTAAGGTTGTGATCAAACAGAATGGGGGGACAGAGGCATGCTTGAAATTGTGGCATTCATGCGCGACTCAAGCGCGCTGGAATTAGTGTGAACATCCGCAAGGTCATCAATGCTGTTTTGGCAAAGGCTGCTCACAGGCTTCCAAAGAGTAGGTATAATTGTGTAGTGTGTAAGCTTGTGTGTAGGTGTAGTAAAGGTGTGTAGTGTGTATGTGCAGGCAAGAAAAGGCTGCAAACTATTCTCAGGCAGTGGGGCCAATCTTTGATGAGTACTCCAACTCCAAAGATTGCAGCTGATGCCTCAAGACTTTCGGTCTTGCCAAAAAAGATTGGGATCACACCAAAGATGAAACCAGTGCTAAAATGGAAATTAGATTTATAGGCAGCCTAGGATAAAAACGCAGGGAGTAGCAGAGAGGGGGGGGGCTGAGACCTTTAAAGGAATTTTTTTTCTAATTTACACCCAACTGACATGCTTCAATGTATGCATCAAGTGCCTTATCCATTCAGTCCAGAGCGCTGTTGTGGGAACCTTGCAGTTAGAGTAAACATGCAGGTTGATGAAACTCCATCGGCAAGGGCTTTTGGTGAGCTTTGGTCCTAAAATTAGCCACCTACATCTACACACCAAGCAAATCCAATCATAAGACAATCAAACAGAAACGGAGAAAATAAATCGATAAGTGCATGATTTTGAAAACGACGAAGACAGGGACACCCACTTGCACCTATGCCACAAGTCCAATGCTCTCGTGCCTTCTTAATTTCCTCGGTAATAAGTACCCCTCCTCAAGATGCAAACGAAAAACATAATAATAAACCCGGCCTTGAGATGCAAACAAAAAAATATAGTGATACGCGCATGGTTTGAAAAACGATGAAAATTGTGAAGCCCACCTGCATTAACGCCACAAGCAAATCCAACGCTGTGTGGATGGGGTGCCACGGTGGCAAGGGGGACGCCCCCCCACTGCTGCAAGCGCTAGCCACCTCTGCAGGCACACAAATCAAAGGCACACACTCACACACTCACACACAAGCGCTGGCCACCTCTGCAGGCACACAAATCAAAGGCACACACTCACACACTCACACACAAGTGCTGGCCACCTCTGCAGGCACACAAATCAAAGGCACACACTCACACACTCACACACAAGTGCTGGCCACCTCTGCAGGCACACAAATCAAAGGCACACACTCACACACAAGTGATGAGATGAGCACACACACAGGTTTATTGATGAGCACACGCTTACATACAGACACACACACACAAGTGATGAGATGAGCACACACAGGTTTATTGATGAGCACACGCTTACATACAGACACACACACACAGGTGATGAGATGAGCACACACAGGTCTATAAAACAAGCACACGCGTACACAAACATAAAAACACACACAAGTGATGAGATGAGCACACACAGGTCTATAAACCAAGCACACGCGTACACAAACATAAAAACACACACAAGTGATGAGATGAGCACACACAGGTCTATAAAACAAGCACACGCGTACACAAACACAAGAACACACACAAGTGATGAGATGAGCACACACAGGTCTATAAAACAAGCACACGCGTACACAAACACAAAAACACACACAGGTGATGAGATGAGCACACACAGGTCTATAAAACAAGCACACGCGTACACAAACACAAAAACACACACAAGTGATGAGATGAGCACACACAGGTCTATAAAACAAGCACACGCGTACACAAACACAAAAACACACACAAGTGATGAGATGAGCACACACAGGCTGATGAGATGGTCACGCATGTTTTTCATCATTTGTGTGTGTTGTCTAGTTTGAATGTGTGCAACAATGGCTAACCGCATGGGCACATCACAATAAGGTGCACAAACTTTGGAGCGCACGCACGTGACACACACCACACACACACACACACACACACACACACACACACACCGCACACCACGCACATACCCACACACCACACAATTTCCACACACCACACACATACTCACACACCACACACCACGCAAAACACAAACACACACAATGCAAGACACGCGCACTGACATGCATTGGCCACATTACATGTTTGCTCATTTTTATCACAGGTGCTGACTGTGCTACATTTGTTACACATGTGCTGACATTTGTTACATTTGATACACGTGTGCTAACTTTTTTAATTGTGCAGACTTTTGTTATGTAAAAACTTTTTTGACTCTGCTACATTTGTTACACATGTGCTGACATTCGTTACATTTGATACATGTGTGCTAACTTTTTTAACACTTGTGCAGACTTTTGTTATGTAATTTAACTCATGCTGACTGTGTAACATTTGTTACACATGTGCTGAATTTTTGTTATAATTTTTGTGTAATTTTGAATTTTGAATTTTGAATTTTTGTTATAATTTTTGTGTAATTTTTGTTATAATTGTTGTGTAATTTTTGTTATAATTGTTGTGTGCTGACCTGACTTTTTTTTACACTTGTGCTGACTATGTTGCATTTTTTACGCATGGCATGACTCTGTAATTGTGGCCACACTTTGTGAGCACACAACACAGAGGTGCAACCTTTTTTAGAGTACTCACGTC
>Ga0307942_1003907_pt1:2500-12008 | contig 12008 bp, 15 predicted proteins | sample OrgLakmetagen175_FD_201846 | JGI IMG/M metagenome (GOLD analysis project Ga0307942, IMG submission 201846) | Saline water microbial communities from Organic Lake, Antarctica - #175 | ecosystem: Environmental > Aquatic > Non-marine Saline and Alkaline > Saline | place: Antarctica...
TCCTCTTTATTTGTTTTCAGGATGGCACACAACAGCCCCTACAAACGGTAGGAAAGTAATCAGGTACGTGCAAGCACATGCTTGCACGTGATAGGGGGCGAGCCAACTTTTGCAGCGAGCTTCATTATAGAACAGTTATAAGTTATCAGTGCTCAACGATCAGTGCTCAACAATTAATGCTCGAAGATCAGTGCACAATTATCAATGCACACAGATCAGTGATCAGTGCACAATGATCAGTGTACAATGATTAATGCACACAGATCAGTGATCAGTGCACACAGATCAGTGATCAGTGCACACAGATCAATGATCAGTGCACACAAATCAGTGATCAGTGCACACAGATAAGTGCACACAGATCAGTGATCAGTGCACACAGATCAGTGCTCAACAACGAATGCTCAAAGATCAGTGATCAAAGATCAATGCTCAAAAATCAGTGATCAGTGCTCAACAATCAATGCACAAAAAGCAGTGATCAGTGGAAGCAACCAAGAGCAACGTTCCTTTACCTCCGTTGTAACTGTGGCGGGAGGGGGGGGTGCTTCCTCCTTCTCCTTGCTTGCTGTCTCTTTCTTGCCTGCACCCAAGACAGACACAACTGCTCGGTTCAGTGTGCGCCCAAGACAGAAACAACTGCTCGGTTCAGTGTGCGCCCAAGACAGACACAACTGCTCGGTTCAGTGTGCACCCAAGACAGAAACAACTGCTCGGTTCAGTGTGCGCCCAAGACAGACACAACTGCTCGGTTTAGTGTGCCACACTCAAACCCAAATCTATGTATTGCAGCACACACACAGAAAGTATGCACTGCAACACACACAGGAATGTGCGCTCGAGCACTTCTGCTCTATACCTACGCTCGTCTTCAATCTCTCTGTATATTTGTGTTCCTGCATTGGTAACTACATATGACCCAACACCACCCCATGATGCCCCCAATATGCAACACACATGGCGGGCCTCACGCCCTCTATGAGCCAGCACATACGTGCACGTACAAACACGTGCACACTTTTCTTGCAACAATGCCCCTCATAGAATTACAGCCTCTACAGGCATTCCAAGCCTGCAGTTGCTTTTTTACACGTATGAGTGCTGAAATCCCGCAATCATAATTTACCCTCATTGTGATTTGCGGCCACATCCACATACCAGCAAGAAGTTGCACACACAGACCCACCGCCCCTTTTCAACGGCCTCAGACTTCTCCCACAGACATGTGTCAGTTCAGGGTCTGTACAATGTAGGTCAGGATGGGCTGCTGATAAACTCATATCAACACCTCAACCACCATCAGGACATCTTCTGTACTAGGTAGGTCAGGATGGGCTGATAAACTCATGCTGATAAACTCAGATCAACACCCCAACCACCATCAGGACACCTTCTGTACTAGGTAGGTCATATTGGGCTGCTGATAAACTCAGATCAACGCCTCAATCACCATTAAAGCATATTTCGAACTAGGCAGGTCAGGATGGGCTGCTGAAAAACTCAGATCAACGCCTCAACCACCATTAAAGCACATTCCGTACTAGGCAGGTCAGGATGGGCGGCTGATAAGCTCAGATCAACATTCCAACCACCATCAGGACACCTTCTGTACTAGGTAGGTCAGGATGGGCTGCTGATAAACTCAGATCAACACCCCAACCACCATTAAAGCACATTCCGTACTAGGCAGGTCAGGATGGGCTGCTGATAAATTCAGATCAACGCATCAACCACCACCAGGACACCTTCTGTACCAACGCAAGGAACATAGAATCCAACTAAGATACACTCACTTAATACATAAGTTATACATAGCACTTACTCATACAGAACTCATACAACTCGCTTTCCCATGCACGAGTTTAGGGTTAGGCACCAGCACGCATTTCCCACGCACCTACCCCACCCCCGTTCCCCAGGAAAATGCATACACACCCTAAACTCACGCACATAGCACAACCCCAAATAACACACATTCATAAACGTACACCTGTACAAGCCATCAGGGTAAATACATGGACAAATAGACAAAGGCTTTAAACAGTCCGTTTCCCAGCAAAAAAACACACTTTAACTTAAATACAAATCTCAAAACAACCCTTCTCGTCCCCACATGCACACAAAAGTACACATAAAACACCCACACCCACAAACCTGTATTACGCCATCAAAAACACACACACGCACACCTGCACCACGCTATCAAGAACACACACATACGCACACCTGTGCCACGCCATCAAACACACACACACCTGTACCACGCCATCAAACACACACACACCTGTACCACGCCATCAAACAAACATACACACACACAAACACACACACACCTGTACCACGCCATCAAGAACACACACACGCACTCCTGTACCACGCCATCAAACACACAAACGCACACACACACACACACACACACACACACACACACACAAACACACACACCTGTACCACGCCATCAAAAACACACCCACACTCCTGTACCACGCCATCAAAAACACACACACACATACACACAAACACACACACCTGTACCACGCCATCAAAAACACACACACACACACACCTGTACCACGCCATCAAACACACACACACAAACACACACACACCTGTACCACGCCATCAAAAACACACCCACACTCCTGTACCACGCCATCAAAAACACACACACACACATACACACAAACACACACACCTGTACCACGCCATCAAAAACACACACACACACCTGTACCACGCCATCAGGGTGGACAGACGGGCCCCTGCCTCCGACAAGCTCATCCCACTGCCCAGCCCATCTGCCAGTTGGCTGCTCAGCTGCTGCAGGCGCAGCTGAAGCAGGGCAATCTGGTCACCAGCACCCTGCAGCGACAAAGCACACACACACACACAATGTATAAGGCCCTCACTGTGCGAGTGCAATGCACTGAGATGGTGCAGATGCAGGAGAGCTTGCAGCAGAAGGCGCAGCCTCAAGCACAGGGCAATCTGGTCACCAGCACCCTGCAGCGACAAAGCATTGTAAGAGGCCCTCAATGTGCGAGTGCAATGATGCACTGAGCTGAGCTGGTGCAGATGTAGGAGAGCTTGCAGAGGGCGCAGCCTATAGCACAGGGCAATCTGGTCACCAGCACCCTGCTTCAATCAGGGACATTACATCAGCAACCATACCCTTTCCTTCTATCATTCCATCTCTTTCTCTTGTTTATACGGTGTGAATTAACGTCTTGTTTATACGTCTTGTTTATACGTCTTGTTTATACGTCTTAACGTCTTGTTTATACGGTGTGAATTAATGTCTTGTTTATACGGTGTGAATTAACGTCTTGTTTATACGGTGTAAATTTACGTCTTGTTTATACGGTGTGCATAAACGGTTCTGGACAACCCTACACCCGCACCAAAAACCTTTTCGCACCAGAGTGTGACTCAGCTTCTGCACACTGCTGGCAGCCTCCTAAGTCTGTGTGTGTGCAGCCCCTGCCAGCAATGCAGACCCTGCAGCTCGCTTCTACACACTCCTACACACTGCTGTTAGCCCACTAAGCAATACAGACCCTGCAGTTTGCTTCAGCACATTGCTAACAGCCCACGCAGTATGCTTCAGCACTTTAATAGCCCCCTAAGCAATGCAGACCACGCAGTTTGCTTCTTCCTACACACTGCTATGAGTCCACAAAGCAATGCAGACCTCACAAAGCACGAGCTAGTTTACGGTGGCTGCCTCTTTAAAGCACACCCACCACTTCCTCCATTTTGCAGATGCGGTTCCGCAGGGTTTCTGTCTCTGAATCCTGCAGCCGCAAAAAAGGAAAGGGAGTACACAACAAAAGAGATGTGTGTGTGTGTGTGTGTGTGTGTGTGTGTGTGTGTGTGTGTGTGCAGCTGGTAGGTGAGACAAGGGGTGTGTATTTACTTCACGCCTGCTTGCAAGGTGATTGAAAAGCTTGAAAGGGTAGCTGCTCTGAGAGCGTAGTGGTCCGTGGTCATGCCAGAGAGCCAGACTCTCTGAGCTTGCGGGTTAGATTCTTTAAGCACACAAATTTGAATCTGCCTGGTTGCATGGCTGAGCACATCGCTGTCTGACAGCAACGTCTCCGTTTCCGTAAATTCTGCTTGGGGTGAAATTTTAAGCACCGCTTGCGTACAGTGTTTTTTAAATGCGGGTGACAGCTGCAACACTCAGAGCGGGTGCCAGCTGCGCACGCTGTGTGTGGCTGCAGTCGATGCCTGTTTCAAAGGAGAAGAAAATGACTTTGATGCTTCTTCTAAAGGAAAAGTGAATGACTTCGATGCCTCTTCTAAAGGAGAAGAAAATGACTCTGCAGTGAGCATTCTCTCAACTGAGGGTTATCGAAAGGAAGCCACTATTGCTATCAACTATGTTCGCAGCAGGTAGACAAATTTCATGTGAGCATGGAAATTTGAGCGTCCTTCTCCTAATACCCTCGACCTAAACTCAAAGGTGAGACAGCTGGCAGTTTTGTGTCTGTTGCTGCTTTGTGTAGTGTCTTCATTATGCTTTGTGTAGTGACTTCATTATGCTTTGTGTAGTGTCTTCATTATGCTTTGTGTAGTGACTTCATTATATGCTTTGTGTAGTGACTTCATTATATGCTTTGTGTAGTGACTTCATTATGCTTTATGTATTGTCTTCATTATGCTTTGTGTAGTGACTTCATTATGTGCTTTGTGTAGTGAACCCAAGGGTGAGCGCTGGCAGTTTTGTTACTGTCTGTGCTGCTATGTGTAGTGGCTTCATTATATTGATACATAATCATGTTAATAAATCCACACAATTCCTTTGCTGCTCTGAGTAGTGAAGAGTTCATGCTACGTTTAAGCAATTATTCCATTATTCCGTACCATACATTCACACGTGTCCAACAATTCACACGTGTCCATACATTTACACCTGTCCTCCATACATTTACACCTGTCCATATTCACATGTGTCCTTTGCTGCTTCGTGTAGACAACCCAGCTACGTCAAATGAGTCAACTCTAGCAGGGACCAGTTTCAGAATGGTGCAGGATGATGTGGCCACCCATTAAAGCGATTCGATACAGGCTACATGTAGGGTTGGCCAGATCCACATATATACGGTGCGTGTATACGGTATTTTTGGCAGGAAATTACCAAATATATGGTCATATACAGTGTATGTATTCAGTTCTGGCCAACCCTAGATATGTGGTCACAACTTAAAAGAGAAACAAGCAGCCTCACTGACCTGCGTGTTGCGTGAGGCGGTGAGCTGAGAGATTTGGAGTTGTGCGTCGTCAAAACGCTGGGGCAGGCCCTTGAGGGAGGCCACCGCTGCCAGCGCAGCCTTGTCTGAGTCCGCGCCCTGTGTGTGTATGAGTGTGTGGGTCTGTGTGTGTGTGTGTGTGCGTGTGTGTGTGTGTGTGTGTGTGCGTGTGTGTGTGTGTGTGTGTGTGTGTGTCTCAGCGTTACACACACAGGCACCTCTGCGTAATTTGCATACACTGACCCCTCACACACAGCAGAGAAGCAGCCCAAGCGTATCAGCTGATATGGAGCCTCGTCATACGTAAATGACGGCTGATGAAGCAGGTGTTATTATGACAACGATGCCCATACGCGTCCAAATATCGCGGACCCTATCTACCATCTACAATGGACCCCTTCTTGGATATTCCACGCAAAAGATCTTTACGCGTCACACACACTCTCCTCAGCTTCAGCCCCCACCCTCCCAGACCTGCTCCACAACTAGCCCCCAAAACACCACCACCAGTACGACCTGACGCATTTATTATATATTCCATGCAAGGCTTTACGTTGAGCATGCCTTCCTTTTCAGCTGAAAATCCCACACCTCTACACCATAGAGGGTATCAAGTTTAGGTCAGGGTACACACCTCTGCACCTACCCACCCTGACTCCCCCCCCAGACACTACCACCCCTTCCTTGTCGGCTGAAGCCCCCACACCTCCACACCAGGGTTGGCCAGAACCATACAGTGTATACGGTGTTTATATACGGCAATTTTGGCAGGAAAGTCACCAAACATACGGTGTATACAGTGTTTATATACGGCAATTTTGGCAGGAAAGTTACCAAACATACGGTGTATACGGTGTTTATATACAGCAATTTTGGCAGAAAAGTCACCAAACATACGGTGTATACAGTGTTTATGTATTGCAATTTTGGCAGGAAAGTCACCAAACATACGGTGTATGCAGTGTTTATATACAGCAATTTTGGCAGGAAAGTCACCAAACATACGGTCTTCATGTACGGTGCATAAATACAGTTCTGGCCAACCTTACTCTACACTTAACCCACCCTGACTCCCCCCCAAACACTACCACCACCATCACAGCCTAACACATTTCGCAAGGATGGCTCAACATTTCTTTGAGGCACCCACCTGCACCCTCCCTATTCATTTCCATTTCATTCATCATTGGAGACACCAACAAAACATTATCAAACAGCACCCACCTGCGCCCTCTCCATTTTATCCGCTTGCAGCTTAGCCATCTGCTGTGTAACCTGAAGCCGTGTGTGTTTATGTGTTTATGTGTGTGTGTTTATGTGTGTGTGTTTATGTGTGTGTGTATGTGTGTGTGTTTATGTGCGTGTTTGTGTGTGTGTGTGTATGTGTGTGTGTGTGTGCGCGTGTGTTTGTGTGCACGTGTATGGTGCATGCAGCTTTCGAGCGACATGCTATCCTCCATGCACGACACCATGCACGACACAAGTCGGCATTCTAGTCAACGTTTATGTACGATTTGCTATGGCTACATCCTTGTGTCTGTTTTGAACCAAAACACCGCTTGCAATAAAACTAGCTTCTGAATTCTGCTGCCCTGCTGGATCTCATCTATTGCTGTCGTGCTTAGACTGGCAGGATTGAACTGATGGAAACAGGGGAGTTATTTCTCTAGATTAGGGAAGCAAACACAATCGTGGGCATGGGTGATCTGATGCTCATCTGCTGGGTATTGATGCTGAGTATTGATGCTGATGCTGGATTTTGATGCTGAGTATTGATGCTGATGCTGGGTATTGGTGCTGGGTCTTGATGTTGATGCTGGGTATTGATGCTCACCTGCTGGGTATTTGCCCACCAGGCGAGTGATCTGCTGTGAAAGCTGCTAGGTGAGCTCATGCCCACCAGGATGTATTTTCAGCTCTTCTTTTTGCGCGATTTACTCCAGCTAGGTGACCCATTTGCCCACCTACAGCAACCCTACGACCGACCTGCTGGGTGCTTTACTCCTCACCTGCTGAGTGATCTGCTGCGGTAGTTGACAGTGTCCTGCTTGACTGCAGAATATCTGTTAACTTGCTAATTTATTTACAGCTTTCTAGATGATTCGCAGCTTACCTGCTGGGTGATCTGCTGCGGTAGTTGACAGTATCCTGCTTGACTGCAGAATATCTGCTAAGTTGCTTATTTATTTACAGCTTTCTAGATGATTCGCGGTTTACCAGCTGAGTGATCTGCTGCGGCAGTTGACAGTGTCCTGCTTGACTGCAGAATATCTGTTAACTTGCTAATTTATTTACAGCTTTCTAGATGATTTGCGGCTTACCAGCTGAGTGATCTGCTGCGGTAGTTGACAGTGTCCTGCTTGACTGCAGAATATCTGCTAAGTTGCTTATTTATTTACAGCTTTCTAGATGATTTGCGGCTTACCTGCTGAGTGATCTGCTGCGGTAGTTGACAGTGTCCTGCTTGACTGCAGAATATCTGCTAAGTTGCTTATTTATTTACAGCTTTCTAGATGGTTTGCGACTTACCAGCTGAGTGATCTGCTGCGGTAGTTGACAGTGTCCTGCTTGACTGCAGAATATCTGCTAAGTTGCTTATTCATTTACAGCTTTCTAGATGATTTGCGGCTTACCAGCTGAGTGATCTGCTGCGGTAGTTGACAGTGTCCTGCTTGACTGCATAATATCTGCTAAGTTGCTTATTTATTTACAGCTTTCTAGATGATTTGCGGCTTACCAGCTGAGTGATCTGCTGCGGTAGTTGACAGTGTCCTGCTTGACTGCAGAATATCTGCTAAGCTGCTTATTTATTTAAGGCTTTCTAGATGCTTTGCAGCCTACCTGCTGGGTGATCTGCTGTGATAGTTGCTCTGTCAGCTGCTGGGTGATTTGGGCAGTCACTTGTTGCGTGACCTGCACACGTTTAATTTTAAAGCCATGTGGGAGTATGATTGTGAACAAACACACATACACACACATGCACGAATGCGCAGATCACTATGCAGTGAAAAGCTGAGGTGCCTTGGGCAGTCACTCGTTGCGTGACCTGCACACGTTCTGCACAAAAGCCACGTGGAGTATGATTACGCACACACACAAACCACGCTGCATAGTCACACAGACATGCTGTGCGGTGAAGCGCCACAAGGGACTCACCTGCTCGGTGACGCGCTGCGTGAGCTGCTGCACCTGCTGCTCTGACAGCTGCTGCTGTGAGTGCTGACCGGTCCTGCTAGAGTGCTGCACCTGCTGCTCAGACACCACGCGCGCCAGGCTGGACTGCAGCTGCTTCAGCTGCCCGTCCTGTTTGTGTGTGTGTGTGTGTGTGTGTGTGTGTGTGTGTGTGTGTGTGTGTGTGTGTGTGTGTGTGTGTGTGTGTGTGTGTGTGTGTGTGTGTGTGTGTGTGTGTGTGTGTGTGTGTGCATGAGTGTATGTGTGGCGTGTGTGTGAGTGTGTGTGGTGTTATGTGTATGTGTATGTGTGCGTGTGTGTGTGTGCATGTGTGCTTATGTACGTGCACACATGAGCTTGTGCGAGTGCCAGAAAATGAAACAAAAGCACGCAATGCCAGCAACAAAAAACTCCAAGCTGCACGCATGCCAGACATGCCATTGCGCCATGCCACGCAATGCCAGTAACTACCTAGATGCACTGCATGCAACGCCAGCAACCAAAAAGTCCGAACTGCACATGCATAGGGTTGGCCAGAACCGTATACATACGTATATATACACCGTATATTTGGTGATTTCCATGCCAAAAATACCGTATGTACACTGTATATATATGGTTCTGGCTAACCGTACATGCATGCATAGCTGCGACCTCAAGCTGTGTCGTCAGTTGGTTCCATGCTATGAAGTACACGGTACAGGAAAAGTGCTCACAACAAGCACGCATCATACAATTGATAACATCATCTTAAACGAACACACAAGTGGACTCCAACGCAAAACCTCCACCCCCCCAAGCTACAAAATATCCACTCACCTCTATATCCACTCACCTGTATATCCACATCCACTCACCTGTATATCCACATCCACTCACCTCTATATCCACATCTACTCACCTCTATATCCACTCACCTCTACATCTACTCACCTCTATATCCACTCACCTCTATATCCATCCACCTCTATATCCACTAACCTCTATATCCACTCACCTCTATATCCACATCTACTCACCTCTATATCCACTCACCTCTATATCCACATCCACTCACCTCTATTCCCCCTCCCCCCCCCCTCCCA
>Ga0307942_1003911_pt1 | contig 11999 bp, 14 predicted proteins | sample OrgLakmetagen175_FD_201846 | JGI IMG/M metagenome (GOLD analysis project Ga0307942, IMG submission 201846) | Saline water microbial communities from Organic Lake, Antarctica - #175 | ecosystem: Environmental > Aquatic > Non-marine Saline and Alkaline > Saline | place: Antarctica: Organic Lake...
CCAATACACGCGCGCACACACACACATACACACACCACACACACACCACACACACACAGACCACGGCTCTCACAAAATTCATGCTGCACCATTTCATCTCCAGCTGTTACTCAAACCCTGAGTTTCAAAAAAGGCGCTACAAAGACAACCACCTAGCTGTTCTTCAGCATTTGCTTGTATACCGGCTTAACACTTACAGGCTATAGCTCCCTCTGCTGTCCACCAGCGCTTGCTTTGTGCCCCCCCCAACCCAAGGCCACCACCCACCTTGCTGTTCTTCAGCACTTGCTTCTGGTATTCCTTGAACTCGGGTGTGGCTGCTTGCTTCAGCGCACAGGCCAGGCCGGAGATGGTGTGGTTGTGGGGCCCACCCTGCACACCCAAACATGACACAAGCGACGTTCTGTGAGCGTGTACACCACACACATAAGTCAGGGAAACACCTTGCAAGCGCAGGAAAAATGTGTTTTCGTACGTAAATTTGCCATGCAATGTGTATTTGTACATAGATTCACCATGCATGCATTTTCTGCGGGGGCCACACAATCCGCGTGCAAGTATGTACACATGGCGAGTCCCACAGCACCTTTATTCCAGTTCATAGGGATTGACGCATGGTGAACCACGTGTGTGTGTGTGTGTGTGTGTGTGTGCGTGTGCAGGTCAGGCTAAAACCAATGGGGCCGTTGGAGCCACCCCGGACAGGCATGGTAAGGTCTTAGCGCTAATCAAACTGTATGAGTGACGCACCCACAATAACAGAGACACATGTTTACAAACACACACACACACCTGCAGTCCAGGGAAGACAGCAAAGTCAATCTTTGGGCCAATGTCGTACAGGATGGGCTGCTTTGTCTTGGGGTCCTCCTTGCGCACACCCTTCCTGCTCATGCACACGTACAGCAAGTAAAAGCGGATTGTTTTCATAATGATTAAGTACAGCAAATATAAAAGGAGTGTTTTAGTACGGTTGTGAGTCACGAGTCTGCACGAGAATAGAAACAACAAATGACCCACCACACACTCGCCCACCTGCAACACACACACACACACACACACCAAATTATTCCCAAAGACACACATACCCATCCCCACACTCTGTGTGTAACTAAGTCAAGTGCACACCCACACCCACACCCACACCCACACCCACGCCTACAGACCCAGCCACTGCCACAGCCACAGCCACGACCTAGAACCCTCCCTCTCCATTACACACACACTCACACACACACGCACACACCCACCTGTAGAAGATCATGGCACCTCGTGGGCCACGCAGGGACTTGTGAGTGGTGGTGGTCACCACGTCTGCGTAGTCAAAGGGGCTCACAGGCAGCACGTCACCAGCCACAAGGCCACTGATGTGGGCCATGTCCGCTAGCATGTAGGCGCCCACCTGCCGTGAACGTGGGTATGTGTGGGCATGTATGAGTGTGTGTGTGCGTGACTGTGAGTGCATGAGCGTGTGTGTGCGTGTGTTTGTGCGTGTGTACGTGTGACTGTGTGTGAATGTATGTGAGTATGCGCATGTGTGTGAACGCGCGCATGTGCACGCTTGTGTCGTGTGTGTGAGCGTGCCTACAAACGTGTGCGATTTTGTGTTTCAGAGCACTTGTCCAGAGGGGGTTAACTGAGGCCCAAAATGGGCAAGCTTTTGTATGCTCTTTGGCTTATGTGCGCCCCAATTGCTTAGCTCCAATTTTTACGTAACATGAATGATGCTGTCTGTGGGTGTAAAATTTGGAGCTTGCCAATTGGGGGGCGTGTGCTGTTTGCTTTGGCGTGCAGGCCATTTTCACCACAAATTCTTCATACCAGATCACACACTGCACCAATCTGGAATATTTTTAATGGTACAGAATCCTTGCTAGAAAAAAGTATCATTGCAACAAAAACAAAAGAAAACGGCTGAGTGGTTGGTGTTGTATGAGGATTTGAGCCATTTTCCCATGGAAATCCACATTAGGGTTTACATGCACCACGTGTGCTTAATCCAGTCTATCTCAGCACGCAAAGCGACCCACATAAAACTGGGCAGATGCTCGGGTAGCTCTAAATGCCAGCTACACTTTGGTACTAAAATGGTGTCGATTGGATGAAGTGGCTGTGAGTGGCTGCCTTCAGAATGCATAAATGCGCATTTTCAGGCATTTCCTCAGTTAGCCCTCTCTGGCACCTAACCACATCATCTCAATGGTTTCCACTGTGCGGCACCATTTTAAGGTTTCACATGTACTGCACAGGACTTGTCACACACACACACACACGCACATTAAAATACATCCTTGTGAGACAGTGCCCTCCTTTCATGTTTTGCTGCATGTGTGTACCCATGCGTGTGTGTGTGTTAGCTTGTGTACGTGCGTGAGTGTGCGCTCGCCTCTATTTCACACCCACCTTGTCACAGATGGCTCGCATGCGCTTGTAATCAATGTGGCGTGTGTATGCGCTTGTCCCTGCAATCACACACAGACGCACAAAAACAAAGGAATGAGACGTGACACACACACGTTTCCAACACCATTTTAGCAACTCTTGGACGCTGGCTCACTTACCTTACTTGAACACAAGCAAATCACATAAAAACACACACTAGCTGCACATACATGCACACATACAGGTACACAACACAGGCTGCATTGCATAGGCTGTATGTCACTTATCTCTTGCCAGGGCTTGCTGCTTTTGCTAAATGCACAGACCATCACAATCTCGTTGATCAATCCACACCCAATAACACACCCAATAACACACCCACACACACCGGCAATGATGATCTTGGGCCTGATGATGGAGGCTGATGCTTCAAGGGCATCGTAGTCAATGAGGCCTGTGGATTCATCTAGACGGTAAGGCATGGTCTGCACGCACACACGCACGCAATGGAACAGATGTGAGCAACACGAGAGGTGTAGGTGTGGATCAGATAATGTCCTCTTCTTTTTGAAGTAAGGCTAGGAGCCTATTGGAACCCATCTAAATATGAAATATGATTGAGGTAGCACTAACATCATACACATCTAGGGCCCCAAATACAACGCAGAGGAGCTCTGACCATGGAGGCGGCTACAGCAACAAAGCCTTCCTTTCCTACGCACCTGCAGAATGTTACGGAAATAAGAGGAACAGCACAGCTGTACAGCACCGCCTTTTGTTCCCCCTTTGTCAAAATGCCCACAATGTCGAAGCCCAATCCCCAACAACCCCCCCACATCACGACCTCCCAACCACACCACCACCTTTCACCTACACGCACCTCCTGCCCACACACTGCCTCAAAACACACACGACCTACCTCAAAGTAGATGGACACAGCACTGATCTTTTTGGTATCCGTCTGGAAGCCGTGGCTGAGGTGGCCTCCGTGGGGCAAGTCCAAGCCCATGATGCGGTCGTGGGGGTTCAACAGACCAGTGAACACCTGCGTGCGCGTGCGGGGTATGTGGCATATGACGAGGGAGTGGTTAAATACGGTATACAGGTGGGGCCAAGTCAAAGCCTGTAATGATGCGGTCGTGGGGGTTCAGCCAATCAGCGGGCACCTCACATACTTGCATGCACTAGTTAGAAACTTGTGATGTGAGCATCCCCTGTTGCCACATAAACAAAAGCCCTGCACTGCGGCTTCAGTCGTCATCTGTACCCTCTTTAACTAGTGCCTAATAATTTCACCATACAGAGGGCATGAAAAATGATTCACGTAACCCACACATCCTACGCTCATAATTGTGCAAGTTCACACCTGGAAGTTAGCGGGTGAACCGGACAGGGACTGCACGTTGACTCCCCATTTCTCAGACTTTAGACGGAAGGCAGTCAGGGCACGCTCCTGCATGGTTCGTGCGTGTGAGTGTGGGGGGTGCGTGCGTGTTTGAATGTGCACTGGCACGGAGTGAGACTTAATAGCACCAGACACGATCAACAGCGACGTCTCACCTGACACAAGCGCTCTGCTTGGTCAATGAACTCGTTGCCTCCGTAATACCTGCGGTGTGTGTTTGTTTGCGTGTGTGTGCTTTGTGCGTGTGCGTATGTGTGTGTGCGTGCATGCGTGTGTGTGTATGTGTGTGTATGTGTGTGTTGGGGGGGGGGGGTAAAAGCAGCGATCAGCAGTTGGCCAGCAACAAACTTTTTGAGAACTGCGCGGCTAGCTCACGTGCAGCTACTGCCTGCACGCATACACCTTGAGCAAAGGCTTTCTGTTTGAACGATGCCTGCCACGTACAAATGCAAACAAACATCCACTGCAGAACATGTTGATATTTTATTCTATGTGTTCAATGAGCATGGGCAACATTGTTGGGACACTGTCTGCTAGAGAGTGTCCCAAACCGTTGCCCCGCACACCGGACCTACTTCCAGGATAATGACCGCATGCAGTTGCATCAAGAGACTCACCTTGCGCCTGGGTAACCTTCACTGTACTTGTTGGTCATCACACTACCCACAGCCTCCATCACACTCTGGCTCACAAAGTTCTCACTAGGGATGAGCTCAAGACCCTGGTTAAGAAGCGTCGTGCACGTGTTGAGGTCATGAGTGTGTGTGTGTGTGTACGCGTATGTATGCCTATATATATGTATGCCTATATACCCATAAACCGGTATGTGTTCTTTTATACGCGTGTGCGTATATATGTGTACGTGTAGGCGCATATGTGAAAAACTGTACTTGACGTGATGTTGTGATGTTGTGATGTACTAGAGACCAAAAGGCAAGACGAGGGCACACATAACTTTTGAAGAACAACATTTGGACATCACGAACAAACGCCAGCCACGCAAATCCACCTTCCATTGTCGGTTTTTCTCCTTCTCTATGATGTCATACAAGTCAGGGTCAATCTCCTGGAGGCCTGTGTTTAACCTCTTGGGCCACTGCGTGAAAGGGGGGGGTGCAGGGCAATCATACGCGCAGGCGGACCAGGCAGAAGAGCCAAGCACTTTGGGACCTGCTTTACTGGGCTATTCTGTGCAGGTGTGTGTGTCAAACATACACAGGGATAAGAGCAGCATGCATGTTATGGCAGTGCTCCCCACCGTAACGTGCTTGCGTGAGGCATCTCCAGCAAAGCGCTTGTAGTCCTCCTCATTGCTGGCAGTCTACAAGTGTGTGTGTGTGTGTTAAGTTACGGATTTACGGGGAACCGGGTGTTTTTACGGGCTCGCTTGCCAGAAGGCGATAGTAGGCAAACTCTCTGGTCGGTCTAAATCCACGTACCGGTGCAGCGAAAGAGCGAGTGCACTGCTGCTGGTACTGCGTGCCGGCCTGCGTGTAATAAAGCGTGGTTTGTAAGACGTCCTCTCTTCGGCGAACGTCCCGCGAACGGGTGGAATTCCCACCCTCGCAACAAGGCTGGCCTGCTGCAGCGTCCTCAGTGCTAGGTTGGATCCGCGGCGTAACATTTTAAATTTTCTAACGAATGTGTCTTCAATCTGACGTGTATTCTATTGTTATTTTGGAAAATAGGTTTGCTGGCATGCTTTTACAGCACACAAATTAAGATTCAGCTCCCTGCTCTGCTCAAGGGGTCCAGGACATGGGCTCAAACTGGTCTAGAAGCAGGAAGGTCTCCATCTACGTCGCTGCGGTCTTGGGCAATGGGCACTGCTTCAGCGATCCAGCATGCAATTAAGCTGCAGCCTGAAATGCCACCGAAGCCAAAGGCACGTAAACACACGCGCGCACACACACACACACACACACACACACACACACACACACACACACACACACAAACACACACAAACACACACACACTCACACACACACATACACAACACACACACACACGCACACGCACGCACGTGCATGGACACACGCACGCACGTGCATGGACACACGCACACGCTTACACAGACACAGACACACACACAGGCAAACACGCAAACACGCACACACAGAAGACTCACACTCACACACAAATACGTTCGCCCATACGCACAAATGGTAACGTGTATGCATGCACATGCATAAACATACACACGTACACACAAACGCTTAAACACACGCTTACAAACATATACACATACAATTTACAACACAGGTGATCATCATCACAGGCCCCACAGCTGTGGGCAAAACAGGGGTGGGCCTGGATGTTGCACTGGCATTGAATGGGGAGGTCATCAGTGCAGACAGCGTTCAGATTTACAAGGGGCTGGATGTGGGCTCTGACAAAGTGGGTGCTGTAACAGAATGGCAAAGGGATTTTCTTCTCTGAGACAAGGAATGGGTGTATAAATTTACACAGTGCTCACACTAATTAGACTCGTAAACATATTTGTGTGATCTCCTTGGCAGAGGTACAAAAGGAGCATGTTCAAAAAGGAGCGCGCTCTGCTACAGAGTTGCTCCATGTAACTGCCTATAAGGCTGGTACTCTGGTACTACGAGTTGCAAGAGGCAAAAATCAAGCATCGTTCTAAAAGAAACACATCAGCCACCAGCGATTCATATCAATCTGTGCTTTTATTAACAAATTGAAAGTAGGGAGTCATGCTTTGAATGTAGATTGATTGTAGATACCACGCATACACAAAACGCACACACACACAAACACTCACATGCGTAAACACACAAACACACACATACGTACACCACACAATCCCTGCAGCTGCCGGTGTCTGAGCGGAAGGGAATACCCCACCATCTAATTGACGTGCTGGACGTACAAGAGGAGTACTCTGCTGGACGCTTCTACGATGACGCGCATGCTGTAATCTGCGACGTGGTGGCGGTGAGATAGCCTCTTATTTTCTTCAACACTGTCTACAGGAGTTTGGTGGGGTTGGTCCAGAACCATGTTTGTTGTATGTTGTACTCCATCTCTGTGCAAATGGAGGACGCATCGCATTCCCAAGTATTAGGCCATGCAACGCAAGTGCACAATGTAAATTCGCATGCTCCTTGCCGTGGTGGCACTCTCAGCTTTTCGTCAGTTGTTGGCTCAGTTCCAGTTACCACACGCTAATTTTAGAAATTGCCAATTGCCTTGCGGCGAAATCGCACCTCCGTAGTTGTGGACAGCACAGGTGTTTACCTCAGCTAGACGATAAGCACACACCCCCGTTTAATTGCAGCTAGGTTGCACCCCTATAGCCGTGGACGGCACAGGCACTTACCTAACAAGTTCACACCCTCGTTTAAATGCAGCCAGGCCGCACCCCCGTAGGCGTGGACAGCACAGGCATTTACCTCAAATAGATGACAAGCACACATCCCACACCCTCGTTTAGACGCAGCGAGGTCGCACCCCCGTAGGCGTAGACAGCACAGGCATTTACCTCGGTTAGATGACAAGCACACACATCAGTTTGAATGCAGCTAGGTTGCACCCCTATTGCCGTGGAGGGCACAAGTTTTAACACAGTAAGCTAATAAGCAGGCTCTTTGTTTTCATGCAGCGTGGTCGCACCCCTGTGGTCGTGGGTGGCACGGGTTTTTACTTGAGGATCCTGCAGGAGGGCAAACCACAGGGGGGCAAGGCCACTCCAGAGGTGGTCCAGGCGGTCAAACAAGAGATCCAAAAGGTGAGGAGAAGGTAATTATCCTCTTCAGATAAAAGTACAAGAGAGATCAGTCCCCCATAGGTGGTCTTTGCTGTCGAGCAAGAGGTCCAATGGTAATCCGCCTCTAGTAAGAGTGCAAGACAGACCCAAAAAGGCAAAATATCTGAGTAAAGACACAGTAGGTTGATATCCGAGTATCCGCCTCTAGCAAGGATGCAAGAGAGAAAGATTGAGTAGTATCCGCCTTTAGTAAGAAAGCAAAAGAGAATATCTGAGTAAAGACGTGGTAGGTAGAATATCTGAGTAATCCGCCTATAGTAAGAGTGCGAGAGAGATCCAAAATATCCGAGTAAAGACACATTAGGTAAAATATCCCACTCAAGACACAGTAAGGTAGAACATCCTAGTAGGCAAAGTAGGGTAAAATATCTTAGTCAAGGCACCTAAAATATTTTGATCAATGGCATGTGATGAATTTACCACAGGGCGTAGCTGCCACCCCAGATTTAACCCAGGCTGTCAAGCTAGAGATTCAAAGGGTGGGGACACGGTTTCCTATGTGCATGTGGTAGCAGAAAGGGCGCAGAAAAGAAGTATGCGTCACAGGGGTGCACTTGCCACGCCAAAGGTGGTCCTGGCCGCAGCGTAGCAAAGACACAAAGGCAAGTAAGAAAAAGACACAATGGCAGGAAAAAGGCAGGCAGGAAAAAGACACAAAGGCAAGGGAAATGGGAAAAGGGTTGCCAAATGCAGTGTAACAAAGGCATAGAATAATGAAAGGGTTGGCCTCTAGTACATAGGGTTGGCCAGAACCGTACATATACACCGTATATATTTGATGGGTCTTCTTCAAAAACCACCGTTTGTACACTGTAAATGTATATGGTTCTGGCCAACCCTAATAATACAGCATAGAAGTGCCTTACTTTTGCTCAGGTCGTTGTCTTTGACTTGTCATGCGTGTCATGTTAAATTGCCACTCTTGAGAAAAGAGGGCGGCTTGAAGCAGCACACATGGGGAATGTGCGGATCTGCTTCCTACCAATGTGGCGGCTTCTAATGTACACACCGACTCGTTCAATCACTAGTATTGAAGGCGTGAAAAGGAAACATCGTAGGCGTGAAAAGGAGGAGGCAACAGCAAAGAGAGTCAGGGATAAAAAGGGTGCTATAAATGTATCGCCTCTTAAAAGGACGTGACCAGTGAAGTTGAACGCCTGATTCACTTTGTTCTGCTAGTGCAGGCGTGGGAGGAGGAAGCAGCCCAGAGCAGCACACAGGGGGGGGTGGAGGGCCTGTCCCCCTCTCAGAAATGGAGCAGTGCTGCAAAGCTGCTGGGTACTCATGGAGATATTGAGGCCATGGACAAGTGCGTGCAATATGAGGTTGGCCAGAATCGTATATATACACCATTTATACACCGTATACGTGGTAATTTCCCTGCTAAGAATGCCATACGTATACCATATGTACGTATATATGTATGGTTGTGGCCAACCCTAGTGAAGTACTTCCTCTAAGCAGGCTGCGACACCCTGTTGTGTACATAGTGTACTTATTACTTGAAACGCTAGTTCTGGATCGCTGCTGCTTACGTGGTGTGCTCTCTCAATCCTTTTCTTGAATCTGTTGGACCTAGAAGCACGTCAAGTGTTGTGCCACACCACGGGGTTGTGCGTAGGATCGCAAAGGAGGTCAACAACTATTTCCGGCTTGAGCGCGCGCTAGCCATGCTGCACATGACGGGGCGTAAGCGTACAGAGCTTGACATCGGAGCTCAAGTAAGGGCGGGCTGCAAACGGTTCATGCATTTAGTTTAGTTTAGTTTAGTTTGGATTACAAAGGCATTCAACCTGGAGTGGCTGCTCAACCTATGAGAACGGTTCATGAGGAGTATGCACACTGCTAAATGCAATTTGAGGAGTATGAGGAGTATGCACTACAATAGGGTGCTTTGGTGACTACAGTAGTGTACGTTAGTAACTTATACCTAATAAATGCGAATTTTTTTGTTTCTTTCAGTATGGTGCCGTAGCGTACACTTGAGCATGGTGATGCACCCTTTCAATTGCAATTGCTTTCCAGGGCATAAAAATTGCAATCCACAAACCTTCCTTATACGGGCATCAGAGTGTAGTGCACTGACTTTTTTGTAGTAAGGATGGTGGTGAGAGCAACTTATTAATGCGTTGTTTTATAGTGCTCACACACACATACACACACACACCTTAGGCATTTAATGATCAGCATGATCCCAACGGTGGCATCCCCAAAAGTGACGCCAGCAGCAGCACCTACCACCAGCGCTACGACTTCCGCCCTTTCTTCCTGCACCGTGATCGAGAGCTGCTGTACAATCGCTGCAACGCGCGGGTGGCAGAAATGGTGCGCCTGATGCCGTTAGATTTTTGTATTGCTCGATTGAACTTAGAGTGGGTGAAATGGTACGCCATAAGCCTTCACTTCTGCAATGCTCACTTGGAACTTGGAGTGGTAAGAACGGTGCGCAATGCGCCATTTCCCTGCGCTGGTTAGTTAGGATACATTCAGTCAGGGTAGTGGACTAGCCAAACCTCAAGATTGTTCAGTTTGTGTTTGGAGTGCGAGGATCCGATAAAATTTGTGAAAGTTCTATAACCCTTGAACTGTTCGAGCAGTTTGATGTGCAATTTCGAAAATGGACGATCTTGCTGGTTCATACTCGTCCAAAACATGCTTATATTGTCTTGAATAAACATAGTATATCATAAAGTATCAGTGCACAAACAATCAGTATGACGGCCATCCAGGGCTCTTCCAGCATTTCGCGCTGCAATTTTGGATTTCCCAAAAGTTTGAAAAAAGGGCTTTAAAGTTCAATAAACTTTTGATAGCTCGCAAACGGCATTTTTATGGTTTGTTGAAATGTGTGAAAGTTCGAGAACCCGAACCTTTGACCGAACCCCGAACTGAACAACCCTGCCAAACCTTGTTGCTCATTTGTTCACACGTGCAATCTGCAGTAAAGAAACAATAACGTACACACCTGTATGGTGGTGGTACACGGTTATGGGCAACCATAACATGTATGGAAAAAAGTAGCCTTGCGTCAGTCCATTTGCCTTGAGCACGTGCGTTTGCAGCTGTGCAGTGTGATGCTATGCAGTGTGTGATTTTGCACAGAGTTGTGCAAAGCGCCAATGTGCTGTGTGTGTGTCGTAGCCAAGCACGAGAAGCGTGTTGTTGTGCAGTGTGTGTGCCTGTGCACTGCGTAGCTGTGCAGTGTTTAAATGTGCTGTGTGTGTCGTAAATGTGTGGTGTGTTGTTGTGCAGTGTATGTCTGTGCACTGCGTACCTGTGCGATGATTAATTGTGCCGTGTGTGTCATAACCACACACAACTGCTTGTGTGTTGTTGTGTAGTGTCTGTGCACTGCATACCTGCATACCTGCAATAGCAACAGCTAATAAGGATGTGGCAAATTGTTTATTGGGCACAGAAGACGTGAAGTGAGAAAAGCTTTTTTGGCATGGGCTCAGTTACGCCAAAGTCAGTGCTGGCTTGGTACATGAAATTGAAAAAGCGTCCTCCTCCTTTTTGCCTGCTAGCTAGTTCACATCTTACTTTTCTGGAGGTGTACAATGAAATAATTCCGTAGCTTTCAATCTCTAATAAAGCATGTACAGTATATGCCATCACATTACCTCCCCCAATTTAATAGGGAAATAGGCTATTATCTCCACGACACAAAGGCATTTCTGTTCCTCAGTCCATGCACACGTGCGACACCCATGACACATACTTAGCTTGATGTTCTTAATTCCTGCTCTCTCCTCTCAAACGCTGGGCTTGCGACACTGTATAAGACAGCCTCACTTTAAGCCGCGCTTCACATTGGGCACACTTCACGCATAATCCCAGGTGCTGTGCATGGGACTACTAAATGAGGCTGCCTTACTCCTCAGCCAAGGGGTCTCTAGCACTGAAGGAGCTGCTGCCCCCCTCATGCTTATTCTCAGGTGCTGTGCCTGGGACTACTAAATGAGGCTGCCTTACTCCTCAGCCAGGGGGTCTTTAGCACTGAAGGAGCTGCCGCCCCCATCATGCTTATTCTCAGGTACTGGGCCTGGGACTACTAAATGAGGCTGCCTTACTCCTCAGCCAAGGGGTCTCTAGCACTGAAGGAGCTGCCGCCCCCGGTAGCATGGCGGGCAAGGCCGTTGGCTATCGGCAGACCATGGACTGGCTGCTCCAGGTCCGTCTGTCTTCACAACCACGATGGACTCAATGCATTGTTTGTTATTTTGCAGGGATGGGTCATACGGACTTCTGAGACGTCCCATACGGTATAATACGCTATTAATACGCAATACGCGTATAATACGAAAACGTATTTATGCTATTTTGGGGGGTACCCTGGGCTTGCACCAACCACCCTCCAACCACCACGAATTGTCCCCCCAGCCTCCAGAACATTATAATGCCTCCTGGTAAAGACCCTGA
>Ga0307942_1003914_pt1 | contig 11995 bp, 12 predicted proteins | sample OrgLakmetagen175_FD_201846 | JGI IMG/M metagenome (GOLD analysis project Ga0307942, IMG submission 201846) | Saline water microbial communities from Organic Lake, Antarctica - #175 | ecosystem: Environmental > Aquatic > Non-marine Saline and Alkaline > Saline | place: Antarctica: Organic Lake...
ACACACACACACACACACACACACACACACACACTAACACACACACACACACACACACACACACACACACACACACACACACACACACACACACACACAAATCACAATCACAATCACTTACGCACACATTCTCACAAACACAGATTGGCCGCACCGCGGAACTTGCACGCACGTTTGGGATCGACTTCTTTTCCGTGCTCACACGAGGCTCTCAGTACCGAGTGGAAAGCCTGATGCTCCGCCTCAGCCACTCCAGCAACTACCTTGCCATTGCTGCCTCAAACGAGCAGGTGTGCCTATAATGTAGCTACCTGTGCCGAGTGCTATTTTAATGCAGAAAAACGCCTTACCTTGCCATTGCTGCCTCAAACGAGCAGGTGCGCCTAATGTGGCTGCCTGTGTGGAGTGCACTTTTATTGCAGAAAAAAAGCCTTACCTTGCCATTGCTGCTTCAAACGAGCAGGTGTGCCTAGTGTGGCTGCCTGTGTCGAGTGCACCTTAAATGCAGAAAATATGGTTCCAGCAATCGCCAATCCCTTTGCTGCCCTAGAGCAGCTGAGTTCAGTTCGTTTCTCATGCGCTAAGCTGCCAAAGATACCAATTGAACAACTCCCAATCCCATTTCTGCTATAAATAAGTAGGTTGCCTTGTAACAAAATACATGCCTGCGTACGGTTTTTAATTCGTGTTTGTATGCAGCATTAATGTTCACACATCTGATCAAACACATGTGCGCACGTGCACACACAGACACACATACAAAAATATACACGCGCAGGCACACACATAAACACACACACACACACACACATTCACACACACACACACATACACAAATACATATACACACTCAGTCACACACACTCACTCACACACACACACACAGACACACACACACACACACACACACACACACACACACACACACACACACACACACACGCACGCACGCATACACACGCGCATACATGCACACACAAATCACAACGCACACGTACAGACCGGCGGCCAGCCTGCTATGGAATCCCTTCCTTTGGTCATGGAGCCCGAGTCTCGAATGTACACCTCTCCGGTCCTAGTCCTGGACTTCCAATCTCTGTACCCCTCTCAGGTGATGGACGTGACTGTTTGCAGCTTGCCGTGTGTGTGTTTGTGTTTGTGTGTGTTTGTGTTTGTGTGTGTGTTTGTGTTTGCAGCTTGCTGTTTGGCAGGGAAACGCGGTCTGGGTTTCCCTGCCAATGTCAGGCTCTTCTCTGGCTACTTGGCAATGTCAGACTGATCCACAGTTTTAGGCTCACCAAGCAACTGCATGTCTGGCATCATATTGTAATGCTACAGTGAAAGAGGCAGAACGTATGAGATGGTGAAAGATAATATTCCACATCTCTGTACCCTGGCCTGTGCGACAATTTGCTATTTCTATTTAAGAGCTATGTCTCTTTTTTTCTACATGTAATTCCTACTCGTTACCTTGGCATGCAAGTGTGCCCCAATGCCAACCCCCTCTGTCCATAAACAATGGCTGTGTCAGCCGACAGAGCTCTATTTATTTGTGTGTGTGTGTGTGCAATGCGTTCAGCTACAATTGTGTGTGTGCAATTTTGTTTGTACTATGTTTGTTTTGTTTGTATTGTGTGTGTGCAATGCGTTCAGCTACAATCCATACATCCTGTCCTTTCATATGCCGACCATTGCCTGCACCCTGTGCTACTTCACATGCGTCTGTTTTTTAACACACAGATCATCACCTTAAATCTGTGCACACACACCTGCGCATCCATACATTTATCATTGCAACCTGTCTCATCTAATTTTTCTACGTGTCCATACGCAGATCATGCCTACAACCTGTCCTCATGCGCATACTATCCAATACTATCCATAGAAATATCATTGCCTACGTTCTAATTAATCTACGCGTCCTTACGCAGATCATTGCCTACAACTTGTCCTCATGCGTATATGAGCAAATAGAAATATCATTGCCTACATTATAATTTACCTGTGCGTCCATTCGCAGATTATTGCCTATAATCTGTGCTACTCCACGTGCATCGGCCGTCCAGCACATGCACGTGCGGGAGCGACCGTAGCATCTCTGAACGCCCAGACTGCCCCTTCCACTTCCAAGCAGGGTCCTGTCGATGCTGGGAAAGGTGTGTTGTTTGTGCAATCTCTTTTATTATTTCCTTCCAAACACAGTCCTGCTGATGCCAACACAGGTGTGTCAGAAAGTGGTGTCCTGCTTGCAAAATTGTGCTGGAAAACACATCATGAAGTTGTGAAACTGTGAAGTAAAAGGAACAAAATTTTAAAGCCGAATGTGTGTGTATATATATATATATACGCAACAAATGAAGAGGTACAACATGTGAATGGACAGGAGACACCTTCGTCTCCGATACCAGTCTGGACGATCAGGAAGCAGGGAGTACGTTTTTTGTCACAACCCCCCTATTTAGCTGTGTACTTCCTAGCAGTAGCCCGCAGGATCAATGCTGTGCACCTGTGCAGTATCGTTGTCTGCCAATTTTGCCAAGAACAGCGATTTGCTTTGATCTGGTCTGGCTCAGATTTAACGCGCTCACAAGCATGTTAGTTTGCCGAGTCAGGTCTGGTCTGGCCTGTTGTTTGGTTCAAGGTTCAAGGTTTCAAAGTGTTGCGAGGAATACTAGAGATGATTGATTGATCTTCACACCCAAACAAATGGTACCAATGCTGCAGCCATTCTCACAAACGTTTTGCGTGTGTTGTGTGCCAAACACCATTTTGCATTTTTGTTTAATGCTGCGACTTCTTTACTGATTTGGTCCTGATGCACCATAAACTTTGGTCCTGATGCACCAAAACCTTGGTCCTGATGCACCATAAACTTCGGTCCTTGACTTTGGTCCTGATGCACCATAAACTTTGGTCCTTGACTTTGGTCCTGATGCGCCATAAACTTTGGTCCTGATGCACCATAAACTTTGGTTCTTGACTTTGGTCCTGATGCACCATGAACTTGGTCCTGATGCACCATAAACTTTGGTCCTGATGCACCATAAACTTTGGTCCTTGACTTTGGTCCTGATGCACCATAAACTTGCTGCTCCCGCACGCTATTCCGCCACGGCAATGCAGCCGACGTGTCCAGCTAGATGGCTCTGGTCCTGCAATATAAATTGCAGACAATCTCTGCGCTGCTGGCGTTGCTAAAGGCTACTCAATGCTGCAGCTCATCAGTGGCCATGGTGATTAGCTATCATGATTTGATGCAATCAAAGCTGCACTGCTCTGCTTCTGCACAGCTGCTGACGACGCCAAGGCTGCTGACGCCCTTCTGGGGAGTGGGCTGGCACAGGGCATTCGTTTTGGCTGCACAAGCTACTACTTGCCGTACGGCTCCCTCGCTCCTGATGGGCCCTTGGACCCACAAAGCCTGGTGCGTTGCTAATCACGGTGAAGGCAGACTACATCAATTGATCTGTCAAGGTAACACCCCATTCTTTAAAGGCACAAACTCCTTTGTCCTGCCCAATCCCTTGCTCCTGATGGGCCCTTGGACCCACAAAGTCTGGTGTGTTGCTAATCACGATGAAGGTAGACTACATGTATTGATCTGTCAAGTCAGCACCCCATTATTCCAAGGCACATGCTCCTACGTCCTGCTCCAATCCCTTGCTCCTGATGGGCCCTTGGACCCACAAAGTCTGGTGTGTTGCTAATCGCAATGAAGATAGACTACATGTATTGATCCGTCAAGTCAGCACCCCATTATTCCAAGGCACATGCTCCTACGTTTTGCTCTAATCCCTCGCTCCTGATGGCCCCTTGGACCCACAGCCTAGTGTGTTACACAATGAAGGCAGACTACAAGTATTGATCCGTCGGATTAGTACCCCATTCTGTAAATGCACAGGCTCCTACATCCTGCTCTTCTAATAAGCCCTCAAATTCTGGTTTGTTGCTGACCAAGATGAGGGCATGTTATATTTATTGATCTCTTGCTTTTCATGGGTCATAAGATCTAAAATGCCTATTTTAATTGACGATCTACATAGTACCTCAAGCTACTACCCGCCATACATATCTGGCGTCATTTTGCAGAGTTGGTGGCGTAGACACTGTTCCTCTGATTGATGGAGTACGTTTCTTTGTACAAATCATGTTGGATTTGCAAATTCCGCCAGCGCAGATCTTTTGAAGAATACCTCCACAGTACAGATCTTACAGTCTATTTTCATATCTGTGACAGCAGGCTGTGTCGCTTAAACTCTTCAGTCTCTTTTACTGCTGTAGTACACATGTGACCTTTCTTCTGTCACACTCACACACACACACACGCACACACACACACACACACACACACACACACACACACACACGCGCACACGCACACGCACACGCACACACACACTCACACACACACACACACACAACTGCAGACAGTGTCTCCCAATGGCGTTGGGTTTGTGGATGCGGCCACTCGGCCGGGTGTGCTGCCGAGGATGCTGGCAGAGATCTTGGACACACGCATCATGGTGAAAGGAGCAATGAAGAAGCTGAGCCCTGCTGATCGGGTGAGTCCTTTTGCTCCCTATGTATCGTTTACCTGGGCCTTAAGACTTGATTTTTAATGGATGTACTTTGGACCAAGCTCTTGGTAATGTGTGCACGATTGTCCTGACATGCGAGAATGGTAGCCGGAACACTCCTTTCGCTCACAATTACACATACAAACACACACGCACACACAAACGTGCACACGCACATATATAAACGCACGCAGGCCCTCCAGCGCACGCTTGATGCTCGCCAGTTCGCTTTGAAGCTCATTGCCAACGTAACGTGAGTCGTGGGCTGTCTTAAACTGGATACCAGCACACTGCCTCTGAGATGATTGCTCTCTGTGTAACCCTCTAGAAATCCAACCCTCTCATCAAAGGTATATCAGCTACTCACAAGTAATTATAACTTGAGTAGATGTGGCTAGGATTTATAAACACTGTTCTCGATGTTTTTCCTTGTCAATTCAGCTCAGCAAAGCTGAAGATTATAATTTCTGCCTTTTTTGCCATGCAGATATGGGTATTGCGCTGCTGGTTTTTCTGGCCGAATGCCTTTTGCAGAGCTTGCAGATGCCATTGTGCAGTCAGGTGTGCTTGCGTGTGCAGTAATTTGAGCTGATCGGACTTCTACTTTTTGCTTTTTTTGCCTGGATTTTGCAACTTGCGTAAGTGTTGTTTGCTTGCAGCAGCTTGCCTAAAAATGGATGTCGACCTCCACTGTGGCCACCTGAGTGCTATAATCCTTTGTGCTCCATACGGTTGATGAGTAGAGAATGCTGTTGTGTGTGTTGTTGTCATGGGCCACTAGTCCACCTTATTCAGATGCATGTGTGTTTTGTTGCTCACGCAGTCTAGTTGTAGGCCTTTAAAGTTACAAAGCACGCCATCGCCATATGGTGGCGGCCAACTTCATTGCACTATGCACGTAAATCCAAAGGCAGTACGCTGTACAAAGCAGGTCTTCAAATTCTGAAGAACGCCATCGCCATCTGGTGGAGGCCCATCCCGTTGCACTGTGCACATCATATAAATGGCCATATGTTTTACAATGCAGGTCTTCAAACCCTGGATAACGCCATCGCCATATGGTGGAGGCCCATCCCGTTGCACTGTGCACATCATATAAATGGCCATATGTTTTACAATGCAGGTCTACAAATTCTGAAGAACGCCATCGCCATATGGTGGAGGCCCATCCCGTTGCACTGTGCACATCATATAAATGGCCATATGTTTTACAATGCAGGTCTTCAAACCCTGGATAACGCCATCGCCATCTGGTGGATGCCAACTCCATTGCACTGTGCACATCAAATAGATGGCAATATGCTTTATTTTACAGGACGCCAAACCTTGGAGAATGCCATCGCCATGGTGGAGGCCCATCCAAAATGGGGCGCTCACGTGGTTTACGGAGACACCGACTCCATGTTTGTGCACTTACCGGTGCGTCAATTTCCTCTTCTTTGCTTATGAATTGCAATTTTTTGCTTGCCTGAAAAGATTGCCGACGCCCACCCTGGCCACCTGAGTGTAATTCCTTTGTGCGCATCATGGCGCATCGATTCCTTATCGTTTACTTACGACTTGCGTAAATTGTTTGCTGCCTAAAACGAGTACCGACGACCATCCTGACCACCTGAGTGTCAATCCTTTGTTGTGCACCATACGGCGCCTCAAAAAAAAACCTATCGTTTGCTTGTGACTTTTGTATGTTTACAGTAGCTTTCCTGAAACGAGTGTCCTCTTCCACCCTAGCCACCTGAGTGTCAATCCTAGGCTGTTTCTATGCACTGTTAGCGTTGAAGCAGCCCTCAGAGAGCCTCGTGTCCGTGGTGGTCCGGACAGACTCTTTGCGGTCCCAGGTTCAAATTCAACCGGCAGCAGGGTCCATATGTCCATATGAATTGCTTTAAATGAGGACTCCCAGCATTGTCATCCACCACACGGCACCAAATGTGTAATTGCTGGGCTGCTTTCTCAATAATGCACCTTCGGTTTAAGCTCAATTGCTTGCACATACTTGCCTCCCGTCGCTAGCGTGTGGGTGCTGTCCCTGCCTGGTGCTGGTTTATAATGCTGAGGCACTCTCCTGGAAAGGCACCTGAGTTTGAGCAATCTGTCCCATAAGCCTCCCAACGTCAGCATTGTGGCCATGAGCTTGCTAAATTTCAACACAGGGGCTTTTTCCAAGACAGGGCCTTTTGGATCAGAACAGACAGTGGTGGACCCTGTCGTTGGCAGGGTGGCTGTGCAAACTGGCGATCCTCTCAATTTACTATTATACCAGTATACACAGGGCACACTTTTGAGAGAATAAGGCACACTGGATTGTACACAGGGCACACTTTTGAGAGAATATAGGGCACACTTGATTGTACACAGGGCACACTTTTGAGAGAATATAGAACACACTTGAGAGAATACACAGGGCACACTTTTGAGAGAATAAGGCACACTGGATTGTACACAGGGCACACTTGAGAGAATATAGGGCACACTTGATTGTACACAGGGCACACTTGATTATACACAGGGCACACTTGAGAGAATACACAGGGCCACTTGCGGTGTATTTACACAGGGCACACTGGATTGTACACAGGGCACACTGGATTATACACGGGGCATACTTGAGAGAATATACAGGGCCACTTGTGGTGTATATACACAGGATACACTTGAGAGAAGAGAGCATATACGCACTTGATTGTACACAGAGCACACTTGAGAGAACGTGTATATAATTAGGATGGACAGTGGTGTTTACCCATTCAATGGCGGAGCGACTACGTAAGCTGACAAATACTCTGTGCCACTGCTTTCTGTGCTACTGCTAAAATACAGGGGCGCACCCGTGAGGAAGCTTTTAGGATTGGAGCAGAGATTGCAGCCTCAGTCACTGAAGCTAACCCTCCTCCTGTGACGCTCAAGTTTGAAAAGGTGGGCTTACATCTTGATCAAGCTCAGACTACGTGTCGCCGCCGCTGCCGCGCCGCATTCCTTTTCCTGTTCCTGATCCCTTGTCCTCGTCCTCGTCGGCGGTCCGCTGCTGCATGCCGTAGTGCACGCGGATGGGGCACTGGTCTGTTGCAGGACCGATTCTAAAAACTCTTAGCCTAACTCGCCAGGCTCGTCCTTGCTGTCCATGCTGCCTGAAATGGTTTTCATCTCCTGCGTAGATTCCCTCGAAGCCTTCTACTTTGATGCACCAGGCTCGTCCAAGTTTGAAACGCATGACAGCACTGCCCTGTTCTTGCAATTGCGAAGCGTGGATGAATGACAGTTTAAAAATTTGGGAGCACAGAGCACAGAGCCTTTTGCATTCGCCGTGAAGTGAATTAATTTTGCATGCACGCATCAGCCAGAAGGAACCCACACGCAGATTGAAGGTCTGAGAACAAAGGCCTGCACACATCAAAGCCGTCTTGCCCTCAGGTCCACCAAACATCCCTTTCAGTCACTCTAAATTACAGAGTCGTACAAACCGGCCTGCACGTAAATGTTGAACATACCTAGGTTTGGCCAGAACCGTACATGTACGGTGTATGCACGGTATCTTTGGCAGGGACATCACCAAACGTACGGTCACATACAGTGCATACATATGGTCTTGGCCAGCCCTAAGATTACCACACACACTTTTTTGACTCACTCAGATTATCATCCACTCACTCAGTCACCCACTCAGGTGTAAACGTGTATCATCCACTCACTCAGTCACCCACTCAGGTGTATATGTGTATCATCCACTCACTCACTCACTCACTCACTCACTCACTCACTCACTCACTCACTCACTCACTCAGGTGTATCATTCACTCACTCAGTCACCCACTCAGGTGTATCATCCACTCACTCAGGTGTATCATCCATTCACTCAGGTGTATCATCCACTCACTCAGGTGTTATCATCCACTCACTCAGTCACCCACACAAGTGTATACGTGTATCATCCACTCACTCACTCACTCACTCAGGTGTATCATCCACTCACTCAGTCACCCACACAAGTGTATACGTGTATCATCCACTCACTCACTCACTCATTCAGGTGTATCATCCACTCACTCAGTCACCCACTCAGGTGTATCATCCACTCAATCAGGTGTATCATCCACTCACTCAGGTGTATCATCCACTCACTCAGTCACCCACACAAGTGTATACGCGTATCATCCACTCACTCACTCACTCAGGTGTATCATCCACTCACTCAGTCACCCACTCAGGTGTATCATCCACTCACTCAGTCTCCCACTCAGGTGTGAACGTGTATCATCCACTCACTCAGGTGTATCATCCTTGTATCTTGCCCACCAAAAAGCGCTACGTGGGTTTCATGTACGAATCCCCGCAGCAGACGGTGCCTACTTTTGACGCCAAGGTGGGTTCCCGTTATTCATATTTCATATTGTTGCGGGGCTGAGTCACAGCATGGGCGTGAGTCACAGCATGGGCGTGAGTCACAGCATGGGCGTGAGTCACAGCATGGGCATTGAGCGCACGTGCTCACATCACTTTGGCAATTTAAAGCTGCATTATGGTTATTGGTGTCCTACTTCTGCTGAGGGTTTCACACGGGTTCACTGCTTGACTTTCTTTCACGCCTCAAATCCCCGCTCACTCAATTGCACAAAAATCAGGGGACTTGCTGAAAAGTATATAGGTAATTATAAGGGTGTTCTATGGTGATGTGATAGACAGGAGGTCCGCTTTGCAGATTGGCTCTGTCTCACTCATTCACTCACGCATCTACAGAGATCTTTGCACGTGCTGTGCCTGAGAAGAGAAATGAAGAAATGATCATGCATGCAACAACACCGAGTCTAGATCATTTTACATGTGTGGTTTGCAGGGTATTGAGATCATTTGCAGGATATTGACATCATTTGCAGGGTGTTGAGTTCTTTTGCAGGGTATTGAGATCATTTTACACGTGTGATTTGCAGGGTATTGAGACGGTGCGTCGTGATGGCTGCGCTGCAATAGAGAAGCTGCAGGAAGCATCTTTGCGGATCCTATTCACGACACGTGACCTCAGCCAAGTGAGTCAAGATGTGATTTGAAGTTACATTAGTAGATGGGCCAGGTGAGTCAACGATCTGAGAACAGGGGCTAGATTACTAATTGTGATGCAAAAGGTGCCTCTGCGCATCCCACTTATAGCGCACAACCTCCAGCCAAGCAAATATTTTAACGTGGCAAATATTGTAGTGTTTTTGCCACTCTGAATGTGCCACGCACGCACACACGCACACACACACACACATCCTCTATCCATAATCTAACACACCTTACTGAATGACACGCCTCACCGTGCTGCCCTGCGCACGCTCCTGCTTCAGAGCCCAAGGAAGGGCTCCTGCTCATCAGCAGCAGTTCACGCAATCTCTGTCAATGGTACACCGAGGCCTTCTGGCTTGCTGCCAGAGCACTAATTACCTTGCCGCTTATTATCCTGCCATGATCCACAAAATCTGACACACACGATCCAAGACACCATCTGATGCCACGCCACACGCCTGCGCCTATCCCTGCTTCCCTGCTTGTGCTCCTGCTTCCCAGCTCAAGGACTCCTTCCACTTTAAAACGTGCCATGATCCACAAAATCTGACACACACGATCCAAAACACCTTCTGATGCCACGCCACACGCCTCGCGCCTATCCCTGCTGCCCTGCTTGTGCTCCTTCTCCACAGCTGAAGGATACCTTTCACTTAAAAACATGCCATGACCCACAAAATCTGACACACACAATCCAAAACACCTTCTGATGCCACGCCACACGCCTGCGCCTATCCCTGCTTCCCTGCTTGTGCTCCTGCTTCCCAGCTCAAGGACTCCTTCCACTTTAAAACGTGCCATGATCCACAAAATCTGACTCACACGATCCAAAACACCTTCTGATGCCACGCCACACGCCTCGCGCCTATCCCTGCTGCCCTGCTTGTGCTCCTGCTTCCCAGCTCAAGGATACCTTCCATAAGGATACCTTCCACTTAAAAACGTGCCATGATCCACAAAATCTGACACACACAATCTAAAACACCTTCTGATGCCACGCCACACGCCTCGCGCCTATCCCTGCTGCCCTGCTTGTGCTCCTTCTCCACAGCTGAAGGATACCTTTCACTTAAAAACATGCCATGACCCACAAAATCTGACACACACAATCCAAAACACCTTCTGATGCCACGCCACACGCCTGCGCCTATCCCTGCTTCCCTGCTTGTGTGCTCCTTCTCCACAGCTGAAGGAGTACCTCACGCGGCAGTGGGGCAAAATCCTGTCCGGTCGGGTGTCCGTCCAGGACTTCATCTTCGCCCAAGAGGTCAGGCTGGGCGAGTACAGCAACAACGTGTCCACTGTGCCGCCTGCGGTCATGGTGGCTGGCCAGGCCATGGCTCAAGATCCAAGGGCTGAGCCAAGGCACGGGGAGAGGGTGCCATACGTGGTGGTGCACGGACAGCCTGACACGAGGCTGATAGACAAGGTGTGTGGGTGTGGGTGTGGGTGTGGGTGTGGGTGTGGGTGTGGGTGTGATTGAAAGTTGATGTGTGTGTGTGGGTTGGTTTGTGTGTGTCGCTGTGTCTGTGTGTGAGTGCGGTGGCTGGCCAGGCCATGGTTTGTGTGTGCTTATGCAATCGGCTGATGACGTGTGTGTGCTTATGCAATCGGCTGATGACGTGTGTGGCTGACGTGTGTGTGCTTATGCAATCGGCTGATGACGTGTGTGGCTGTACCTGGGTCCGTGTTTCAAGTGAAATCATGATGCCGTAATGAGAGGTGGGTCTGGATAATGGGCCAGCCAGAGTATGAAAAGAGGGTGGGTCAAGGGTGCACTTTGTTTGAAGCCTCCTACCTTATGTACGTGTGTAGGGTTGGCCAGAACCATGTATATTAGATATATACGGTGTATATACGGTATTTCTGGCAGGAAAATGACCGAATATACGGTCATATACGGTGTTATGTACGGTTCTGGCCAACCTTATACATGTGGGACAATTCTCGAGGATGAAGCCTCTCGCTGGTTGATGCCTTAACTTTGCCTGCAATATAGCATCCGGTCATGCTTAACACAGGGTGTGTGTGTTGTGCATGCATCAAAATTCCTGCAAGGGCGCCTTTTGCTCTAACAGGCAAGTGACAAGAAATAGAACATTTGAAGCACGGTTAACAAGCTGACCTTTTTGATTTTTATGTGGTGGAGCCTCGTGCTTTAACGGAACATAACTACATGAACAAGCACTTCCTTTCTAATGAGGTTACCCCATGTGGTTAAGCCTCGTGCTCTGAGTGCTCTGACGGAACGTAACTACATGAACAAGCACTTCCTTTCTAATGAGGTTACCCCATGTGGTTAAGCCTCGTGCTCTGAGTGCTCTGACGGAACGTAACTACATGAACAAGCACTTCCTTTCTAATGAGGTTACCCCATG
>Ga0307942_1003915_pt1 | contig 11995 bp, 12 predicted proteins | sample OrgLakmetagen175_FD_201846 | JGI IMG/M metagenome (GOLD analysis project Ga0307942, IMG submission 201846) | Saline water microbial communities from Organic Lake, Antarctica - #175 | ecosystem: Environmental > Aquatic > Non-marine Saline and Alkaline > Saline | place: Antarctica: Organic Lake...
GGGTGCGGGTGCGGGTGCGGGTGCGGGTGTGGGTGCGGGTGTGGATGTTGGTGTGGGTGTGGGTGTGGGTGTGGGTGTGGGTGTGGGTGTGGGTGCGGGTGCGGGTGCGGGTGCGGGTGCGGGTACGGGTGCGGGTGCGGGTGCAGGTGCGGGTGCGGGTGTGGGTGTGGGTGTGGGTGTGGGTGTGGGTGTGGGTGCGGGTGTGGGTGTGGGTGTGGGTGTGGGTGGTGTGGGTGTGGGCGAGGGTGTGTGGGTGAGTGAGGGGGTGGGGTAGGTTGGTAGGTTGTGTGGGTTTGAATGCATGCGTTTCCGCTTCAACTATTACCACCATTTGTGCCCCTTCACATTGGGCACTTGTACCATATGAAAAAGCAAGGTCGTCACGCGGCATGTGAGAATGGAGAACTTAGGTGAGAATGGAGAACCGTGAAAAGTGTGCTCTACTGAATTTGCACATCACAAACTGGATTCCTTGATTATTAATGCAGGCGTTGATTTTATGGGTTCCATTTCCTCTCCAAATGTACACTTAGCAGAGTGGTGCTGAGATCATGCTTGGCACGAAAGAGAGAAGTGAATTACTTGTATTGCCCACGGCCCAGCTTTATTCAGTTAGTACTTCCACAGCTGTTGTATACACAGACACACACACACACACACATGCATGCACACATGCATGCACGCGCACCACACATGCACACACGCACGCATACAAGTACACAGTACACAGTGGGCTATTGCTGCAATGAGACGACAACTTGTATGTGTCGTTCCCCAGAGCGATAGTGCCTTTTTTGCTTCGCTCTTGGTATAGACGGTTGGTGCTTCAACAGAAATATACTCTGGCCACCACGTCTAGCAGACGGGAGTGAAAATTGCAGATGTTATATTACCTCACTGACCTTCCATCGATTGTCATTCGTACACATGTGTACACAGTGGAGTGGTGCTGCGCGCGTGGCAGGCAGGCGTGAAAGGCGCTGCTGTTTCATAATCGCTCACTACTTTCTCACTGACCTTCCATCGATTGCCTTTCTTACACACAGTGGAGTGGTGCTGCGCTCGTGGCAGGCAGGCGTGGAAGGCGCTGCTGCCGTGCTGTACTGCTGGGACACGGGAGTGCTGGAGGTAGGAATGGATGATCTGCTGCGTTGGTAGTTTTGCAGTCGTTGCTGCCATTGAGGCAACGAGGGGCCTGCCATTAGGATCAGACTCTAGTACCTGCCATTTGTCTGCTGTGTGCTGCTGTGTGCTGCGCTGCTGGGCACGGGAGTCCTGGAGGTGGCAACGGATGCTGTGTTGTGTGGTGTGTGTTGTGTCGATGGTTTTGCGGTTGTGTCTGCCATTGACTACTTGCTTGCTTGTTGTGTGTTGCCGCGCTGCGCTGCGCTTCTGGGACACGGAGTCTTTGAGGTAGGACCCCTTTCTTTTTTGCACATGTATTCTTATTCGATCATTGTGTACGCATGGCATCCATTCACTGATGTACCCACCCGCCCCCACCAGCAACTCCTCACTTGTGCAGGCAGACACCCCCTCCTGGTCGGTTGCAATTACATAATATGAAACTAAAATTGTTGTGTGTGTGCAACAATCATATCCATGCACAACAACACACACATGTGCTGATATACATCCAACACACACACACACACATGTGCTGACACACGCCCCCTTCTGGTCATACAACCGTCTGTAGAGTATGCAACATTCACACGTGTGCTGAGGTGCTAGATACAGAAACCCACGAGTACAGCTGTAGCTGCTCCTTTCACAAACACACACATTTACACACACGTGCACACACACATACACACACGCATGTGCACTCAGGTGGTGTTGGAGGCACTTGACCCAGAGACCCATGAGTACAGCCTAGCTGCTCCCCTCACAAACACACGCATGCGCATACACGCATATACACACATGTGCGCACGCACACACACAAACACACATGCATATGCACTCAGGTGGTGTTTAAGCCTCTTGACCCAGAGACCCACGATTACAGCCTAGCTGCTCCCCTCACAAACACACACATGCACACACACGCATATACACACACGTGCACACACACATACACACATGCAACTGCACTCAGGTGGTGTTTGAGACTCTTGACCCAGAGACCCATGAGTACAGCCTAGCTGCTCCCCTCACAAACACACACATGCACACACACGCATATACACACACGTGCGCACGCACATACACACATGCATATGCACTCAGGTGGTGTTTGAGGCTCTTGACCCAGAGACCCATGAGTACAGCCTAGCTGCTCCTGGCTGCCGGAGAATTGGCAGGTAGGCAATTAACATGCTCTATATGCATAGCATACAGCATGTGTATACACAGCAAGCAAGCAGTTACACGTGTGGCGCTTGTGTTTTGCATAATCAAACAATAGCATCTCGTGGACACAATGGACCTCCTGTGTTTACCACAATGTGTACGTGTTAAGCAAATTCCTGTATGCATGCAAGGAACGTTGTGGCACACACACACACACACACACACGAACACACACACACATACACACAGACAGACACACAGACACACACATGCACACACAGACACACACGCACAAACACACACACACACAGACACACACACACACACAACACACGCACGATCACACAAACACATGCTACAGCACATGCACAATTTCAAACACACGCATACAAATTCTCACGCACACGTGCACACACCCTACTTTTTTCCCTCAGCAAGCTACAACGGCCACCTGCATTGGGCCAGCCCTTAGCATTGCGTTTGTTCGTAGACTACAGCCTTTTGGAAGTGTTCACAGGTGGGTGCTAATGTTGTTTGCGTACAACATTGTACCTGTACCTGTATATGTGTGGTGTACGCGTGTGTCTGTCTTTTTCTTTATGTAGTTATGTCACGGCTCAATCCGTGCAGATTTGAGAAAGTGATTTTTTAACCATAATTTCCAGTTAAGGCCTCCCCAACAAGTTGTCGAGGCTCGCCGAGCCTCGCTGGCAAAGCCAGACACCCTATTTACCCACCCTTAGTCACAGCATTCGCATGCGTTGACGTGTACAGGAGTGTGTGTGTGTGTGTGTGGATAACTATTTCTGCCTACAGTTGATGCACAGTGTTTACATGTGATGATGCGCATACATTTTCAACGTGGTAACATATTCACGTATTGTGCGTTTGAAATCACCACCACATCACACTAAGAGCGCACCTCGTGTTGTCAACAAACACACACATACACACACACACACACACACACACACACACGCACACACACACACACGCACCTTCCAACAGGAGCACCTTCAAACCTGACTCGTAATTTCCGTAGATTTCCCCTTGCGATTTCCTTTGGTGGCAGGGACCTGCGTTGCTTCATTTTGAGATTCTTTTTATTCAGGCCCGTTATACCCACCACCACCCAAACTGCTTCCTACCCGATTGGTGATGAGCTCATGATGGTGATGGTGATGGTGATGAGCTCATGATGGTGATGATGGTGATGATGGTGATGGTGGTGATGATGGTGATGGTGATGATGGTGATGATGGTGATGGTGATGGTGATGGTGATGGTGATGAGCTCATGATGGTGATAGTGATGATGGTGATGATGGTGATGATGGTGATAATGGTGATGGTGATGAGCTCATGATGGTCATGATGGTGATGATGGTGATGATGGTGGTGATGATGGTGATGATGGTGGTGATGAGCTCATGATGGTGATGAGCTTTGTTGTTGTCAGTAATCAAGAGAAAAACCTGATCAAGTACAACCCCTGTTTTTCACACAACAAAACGTGCTGCTTACTAGGGTGTGTGAAACTGCCTGTCACAAATTTTGTCATCAGTGATCAAGTGAAACCCCTGTTTTCCACAAAACGAAACGTGAAAGGCAGAAGGCATTGTTTATAAGGGTGTGTGACACTGCCTCTCACAAACTTGCCTCTCTCTCCGACCTCGTACATGCAGGCAATGGGGAGGTTCTATCCACGCGTGTGTACCGTGGCGTGGGTCCTCCTGGAGGGGGGGCCGGCATTGAGATGGTGTCTGTGGGTTGCTGTACCCACATCGCGACCCTGGCTGCTCATGAAATGACGTCGTGCTTTGTGCCAGACCAGCAGGTGGGACGTGACAGGCGCTGTGCTGTCTCTGCTAGCAACAGCAAATTATTGAGGTAGCAATACCTGTGCGTGGGGGAGGGGATAATGGTTAAGGGGACATCCAAGCAAATTCATATCAACTATGCCCAATCACTGCCCTGGCTGATCATGAAATGACGTCGTGCTTTGTGCCAGACCAGCAGGTGGGGCGTGACAGGCGCTGTGCTGTCTCTGCTAGCAACAGCAAATTATTGAGGTAGCAATACCTGTGCGTGGGGGAGGGGATAACGGTAAGGGGGAAACCCAAGCAAAATCATGTCAACTATGCCCAATCACTGCCCTAGCTGCTGTTGAGATGATCCCGTGCTTGTGCCAGACCAGCTGGTGGGATGTCAGGTGTTATGCTGTTGCTGCTAGGTAGTGACTCTGAGCAATCTTGGTAATGGTATCTTTGCAAGGGGGGGGGGAGGACAATGGTGTAGAAGCCCTCTGTGAGCTACTGCGATGGCATTGCTCTTTTGCACAGCTCCTGAGGAGTGGCTGCAGCAGATGTTGCACAGCTCCTGAGGAGTGGCTGCAGCAGATGTTGCTCAGCTCCTGAGGAGTGGCTGCAGCATATGTTGCTCAGCTCTTGAGGAGCGGCTGCAGCAGATGTTGCTCAGCTCCTGAGGAGTGGCTGCAGCAGATGTTGCACAGCTCCTGAGGAGTGGCTGCAGCAGATGTTGCTCAGCTCCTGAGGAGTTGCTGCAGCAGATGTCGCTCAGCTCCTGAGGAGTGGTTGCAGCAGATGTTGCTCAGCTCCTGAGGAGTTGCTGCAGCAGATGTCGCTCAGCTCCTGAGGAGTGGTTGCAGCAGATGTTGCTCAGCTCCTGAGGAGTGGCTGCAGCAGATGTTGCTCAGCTCCTGAGGAGTGGTTGCAGCAGATGTTGCTCAGCTCCTGAGGAGTGGCTGCAGCAGATGTTGCACAGCTACTCAGGAGTGGCTGCAGCAGATGTTGCTCAGCTCCTGGGGAGTGGCTGCAGCAGATGTTGCTCAGCTCCTGAGGAGTGGCTGCAGCAGATGTTGCACAGCTACTCAGGAGTGGCTGCAGCAGATGTTGCACAGCTACTCAGGAGTGGTTGCAGCATATGTTGCACAGCTACTCAGGAGTGGCTGCAGCAGATGTTGCACAGCTACTCAGGAGTGGCTGCAGCAGATGTTGCACAGCTACTCAGGAGTGGCTGCAGCACATGTCCAGCCCACACACGATTTTTGCAAGACTATGACTTTCAACACATTACCCTCATCATGAAGATCACAACCTGAGTAACGATCGCATGTGCAACCTTCCTGCAACATTGATCACTCAGACCATAATCATGGCCACAATGCTTGATACCGTTTTTGTTCACGCAGGCCCCTGAGGAGCAACCAATGATTGATACTATAACCAATGATAACCAATAATAACCAACGATTGACACCATGTTTGTTCACGCAGGCCCCTAATGGGCAACTGCAGCAAACGGCCACCCCACGCAAACACTCCGCCCCTGATTTTGATTTGAGCAGCAAGCTGCCCCAGGTGAGGTCCTGTCACCACGATGTGTGATTGCGGTGACGTGAGTGCCCATGACGTGTTGGCACCATGATGTGTAAGCGCCTTACTGTGTAAGCACCGTGAGGTGTAGATGTCCATGAGGTGTGAGTGCAATAATGTGCCATTTCCATTTCCATTATCCTGTATTGCATGATCTGACTGATCTGACTATTGACATTGTTATGGTTGTGTACGTGCCGAGGAGTTCGAATTAGTGTGCGTGCCAAGGAGTTGGAGTTAGTGTACGTGCCAAGAAGTTAGAGTTAGTGTGCGTGCCAAGGAGTTGGAGTTAGTGTACGTGCCAAGGAGTTGGAGTTAGTTTACGTGCCAAGGAGTTAGAGTTAGTGTACGTGCCGAGGAGTTGGAGTTAGTGTACGTGTCGAGGAGTTGGAGTAAGTGTAAGTGCCAAGGAGTTGGAGTTAGTGTGCGTGCCAAGGAGATGGAGTTAGTGTGCGTGCCAAGGAGTTAGAGTTAGTGTATGTGCCAAGGAGTTGGAGTCAATGTGTGTGCCAAGGAATTAGAGTGCGACCACAAGGTACCATTGCGCTTGATAAAGAGGTGAACAGAATAGATAATGATGAACAGCTGATTTCGCCGCAAGAACCAAAATTTCGGGTGCCTGAAGCCAGTCGTTGCACTTGTAGTAGCAGGTACCATTTTATCCGTTCGACACATACCTGCATGCATCGCGCCCGTGTACTGATTATTGGCCGCAGGGTCCTTCTGCAGATCAGCATCCCCCAAAACGCAGCTTTGCAGCGGCACCTTACCCCACCACAAACTTCCAGCCATCTTTGGGTAAGAAAAGAAGGAAAAGAAAGTAAGGACGAGGAAGCTGTGCAAAATACAGCGTCTGGTGCTTTTCCTTTTATTGCACAAGTTGGATCCGATCGTGATTTTACTGTTGCTTCAGTATTTTGTCGTCTTGTTGATGCGTATTTGTCGAAAACAGTGGCGCATGAATCCTGCTTACGTTCTGAGGTTAGGAGCACCACAGATATGTCATTTTGGGCACCGCAATGTTGCCCTTGCATGTGAATCAGTATGAATCAGGAAGCAAGTCAAGAAAAGAAGGGCGCTGCAGTTTGTGTGCAGTGAAGGATGTTAAGTTTTTGTGCCTGCAGTGAAAGACGCTGGGTTCTTGTGCCTGCAGTGAAGGATGCTAGGTTCTTGTGTCTGCAGTTAAGGATGCCAGGTTTTTGTGCCTGCAAATTATGAAAAACACACGGTTTGAGTTTTAGCAACCGATAAGCTGTAGTTATATTACAAACTGGTGCAAAAACAACAATGAGGCGTCCTGGATCACTTCAGGATAAGTGATTAGGCTATGACCTAAAAATTTGTATGGTCAAACATGCATGCACAGACATATGCTCACACTACAGCACATGCGTGATCAACGCCAGGTGTGCAACCAGCTAAATCTGAGGCAGAGGAGGTGGAGGAAGTACGACAGCAGCTGCGTGCAGCTGCGTTGAGTGGCAGGCAGCCTGACAGAGGGGGACTTGAGGACAGGCTGCTGGCTTCTTTTGGTATTCATTTGGAAGACAGCACTGGTGGTGCGAGCTACAAGCGTGGAGAAGGTACGCGTGCGTTAATGAATGTGTATGTGCTTATGATAGTGTGTGATTCCTTGTGTGTGTATGAATGTGTGCGTGTGCTTGTGAGTGTGCATGCTTGTGAGTTTCTGTGTGCTTGCCTTCCTGCTTTTGCTTTGTATCGATTCAGCAAAATAGGCTAAAATTATGTGAGAACATATGTGCTGATTTTGCGTATGTGTTTTTGTCTGTCAGATGAATGTGCATGAGAGCGTGCATGCGTCACACACGGGCTTGCAGGCTGTCCCTTCCTTTTTTCATGTTTTCCTTTTATGATGTTTTGATATCTCACTCTTTTTGTCTCCAGATCTCGCTAACTCCCTCGAGCACTTGGGCAGCGGAGGCCACAGAGGTATTGACCAGCTCCAGGTGAGTCACAGTACAAATAATTGCAGTGGTTGTCCAGCATACATACACCTTTAGGTCATTGTGGGGTTGAAAGGTGCAGCTATATCACCCAAACAATAGGCAGCGGAGGCCACAGAGGTACTGACCAGCTCAAGGTGGGTCACAGTACACACAGTGTGAATGTCTGCACCTCATTGGGGCATATCGCCAGGCCATTGTGCTTCATAAAGGTGCAACTTGATTCACATAGGCAAAGACGATCCAGCATTGAAGAAACCTCCAAGAAACCAATTACACAGACATTCCTGCTGCAGTGGAGGCTCGATAGGGATAGGCCAAGAAGACCAACCAGCGTTAAGTGGGTATAGCCTCTAACAAACAGCACACAGCAGCTTCAAGTGGGTATAATAGCACACAGACACATAATAGCACACATAATAGCCTCTAACAAACAGCACACAGCAGCTTCAAGTGGTTATAATAGCCTCTAACAAACAGCACACAGCAGTGGCTTGTAGGTTTGGCCAGAGCCATACGTTCATACGTATATATAGGGTTGGCCAGAACCCTATATATACGGTGTATATACGGAATTTTTGGCAGGTAAATCATTAAATATACGGTCATATACGGTGTATATATACGGTTCTGGCCAACCCTACGTATATACAGTGTTATACAGTACTTCTAGCAGGGAAATTACCATACATGTGGTTATTCGTTTCTGGCCGACCCTACGTATATACAGTGTATATGTGTATATACAGTACTTCTAGCAGGGAAATTACCATACATGCGGTTATTCGTTTCTGGTCGACCCTGGCTATTTGTAACAATGACGAATGGCAGCTTTTCGAGTGCTGTTCACTGCTCTAGGACCAGTACTGCGGTGACTTGCCTCTAAGCTCAAAGTAATTCCAGAAGGGGGATTAAGTAAATGTGTAGGTCATGAAGGAGAGAAGAGTCGGCAGGCATTGGAAGTTCCTCTCCCCGTAATAATCAAAGAAGGGAACTTCTTAGATACCAGGCGCCGCAAAATTCCTCAACCACAAACATAAAATGAGCAAAAGGCGATCAAGAGGTTTGCAGGCTTTGCCCTGTAGAAGTCAATGTACATTGAGAACAGCAACCTTTAATATATAAACGTAGGTCACTTGTTAGTTAATGGTGGACAAGCACTGTACTCAGAATCCAGCGTTCTATATATCCACCTCATCTAGATCAAGTACTCTGAGACCTCAAAACCAGCTGAGCGCCGCGCAGGAACAGCATAAAGGCCTCTGCTCCTTCCTTAAAGGAGCCTCCGTTACCCTCCACACCATCCTTTTGGGAGTGGGTGGCACCATCTGCAACAGTTACACACTGGAGCCTTTTCAGGAGCTGGGTCTTGACTCTCAAAGAGCTAAGGAACTTGCTTCCAAGCTTCATGTACATCCGGTCAACTACGCTGCCAAACTTGTCCATACCAGACGCACATTTTCCAGTATAATTATTAACTGTCATCAAAAGCCGTTTCAGGTCAAGCCTGCAACCCTCCTGATCCCTGTTAATCTTTTTCTTATATAGTTGATGTTTTACGGTACCTGGTACCAAAGTTGCTTCTTTTCCTTAATTAATGTGGGGAGTGGTTTTCTGCTGCCTGCGTAGTTCTTCTTTTTTCCTTTTTCCAGCGTTGTTTTGCACAGTACTTCCAGGTGCAGCTCCTATGTCCACACAACAATTGTACAATAATTTGCAACAGACAAATGTAAACCTTCTTGGACTTCCCACACAAGCACACATTAACGCACTTACACACACACACACATGCGCACTGACACACATGCACACACACACGCACGCGAGCGCACACACGCGCACTGACACACATGTACACACATATACCCACATATACACACACGCACACACACATTTACCATAAACAGGAGGTGCTGGATCGCGCTGCACAAGACGAGGCAGGACGGTGACCGCAGAACACGGTGTTGGAGATGCGCTTACTTAGTATGCAAAACACGGTGTGAATGTAAAGCATAGTGTTGGAGATGCGCTTTTTTCGTATGCCACAGCAAATGATTGTCAGGGCAGCGTGTGTAATTTGAGCGAGGTGTGGATGTTCTGGTGTGTCTTGATTCAGCGGATTTAGTGTTTTCATGATGCTTCTTTTTCCTTAGTAGTGATGTGGTATTCACAGCATCCTGCATGCTTTCCTTGTTTTGAAGTGTAGCAAACAGAGCTGTAACTTACAGACGGCCAAGGCAGCTGGTGCAGGAAGCATGTGCCAAAGATGTAGTGGCATTTTAGCAGTATAATGTATAATACTTGCTCTGTGCGCGTGTGTATTTGTGTATGTTCCAAAGATGTAGTGGCATTTTAGCAGTATAATGTATAATGCTTGCTCTATGCGTGTGTGTGTATTTGTGTGTGTGTTAAAAGGTACACCATAAGTGACAATGTCGGTGAAAAGCTTGAACATAGCCGACTGGCTCCCTCTTACTACGTATGGTGTGGCTACATGTATGTTGTTTGTGGCCAGTAGCTTAGTCCACGATATGTTAGCTGAACTTGAAGTGTTTTAATTAATTATAATTCAGCTGTTCTGTCATTGTTACGCAAATGTTTCTTCCTTTGTGCTTGGAGTAGATACAGTCTTAAGGTGCAAAACAGATGTGTCACTATTATGAGTGAGGATCACGTGTAGTTACGGAATTGTTTTGCTTTTGCTTTGGATGCACTAATCAAAATGTGAAAACTGAAAAGAATGCCGCCCGTTCCCCGACAGATGACCTTATTAATCCACATCCCCTGGCAACGAAACTGAGCGACACTAAATCAAAGAAACATACGCCTGATGACCGCAAGGTGTCAGACTCAGCACATCCACTGATTCTCTGTCACACGATTTTTTGCTGCTAACGATTGGGCGTGCACAACATATGCTCGTGCCTATTTCAAGACAGAGCAAAAATATCCGCACCATCCTTCCAGCAACGACAGGCGCTATCTATACTGCTAATAGCATTTAAGAAATCAATTTCACAGCCTCAGCCTGAGGGTTACTAATCTACAGCTACAGCACACAGCGTACCGCGTGCAAGAAAAAGATAAACTAACTAGACATCATATCATATCACCGTTTCAACAAGCATTATACTTAGATCATTTAGTTTAGTTTGGATTACAAAGGCCTCCAGCCTGGCATGGCTGCTCAAACTATAGGTCCCAACAAATAAATCAATCAAAAAGATCATACTTAAACAAAAGATCATACTTAGATCATTGCACAATGACACATCCACTCTTTTAAACAACATAAGGTACGCGGTGGAGGAGCTTTACGGTACTCGGTACCAAAGTGGCCCCTTTTCCTTAATTAATGTGGGGAGTAACTTCCACAGCCTGCGTAGTTTTTTCTTCCAGAAAGAAGTTTTCTCTTTTTTTCTTTTTCCATAAGGTAAGGTTACATTACGCTATATATGCCTCAAGGGGCATTTGAGCAAAAGCCTGGAAAGAAAAGAACAGAAAAGAAAAACTACGCAGCCAGGAAGTGAAAACCACTCCCCACATTGATTAAGGAAAAGTAAGGCACTTTTGTACCGAGTACCGTAGCTTCCTTCAGGGGTCTGCACAGGTCAAATACCAGTAGAGAGAGGCACGATCCAAGGAGAAACCCTCTCCCCATTTCTTTTCCTTCTCTATATGGAACCCCTCCTGCGATGGCTGCATGTAGGAGGACGCGGCAACGTCCACACCTGCATCCCCAAAGAAAAAGAGCTTCAGACGCATCTGGCCAACAACATCAGCAGTGCCTCCTTTGCAGACGACCTCCTCTGCCCCACGGGTAACTGAAAAACCTTAACGTGCAAGCAAATAAACTCACCCTTTACTCAAATTGGGCCGGATTGATTATATCTGGCATAAAAACCAAAGTCACGGGTAGCCTAAATGCGTCCCCTTTAAAAGACCAAAATGGCCTAACACCGTCTGAAGCACTCGAACATTAACTCAAAAACTACATACTGGTTCAAAACCAGGCAACAGAATACATCACACCCAGCTCCCCCTTTCCCTATCTAGGAGTCACCCTGATGATGGATCTCAATTGGAAGCACCAGCACAGGCACATGGACGAAAACCTAAAGCAAAAGCTTGACGCCCTTGAAGGCTCTTATGCCTCACCACGGCAAGCACTAAACATAATACACTCACGCAATTATCCCTAGTCTGGCCTATGAATTTGCGGTCACACCATGCTCCTACCCAGACCTAGATAAGTGGGATGCAATGATTGGAAGGGTGATCAAAAGCAAACACAACGTATGGCGAAGCACACTGAGCCATGATCCGTGAAGATGTCCATAGT
>Ga0307942_1003917_pt1 | contig 11993 bp, 10 predicted proteins | sample OrgLakmetagen175_FD_201846 | JGI IMG/M metagenome (GOLD analysis project Ga0307942, IMG submission 201846) | Saline water microbial communities from Organic Lake, Antarctica - #175 | ecosystem: Environmental > Aquatic > Non-marine Saline and Alkaline > Saline | place: Antarctica: Organic Lake...
AGCAGGCCTGGATTGGTGCGTGCAGTGCCAGGTATTTCTTTAATACCATCACATGCGCGTATATGCATTATGCATCAACACTTACAATGCCTTAGCATGGCGCCAAACAAAGAGAGATCCTGCGGGACTGCGCGCGTTGTGGCGTGTGCCCATTCAGCACCCCAGACTGGATTGAAGGGATGCGTACCCCAACGTTCTCCCCACCTGAATCTACGTTCAGGTATAGCTAGATTTAGACTTAAATGGGGACCTCAAAGGCCGAATTATTTAGCTGATCGGCCTGTGACTGGTCCTTGGCGGTCAGCAATAAATCCATACGCTCAGGAGTTTGTACTCCAACGTCTCTTCATCTGATTCAACGCTCAGATATAGATAGAGTTGGCCAGAACCGCAGTTATACACTGTGTTTGACCATACATTTGGCATGGTTGTTCAGTTTGTATTTTGGGGAGCAACGTTCGATAAAGCTCATGAAAGTTCTAGAGCCCTCAAACTGTTTGAGCAGTTTGATGTGCACTTTCCAAAATGGAGGAACTTGCTGGTTTCTGTGGGCATACTCGTCCAAAACATGCTTCTATTGTCTTGACATAACGCATTATAATTAACCAGTGCACAAAGTATCAGAACCTCTGATTGCCATGCAAGGCTCTTTTCTGCATTTTGGGCTGAAATTTCGGACCCAAAAGTTCGATAGACGGGCCTAAAACTCGATGAACTTTTAACAGCTCGCGAACGGCATTTTTAGGGTTCAATAAAATGCGTGAAAGTTTGCGAACCTGAACTGTTGACCAAACCCCCCACTGAGCAACCCTGATATTCGGTAACTGTACAGCTAGATATAGCAAAGCCGTGCAGCTAGGTATAGCCAAAACCGTACAGCTAGATATAGCAAAAACAGATACACCGTGTGTGACCGTATGTTTGGTGACATCCCTGCCAAATATGCCGTATGTATACAATGTCCAGGTATATATGGTCTTGGCCAACCCTAGGTAAAGCCAACATAGAGTGACCAGATTGCCGTTAGTATCATCATACATTAGAGCATACAATTGCACTTGCTTGGTTTTAAATTCGGTAATAAAAATCCGGTTGGCAAGCCCATCAAGCATTTACCCACAACAAAGCTATGTCTTGCTCTCCATTACCCATCACTATCCCTGACACAAGCACGCACGCACGCACGCACATAAACACATACACATACACACACACAGACACACACACACAAACACACACACACACACGCACGCGTGCGCAGGCGGGGTTCATTCGCAACTCCCAGGGTGAATTCATCTGCGACAGGTCTTTCAACGTGGCAAGCTTGCTGACATACACACACTTCTGACATACACACACATACACACACACACCAAAACACACACACACACACACGTGCGCAGGCGGGGTTCATCCGCAACTCCCAGGGTGAAGTCATCTGCGACAGGTCTTTCAACGTGGCAAACTTGCTGACATACACACACTGCTGACACACACACATACACACACACATACACACACACCCACCCACCCACCCACACACACACACACACACACACACACACACACACACACGCGCGCGTGCGCAGGCGGGGTTCATCCGCAACTCCCAGGGTGAAGTCATCTGCGACAGGTCTTTCAACGTGGCAAGCTTGCTGTCTTACTACTACAACCGCCCTGTGTCAGATTACATAAACCGGACGCGGTGGAACAAAGACGACCCAAACGTGCTGGACTTAAATCTACAAGGGTAGGTGTGAAGCAAGGGTTGGTGTGATCCAAGGTTAGGTATGAACCAAGGATAGGTGTGAACTGAAGGGTAGGTGTAAATCTGCAAGGGTAGGTGCGAACCCTTTTCTCGATTTGTATACGTATGAAACAGCTACACACTTATAAACCAGCTGCACACTTATGAACCAGCTACACACTTCTGCATTTGTGCACAAGCACGTGCATGCGTGCATGCACATACTCTTGAAATCAAGGTCCCCAATGTTGATCTGCTTGTATCACACACACACACACACGTACCTAGAGGCCCAACACACGTGTGCCTCACACACATGCCAACACACGCACACACACATAAACACACTCACGAATACACACACACAAAGGCACACGGACACACACACACAGGCACACACACAGGTACACACACAACCACACACACAAACGTACCTAGAGGCCCTTCACACATGTGCTTTGCTTTACACACATGCCAACACACACATACATACACACATAAACACACACACACAAACACACACACAAAGGCATACAAACACACACACACACACACGCACGCAGGGGCCTCACCGTCCGCATGCGTGTGACACGTCGTTCTGAGGATTTCCCGGACCCCAGCCGAGTGGAGACAAGTGAATACTTTGAGCAGGTATGAGTTATCTGCCGCATTGTCCATCTGTGTACTGTGGTGGTGGTTGCCCTGCATTTGCGTATTTTGCGTATTGCAGTGCATTCATGTACCCCTGCCGTGTGGAGACGAGTGAATACTTAGAGCAGGTATGAATCATCTACCGCATTGTCCATCTGTGTACTGTGGTGGTGGTTGCCCTGCATCTGCGTATTTTGCAGCTGGGCTGCATCTGCGTGTTTTGCGGCTGGGCTGCGCCTCTGTATTGCACTGTGTATTGCGGCTGGGCTGCATCTGCGTATTGCGCGGCTGGGCTGCATCTGCGTGTTTTGCGGCTGGGCTGCACCTGCGTGTTTTGCGGCTGGCCTGCATCTGCGTGTTTTGCAGCTAGGCTGTGTCTCTGTATTGCGCTGCGTATTTGCGGCTGGGCTGCATCTGCATACTTTGCGGATGGGCTGCATCGGCTTGTTTGCGGCTGGGCTGCACCTGCCTATTGCGCTGTATGTTTGTACTGTGTATTGCGTTGTGTATTGCGGTGTATTGGGCGGTGTATTGCGCTGTATGTTTGCGCTGTGTATTGCGTTGTGTATTGCGGTGTATTGCGCTGTGTTTTGCGCTGTATGTTTGTACTGTGTATTGCGTTGTGTATTCCGATATATTGGGCGCTGTATTGCGCTGTATGTTTGTGCTGTGTATTGCGTTGTGTATTGCGGTGTATTGCGCTGTGTTTTGCGCTGTATGTTTGTACTGTGTTTTGCGTATTGCGTTGTGTGTTGTGTATTACGGTATATTGGGCGGTTTAATGCTCTGTATGTTTGTGCTGTGTATTGCGGTGTGTATTGCGGTGTATTGCGCTGTGTTTTGCGCTGTATGTTTGTACTGTGTATTGCGGTGTGTATTGCAGTATATTGGGCGGTGTATTGCTCTGTATGTTTGTTCTGATGTATGAGCACTGGCACCAAATGAAATGCCCCATTTTGCTGTGCGGTTGTCAAGAGTGCCAGCAATGCCGTGCTGTTGTCAAGTGTATCAGCAGTGTCGTGTATCAGCAGTGCTGTGTATCAGTGCTGTTGTCAAGTGAATCAGCAGTGCTGTGTATCAGCAGTGTTGTGTATCAGCAGTGTTGTGTATCAGCAGTGCCGTGTATCAGCAGTGTTGTCAAGTGTATCAGCAGTGTTGTGTATCAGCAGTGTTGTCAAGTGTATCAGCAGTGCTGTGTATCAGCAGTGTTGTCAAGTGTATCAGCAGTGCCGTGTCTCAGCAGTGTTGTCGAGTAAATCGGCAGTGCCGTGTATCAGCAGTGTTGTCAAGTGTATCAGCAGTGCCGTGTCTCAGCAGTGTTGTCGAGTGAATCGGCAGTGCCGCGTATCAGCAGTGCTGCCAAGTGAATCGGCAGTGCCGTGACTCAGCAGTGTTGTTGTATCAGTTGTTGCATCCGCAGTGTTTTGTTGCTGCATCAGCAGTATCAGCAGTGTTGTTGTATCAGTAGTGCTGTTGTTTTTGCATCAGCAGTATCAAAAGTGCTGTTATATCAGCAGTATCAAAAGTGTTGTTACATCAGCAGTGCTGTTTTTGCATCAGCAGTATCAACAGTCTTGTTGCGTCAGCAGTGTTGTTGTTGTTGTTGTTGTTGATGTTGTACCAGCAGTGTTGTTGTTGTTGCATCAGTAGTATCAGCAGTGTTGTTGCTTCAGCAGTGTTGTTGTTGTTGCATCAGTAGTATCAGCAGTTTTGTTGCTTCAGCAGTGTTGTTGTTGCTGCATCAGTAGTATCAGCAGTGTTGTTGCTTCAGCAGTGATGTTCTTGTTGCATCAGCAGTGTTGTTGTTGTTGTTGCGTCAGCAGTGTTGTTGTACCAGCAGTGTTGTTGTTGTTGTTGCATCATCAGTATCAGCAGTGTCATTGCATCAACAGTATCAACAGTCTTGCTGCGTCAGCAGTGTTGTTGTTGTTGCATCAGTAGTATCAGCAGTGTCATTGCATCAGCAGTGTTGTTGTTGTTGTTGTTGTTGTTGTTGTTGTTGTTGTTGTTGTTGTTGTTGTTGTTGTTGTTGTTGTTGTTGTTGTTGTTGCGTCAGCAGTGTTGTTGTTGTTGCATCAGCAGTATCAGCAGTGTCATTGCATCAGCAGTGTCAACAGCGTTGTTGAATCAGCAGTGTTGTTGTTGCATCAGCAGTGTTGTTGTTGCTGCGTCAGCAGTGTTGATGTTGTTGCACCAGTAGTATCAGCAGTGTTGTTGTTGTTGCATCAACAGCATCAAAAGTCTTGTTGCGTCAGCAGTGTTGTTGTTGTTGTTGTTGTTGTTGTTGTTGTTGTTGTTGTTGTTGTTGTTGCATCAGCAGTATCAACAGTCTTGTTGCGTCAGCGGTGTTGTTGTTGTTGTTGTTGTTGTATCAGCAGTGTTGTTGTTGTTGTTGTTGTTGTTGTTGTTGTTGTTGTTGTTGTTGCATCAGCAGTATCAACAGTCTTGTTGCGTCAGCAGTGTTGTTGTTGTTGTATAAGCTGTGTTGTTGTTGTTGCATTAGCAGTCTCAACAGTCTTGTTGCGTCAGCAGTATTGTTGTTGCAGCATCAGCAGTGTTGTTTTTGTTGCATCAGCAGTGTTGTTGTTGCTGCATCAGCAGTACCAGCAGTGTCATTGCATCAACAGTATTAACAGTCTTGTTGCGTCAGCAGTGTTGTTGTTGTTGTTGTACCAGCAGTGTTGTTGCTGCATCAGCAGTGTTGTTGTTGCATCAGCAGTGTTTTGTTGCTGCATCAACAGTGTCAACAGTCTTGTTGGGTCAGCAGTGTTTTGTTGCTGCGTCAGCAGTGTTGTTGTTGCTGCATCAGCAGTATCAGCAGTGTCATTGCATCAACAGTATTAGCAGTCTTGTTGCGTCAGCAATGTTGTTGTTGTTGTTGCATCAGCAGTGTTGTTGTTGCATCATTTGTATCAGCAGTGTTGTTGCATCCGCAGTGTTGTTTTTACTGCATCAGCAGTATCAGCAGTGTCATTGCATCAGCAGTGTCAACCGTGTTTTTGGATCAGCAGTGTTGTTGTTGTTGCATCAGCAGTGTTGTTGTTGTTGCATCATCAGGATCAGCAGTGTTATTATATCAGCAGTATCAAAAGTGTTGTTGCATCAGCAGTGTTGTTGCTGCTGCATCAGCAGTGTTTGTTGTTGCATCAGTAGTACCAGCAGTGTTTTTGCTTCAGCAGTGTTGTTGTTGTTGTTGTACCAGCAGTGTTGTTGTTGTTGCATCAGCAGTATCAGCAGTGTTGTTGTATCAGTAGTGCTGTGTATCAGCAGTGCTGTGTGTGGCCGCTAGTAGCAAAGCAGTGGAAACTAGGAGCGAAGCAATGGAGACTAGTAGGGGTGCAGTAGAAGCAGAGCAGTGGAGACTAGTAGCGGAGCAGTAAAAGCAGAGCAGTGGAGACTAGTAGCGGAGCAATTAAAGCAGGGCAGTGGAGACTAGTAGCGGAGCAGTAGAAGCAGTGCATTGGAGACTAGTAGAGGAGCAGCAGAGGCTTGTAGTGGAGCAGTGGAGACTGCTGCTAGAAGTCCTGCCAGGCCTGATGTAATGGTTACAATGGTTACAATGGGGGGTGACCTTCAGCCAGGTTGTTTGGCTGATCGGCTGCTGACTGGTCTCGGCCAGCCACAAATAAATCCATAAGCTCAGAAAGAAAAAGAAAAAGTCTATTGTTCTGCTGAGAAAGGAAATCATGAACCAATTGGTTGTTGACCTGTTGCAGCAAAAAGGCCTGATGTAATGACATAGCACTTTTGAAAGCAGTCCAAGCATTAATCTGTGCATTTTGTGGAATGTTATTAAATATAGCTGCCCAGAACCATATGTATACAGTGTATGTACGGTGTTTTTGGCAGGAAAATCACCAAATATACGGTCATATATGGTGTGTGTATACATATGGCTCTGGCCAGACCTTGAAGCACATACAGAGTTTACAGAGTAAGCAGTCAAAATGTGCGACTGCTAGGCTGCGTATGTGATCATGTAAAGATTGCAGCACATACAACAACATGCTTGTCTAGTGCCCTTGCAGACAAGCTTCGTGTGAGCAGGCGTACAACGCCATGAGGCAATCATGCTACACTGCTATGCATGCGTAGGCGTACTGCCATGAGGCAATCATGCTACACTGATATGCATGCGCAGGCGTACAACGCCATGAGGCAATCATGCTACACTGATATGCATGCGCAGGCGTACAACCCCATGAGGCAATCATGCTACACTGCTATGCATGCGCAGGCGTACAACCCCATGAGGTAATCATGCTACACTGCTATGCATGCGCAGGCGTACAACGCCATGAGGCAATCATGCTACACTGCTATGCATGCACCGGCGTACAACCCCATGAGGCAATCGTGCAGCACTGCTATGCATGCGCAGGTGTACGACACCAGCAGTGCTGCCCAGCCACAAGGGCCTGCAAAGTGCACTTGCAAACCTTAGTGTGCAGGCGTACAAAGCCATGAGGTCATCATGCAACACTGCTATGCATGCACAGGTGTACAACACCAGCAGTGCTGCCCAGCCACAAGGGTCTGCAAAGCACACTTGCAAACCTTAGTGTGCAGGCGTTCAAAGCCATGAGGTCATCATGCAACACTGCTATGCATGCGCAGGTGTACGACACCAGCAGTGCTGCCCAGCCACAAGGGCCTGCAGGCGTGAAGGTGAAGGCCAGCCAGTGTTTCACCAAGGTGCGCCTCTAATACAACCAATGGGCAATGCTGCAAATGGCCAGTTTTTGGTTATAAGCAGGCACGCTCTGCAGGCGTGAAGGTAAAGGCCAGCCAGTGTTTCATCAAGGTGCGCCTCTAATACAACCAATGGGCAATGCTGCAAATGGCCAGTAGATAGTTATAAGCAGGCACGCTCTGTAACAAGACGAACAAAGGAAACAAAGCCTGCTGGTGCAGCCTAGCTCACTCGGAAAATGTCAATCGGTGTTTGAGTTTTATTTCAGATTACAGTTGTCGCAAGAACGCTTAAGCCAGAGCAGAGCAGCTAGCCTCAGAAAATGGATGGCAGACTCTCGATTAAACCAAAGGATGGTAGATAGTAGTCCAGCTGGGCTTGGATCAGACATATTTGGTCACCTGCGACCATTGCTTGCTCTGAATTAGGCCACAAAATAATGGATGTACACTGATTTACAAAATAATGGATGTACACTGAATTACAAAATTGGATGTACACTGAATTAATAATGGATGTACACTGAATTACAAAATTGGATGTACACTGAATTACAAAATAATGGATGTACACTGAATTACAAATAATGGATGTACACTGAATTACAAAATAATGGATGTACACTGAATTACAAATAATGGATGTACACTGAATTACAGGCTGTTAACGAAAAAGGATTTTATAAAGGGCCATGCCAGCTTGTAAAGTAACATGCAAGTTTTGCGCTGTTTTTACTGGTCCGCCTAAGTCAGTGTGGGTGCAGATCATGAAGGTGGCTATTTCCTCCATTCACCACGGCATCTCCTGCCGCCTGCTCCGGCTGGACTGCACATATTCCTATATCCATGAGCCGTTAATGTTTTGTAAATAGTACACTGTACCAAACAATCTCTTAAAATGTGTTTACACACAGTTGTGATAATGATCTGAGACGTGCTTCTTGTGCCACGATCAATTATTATAACCTTGATCCCGTGTGCTTCTTGTGCCACAATCACGCGTGCTTCTTGTGCCACATCAATTATTTGAACCTTGCGTTGTGCATGACCCATGCTGGTCGTACTGAGAGGGACAGAAACCACATCACGGTTATCTGGTGTATCGCAATTCATGAGGGAGCCATAATAACGACCAACGGCACAATAAGGTATACAAATGTATTATTTAGTCTATGAATCATTAAAAGATCAGTGGCCTTGAAAGGAAAATTGAAAGACTCTGAGGATCGGGACTAAGTAAGAAAGTCACGGTCCTAATATCTTGGCCACGATTAATTATTTGAGCCTTGCAACCTTAAACCTCTACTGAGCTTTGATTTACTTTGCCAATCCATGCAATGATGTGGATGCGCAACTTTAGCACAGTGGATGCGCGACTTTAACACAGTGGTGCAAGAGTACTGAAACTAAAGCTGCATGCATGCACGTAATGCTCTCCTCTCTATTTAGGCTGTACACAAACGGCTAGGCTTGGCCAGAACCATATATATACGATGTATATATATAATTTTGGCAGGGAAATCACCGGATGTACGGTCATATACGGTGTGTGTATTTGGCAGGAAAATCACCGGATATACGGTCATATACGGTGTGTGTGTGTGTGTGTTATATACGGATCTGGCAACCCTACAAATGGCATAGTGATTCCATGAGCAAAATTACTCGCTGGTGTACAATCCTCAAATGGCAAAGTGAATCGATGAGTGAAAATGGCATAGTGACAAATGGCATAGTGATTCCATGAGTGAAATTCGCTGGTGTAAAGAGGGTCTCAGGTGTTGTCAAACTCAGTAGAAAATACAAGTTAGACTGTGTTGACTTGCAAGGCAGAAGCAGGGAGGGCAAGAAAAAGCGAGCGCTTGAAAACGGAAACAAAAAACACAAAAATTACCGCGTCGAAATTTGGGCGGGCGGATCCTTTCTATGATTCCATGAGTGAAATTTGCTGGTGTACAATCCTCAGACCAGCAAACTTAATCCCGTACAGGCGCCGTAAAAATTTTAATTCTTACCCGCACATTTCTTCACTTTATAGGAAAACCAGCTACAGGCGACCCGCAAAAGAGAACATTTTAGTTGCGGGCGGACCTAAGGTTTTTCAAACCCCTTGAAGTTCCCTGCCTCAGACCACAAAAATAGTATCCTTAGACCACAGTTCTATGCTACAGTTTGCTGTAGGCTTGTCATTCACACCAAGGCATAAAAAGAATCTCCTCCACAATCCCAGCAGCCATCCTTTGGCTTATAAGGGTGCCCTATATTATTATTATTATACATCAACAGTATTTATAATATAGTATTATTAGGTGTAGGGCAGCTTGCCGAGGCCGCTGTTTGCTGTGGCCCGCTTGTGCTGCTTGTCCTCCTTGAGGAAGGCTGCCAGCCTCTTGCTCTCCTTCTTGTCCAGGCTGAGGACGGCATGGGCACCCCCCTTGCTGGGCTCCAATGTGGCCCTTGCTGCATCCCACCCGTGCTTGCCTGCCACCTCAATGGTCTTGCTCTGCCGTAAAATCTCCTGCTTGATGGCTTTCCACGAGCGCTGGCTATTGCTGGCTTTGTGGGCATAGAGGAGGGTGGTGAGGTGCAGGAGGTCGTGGTACATGCTGAGCAGACCGGGCGTGCCCGCTGCTGCTGCTGCTGATGATGATTCTGGGACGAGCTTCTTGGCCCTCTCGCGGTGGAGTCCAAGCTTGTCATTGGAGGAGTCAGCGTCAGATGCAGTCTCTGAAGCCTCGCTGGAGGACTCCCAAAATTTCTTGCGCTTGCTGGTCTTGCGCTGAGGTTCAGGCCTTGCTGTGCCAGCGCTTGCTGCACCTGTTGCTGCACCTGTTGCTGCATCTCCTGCTGCAGCTGCTGCTGCATGCGCGCTGTTGGGGCGACGTCATGGCCCTCCAGGGGCTCGTCATCAGAGGACTCGAGAGACTCCAAGCCCGCGCTTGCGTCCCTTTGCCATGACGTCCCCCTGCGACGCCCCCTGGGTGTAGGCATGCGACGAGTAGGACGCTGCAAAGCTACTGCTGCACCATTACCTCTGCCCGCACCATGGCCACGGCCACGACCACGGCCCGTTGTGGCCGGGGCAGGGGCATCTCCCTCCACGGCTCGGGCTGCTCCTCTTGTCATCATGACTAAAACAGAAAACAACCCGATCAAAAGCAAGGCATAAAAAGACTGCCTAAAACGAGAGTACACAGCGCTTTATGCAAAGTGCTTGCCAGATCTCAGCCTACGCTCACTACGCAAGAACTCCAGTTCTACAGCTGAAGCAGAGAACTGATGATTATCCTTAGACCACAGTATCCTTAGACCACAGTATCATTAGACCACAGTATCCTTGGACCACAGTATCCTTAGACCACAGTATCCTTAGACCACAGTATCCTTAGACCACAGTATCCTCAGACCACAGTATCCTCAGACCACAGTATCCTCAGACCACAGTATCCTTAGACCACAGTATCCTTAGACCACAGTATCCTTAGACCACAGTATCCTTAGACCACAGTATCCTCAGACCACAGTATCCTTAGACCACAGTATCCTTAGACCACAGTATCCTTAGATCAAAGTATCCTAAAACCACAGTATCCTCAGACCACAGTATCCTCAGACCACAGTATCCTCAGACCACGGTATCCTTAGACCACGGTATCCTTAGACCACAGTATCCTTAGACCACAGTTTCCTTAGACCACAGTATCCTTAGACCACAGGTGTGTTGTGCTTTGTTATTAAATTGGTACAGTGCAAATGTTTTCTTCAATTCACAGCACAAGTTGCGCAACGATGCTGACACTGCTCCGGTGCAAACGTGCTCTTTGATTTACGCATTTCAAGTTGCGCAACGATGCTGACACTGCTCCGGTGCAAACGTGCTCTTTGATTTACGCAGTACAAGTGGCGCAACGATGCTGACACTGCTCCAGGGCAGCCAGGGATAGTAGCAACACAGGCAAGTGACCTTGGAGAGGATACTACTATGGTTTCTGCTAATGCACAGTCCAGGACCATCGGTGTGCTACACCTGCACGGCAAATGCAGGCAGAAGCAAATGTGGCTAGGAAAAAGAAAGGATAAGAAAAGGCACATCCATGTGCTACACCTATAGGATGTCCACCTGTAGGACGTCCACCAATTGGATGTCCACCTATAGGATATCCACTTATAGAATATCCACCTAAAGGATATCCACCTAAAGGATATCCACCTATAGGATATCCACCTAAAGGATATCCACCTAAAGGATATCCACCTATAGGATATCCACCTAAAGGATATCCACCGATAGAACCACCTAAAGGATATCCACCTATAGAATATCCACCTATAAAATATCCACCTGTAGGATATCCTCCTATAGAATGTCCTCCTATAAAATATCCACCTAAAGGATATCCACCTGCGGGATGCCCACCTATAGAATGTCCTCCTATAAGATATCCACCTGTAGGATGTCCACCTATAAAATATCCACCTGTAGGATATCCACCTATAGAATGTCCTCCTATAAGATATCCACCTGTAGGATGTCCACCTATTGGATGTCCCCCCATAGGAAGTCCCCCTATAGGAAGTTCACCTGTAGGATGTCCACCTATATGATATCCATCTGTAGGATGTACACCTATAGGATATCCACCCATAGGATATCCACTATAGGATATCTACCTATAGGATATCCAGGGTACTAAAGGGAAAAAGCATTTAGTTGCCAACACCTAAGAACCCCTCACTGCTGTGGTGTGGTGTTGCTGCATGGATCATGTGGTGTTTCTGCATGGATCATGTGGTGTTGCTGCATGGATCATGTGGTGTTGTTGCATGGATCATGTGGTGTTGCTGCATGGATCATGTGGTGTTGCTGCATGGATCATGTGGTGTTGCTGCATGGGTTATGTGG
>Ga0307942_1003918_pt1 | contig 11990 bp, 13 predicted proteins | sample OrgLakmetagen175_FD_201846 | JGI IMG/M metagenome (GOLD analysis project Ga0307942, IMG submission 201846) | Saline water microbial communities from Organic Lake, Antarctica - #175 | ecosystem: Environmental > Aquatic > Non-marine Saline and Alkaline > Saline | place: Antarctica: Organic Lake...
CTCCGGACTCCGGGCTCCGGGGTGCTGGTGTCGCGGTGCAGCATGATGACCCCATTTCGCTGATTCCCCCCATCTCTTTCGTCCCCCCAGCTGCCAACCCATCCCCCCACTGCTGCTGCTGCTGCTGTGGCTAGCTCTTGGTGGTGGGGCATGGCGTGGTTGGTGTGGAACGGCGTGGTTGTCGATGGGTTCGAAGGTGGTAGGCTTTCGGTTCCTTCCTCCCTTCTCCGCTTCTACCCGGCCCGCTGTGCTGGCATTCCCCCCTGCTGCTGCTGTGTTTGCTCTCCCTGTGGAAGAGGTCGCGCTGGACGTCCGTGTCCGCCAAGCCCCCCCATAAAGGTGTGTTTAACGTCTCCACCCTCTCCACGCGAGAAGGAATCGACGGCTCAAGCAACGCCCAAGAGGAGATGGTTATCAGACAAGTCTGAGAAAAGAGCGAGTTTGTTACAAGAGGACCATCTAAACTGGCCAAACAACCGAATAACCATAAAACCGTTGCTCACATTATAAATCCAGGGAAAATCACACGATTCGTCCATGCCACTGATTTAGCATGACATGGACTGCATTTTTTTAGGTCTCAGATGCTTTTCAAGGGTTGTGGCGTTGGGATTCATTTGTGCAAGCAATGCGATAGGGTACCTCCACTTCACACTCAAGAGTTCACTGATAAACTCAGGCACAGATTGCGGACAGTGTGGAGAGATGTTGAGGGATTGAACCCACAGGACACAAACAGCAAGTTGGCAACATATCAATCTCTTTTTGCAGTGCCATTTGATCTCAATTGTGCCCCTCTTCATTGCTTTCGATGTGTAGAGACGCAGATGATGTTTGTGCTTTAAAGAATATTTTTGCTTACCTGTTCAGGTAATTTTCGGATGAAAGAAAAAAAAGAAGAAAAAAGAATAATTTACGCAGGCAGCAAAACACTACCTGCGTCAATTAAGGAAAAGGAGACACATTGGCCCGAGGTGCCGTGAGTCTCCCCCACCAAAGGAAAAAAATTACTAGTGGGGATCTGGAGGGTGGCTGGCAGCCCCCTGCTCCAGACCCCGACATTGAGAGCATTCAGTTTTTTGCACATCTAGTTGTAGTCAGTTTGTGCGCATAATGCACAGAGTGAGAATGCAATTTAAGGGCAGTCTTGTGGGCCCTCGGATGATTTTTCAGTAGAAACCTTGTTTGCAACAAGTCAGTGCCCAGGTGGTTTATGATTTCCTCTTGCAACACAATAACAAACTCTTTCTTTTGTGTCTGATATGGATTTATTGTTGACTGGCAAGGATCAGTCACAGGCCAAGCAGCCGAATAGTCTGGCTGAAGGTCCCCCCACTGAGGCATGGCATGTAAATCTAAATCAAACACGCCAAAAATAAAAAATCACACACACGGCACAAAGGCGAATCCACATGGGCTGATTGGCCGTTGCGCATCACCTAAATGCCACCTTGCTGGGAAACGCACGCTAATCGGACGGTTTTGTAGTGAAATCAACGTTCTTTTTTTCTCGCACGTAGTGATTAGATGATCAACATTTTTCTCTCCTTTTCAGCAGTTCTGCTAAGCACAGAAATCTGCGTAATGATTACAAACAGCACTTGCTGGTTGCAAGGCAGGAAGCCAGCGACTTTCAAAGCCCTAGGACACCAGTTGTGCACGTGCCTGGAATTGCAAAAGAACATACAGCTAACAGTTTACCACCAATGTAAAGATAAGAAATGGGAAGCAAGCAAAGTTACGCCGTAAACACTTTTGGCATGGATTGAAAAGACTGTTGTATGAGCTTGGCCACACAAAGTTATATAAAGAGTCTGACAAAGAGAGGGAAAAAACAGGACCAAAGACAGCAAAAAGCAAAAGTATTGTTTGGCTGCTGTACACACTGCTGTCTTGCAGTCTAACGAACAGGAGTCTCCAGTATAGCAGCTCCTGAAGAAAACAAATCCTAGGAACCACCAGGACTAAACCCACAGCACTCCACGCATCAACTTGGCAGGTATGAATGCAAGATGCGTAGCAAGCTGTGTATCATTTATGTAATTGCATACTTCACTGGGTTATTTCCAAACTTGTTCATTTCTTGGCAGTACATCCCTTGAAAAGAAATTGATACGACAGCATGCATTGCGTAGAAACCCCTTTGTCTATAAGACTCGGCTACACGTGGCATGGAAGTCCTCAATGATGCTTTTGCTAGCTCTTGGTGCCAGGAGTCCTGAAACAAACTCTCGGACCTGCAATCACAGATATATCGGAGACTGCTGGATAGACGTTGCTGTGGTAGTGGCAAATAGACAATGCAGTGAAAGAGGGGAGCTCTCAGGCATGGCGGGGGGATTTTCAGCACTTCAGCAGCACCGCCAGCCACCAGCAGGGCCACCAACCTCAGACAGCACCGATCCCAAGGTTAAGGCAAACTTCAGAGTCACATCTACCTCATCGAGATCAAATCTTGCGAAGACACAAGACCCCAAAACCAGCTGAGCGCCACAAAGGAACAGAATTAAAACATCTGCACCTGTCTACATGGAGCCTCCTTCACTGTCCACGTCATCCTCTTGAGTGGCAGCATCTACAACACTCAGGAACCTTCTAAGGAAATGCGTCTTGCTTTCCAAATAGTCAAGAAGCTTGCCTTAAAGCTCCATGAACACTTTGGCAACTGCGCTGCTAAGCTTGTACCACTCAAACATTAGGAGTTTTAGGCCAAGCCTGCAATCCTCTTGATTCACACTTTACCCTATATTTCTGCGGTGGTCCCATTTATTTTTGTAGTGATCCTTTTCCTTGGTTTATGTGAGAAGTAATTTCCACTTCCCATGCCGTTTTCTATTTCAGACATCAAATAAAACACCTGCAACGCATCCATGTTTCAATGTCCAGGCAGAAAAGAGGAACATCCACCACATTTGTGGGCAATAAACTATAGAACAGCAGCGCAAGCCTCAACCTGTATAATTGTGTGCCCTTAATAGGCAGCAGCAAACAGCAACTGTATGTACAACCCGTGCATTTTCAAGGGCGACAATTGCACAAAAGGGAAAATTACAAAGATAGCACAGCAGTAACCCACCAACGGGTCTGAGGTCTCTGCTTTGGTCCAGGCCCAATCCTCCTCATCTAGGACTTGCGTTAGCAAAGGTGGTAGGCTCTGACCAAGCACGATGAACAATCCCAGCACCTGCGGCAGAGAAACGAAGTAAGACGGGCTCAAATAGTTCACTATGGTGTCTCCTAAATTAATGCATCAAACGACTTTGAGGTTACGAGAACCACCTACACAATTGAGAGACTTTTGAGTCGATAGACAGCCACTTTTGCATTAGTCCAGATGGTCTTGTATTGTACAAAAATACAACCTCAAAAGGTAACTAGGGAGCTTTGCTACTGCCTGGATTTAAAACGTGGTTACAGTGTCTGACCACACAAACAACTGCTATGTGCTTCACGCAGGACGACAGCAGTCAACTTTAAATCCATCCACGAGTTGCTCATAAAATAGTACGCGCAAGAGCGATGATAAACTCATGCAACAAAACTGCACTTTTGACCGAAACTATACTGAACTGAGCAGGAACGATCCAAGTGCAAAATTGAGCTGGTCTGAACATTAAAGTTCGTTTTATTCTTCTTGCATAAGGCGCCAAGCTCAACCTTGATCCCTATTTGGTAACCCTATACATATGTTGGGACCTGAAACTGTGAAGGATGGCAAATCGCCTGATGGTAAATCACCTAATACCGTGATGGCGAATCATCTGACCTGGTACTGTGCAGGATGCAGGATGGCGTATCACTTTCAACCTTCATAGAAAGCAAGCTGTGAAACCCAGTGGGTGCTTGCACAAGCTGGAAAAAATGTACTGCTTCTGTATCCTTTACCAGCCCTAAAGTTAAAAAGCAAAGAACATTCAATCCTCATCATGTTGTGCTTCTCTGTGTTGCCAGAGATTATAGGCCAAGACTGCGTGGTGTGAGATCTGCAGCGTGCCACATACACACAGTTTTGCTCAACCCACTCTATTGCAAATATTAAAGGCATCAAAGTTTGTTGCAACCTACATTATTGGCCCGTAAATATACTTCCATTCTCCTGTCATTTCTCTAGTTCCCAGGGGGGTACCCTTACAAAGTTAACCTTAGCAAGGCCCCCCACCGCTGCACCTCGCGTCACCAGGGCAGCTTGAGGGATGAACCCCGAGATTATGTTGTGAGATCCGGACAACAACATGAGAGCACGCCTACCTTTTGCTTTGAGGCAAGCCCGTCAGCAAAGCAATGCAGCAGGCCAAACACGTTGGCGGGAGGTGCTTTGCCGCTGTTTGGTGCCACTGCAGCCTCCAGTCTACAGACGACCCCATGGATGACGTTCTCTCCCTATGTTCAACATGTCAGGCAAGTTCAGGCAAATTTGATGTTCTAGGACATCACTTTTTTGGCTTTCACAAGTGCTGTGCTAGAGGGAAGAGGACCAAGCTGCAACGCTTGCGCATGCAGAGCAGGTCAGAGCAGCCCTGCAGCTGGCGAGAGGAGCAGTCACGCACCAAGGCTGCCCGCACCCAAGCAGCACCATCAGCACGCACAAACAGCAGTTGCAGCAGCGAGGAGAGCGAGGAGGACAGCAGCAGCAGTGACAGGGGCTAGAGGAAAAGGAAGCAGATTTTGGGGGGGGGGCGTCAAGAAGTACAACAGAGAACAAATTTACATGCACAGCATGTTGGCTTTCCTTTGCCTTTTTGTGGTGTTCTTTCATTTAAACTGTTTGCAAAGCTCATTGTTGCTAAATAGGGCTAAAAGCCCTGCGGGGTTGAGCGAGAAGGGCAAAAATATTTATTTTGGGGGTGCGGGAAGGTGCGGGATGCTACTAAATATCTCTAAAGTTTGGGGTGCGGGATGAGTACGAAAAGGTACGAGATGCAGTCTTTTTTGCAGGGATTTTATCAAATGTACGGTCATATACGGCGTACATCGACGGTTTTGGCCAGCCCTGTCCATGTGTCATCTTGGGCGTTGGAGCTGCAACGAACTGAAACTTAAAATTAAGGATCAACTTGATTCGTTAATTGTTAAGCAATGTAGAAGCAAGCAACCCATCACTCGCCTGAAATGGTGCAAACAATGCATCTTGGTTGCGGAGAGAAACACAGTGTAAGCTCCAGGTCCTGGGCTCAAATTTTTTCCAAAAAAACGTGAGGAGTTCGTCTGGCTTGCGATGATTCCACTGGTAGTACCTTCGCCACCTTTGCATTTCAAACCTGCAGGGCAGGCAAAGAAATTAAAGGGTAACGAGATGAAACGAGGTTCAGGAGATGAAAGAGGAATCTTACATTAAACCTCACTGACATCTCAAAATCAAGGATTTTCTTGCCGCCTCAAGCTTGACAAGCGTTTGATAAAATCATTCATATGTATTTTGTGGCACAATCACTGAACCTTTATCCCAATGCATTGAAGACTTAATAGGTAAAAAGTGTATGATACCTTTAACAGCAGGAGGCCCCCCCTCCACACCTAAATGAGTCGTGCTGCTTATTTTTGACTTTGTCCCACATGCCTGTCCGTTGATCTGCAGGGTACCAGGTACGCCCCAGCGCATGCCCCAGCATACGTTACCACTGCGTACTATGCTTGGTGGCAATTATGGCCCGAAGGCTTTGCAGCGATGGGAATTCAATCCATCCCCATTCTTGATGAAATGCCAGAGGGAGACAACTGAGCAAGGGCCCAAATACTCCCCTTTTTTTATCGTACAACGACTCACACACCACTTCATCAAATTGGAACCCTAGCTTCAAACTAAAGCTGGCGTCATAAGCTACCAGAGCACGTGCTCAGATTTATCTAAGTCGCTTTGTGTACAGACTGACAGGACTGACGCACAAAGATTGGATACGTATCCCCTAGATGGGTGCTTTCCACTGGAAATAGCATACTGATTTGTATATCTTGCCAACCTCTAGATACCTTCACTTCACTTGTTTTGCAATGACTTTTATTTATTATTTATTGTAAGGACTCTAAAACACCAAATATTACTGAATCAGGTGCAGTAGGTGAAGATGCGTCAACAAGAGTAGGGTTCACACCGCAGCTTATGAAGCATGCACGCCCCAGGGGCACGCCTACTCTATGAGCATACAATGCACTCACCGTGTTTGGGTGGGAATCGTCCCCCTCTGATAAAATGCAAACAGTCCGGCTTTATAAGAACATCTCCTCTTTCTCAACAATCCTTTCTGGGTTAACTACTGTACATAATCTGTCTTAACATGTACTTTGGTCCCACATTTTCAGTAAAAGGGGGTTGGGGCAGAATTTGCCCAAGAGCGTTCAGGATGCTTATGTGTTTGAGCTAGCATATTATATTTTATACGCCTTGAACAGCAGAAAATGCATCTCTCCACCTGCGAGCACAGCCCGTGTTCCTGCTGTGTATGGCAAAGCACTGACTTACTACTCCTTGCATCATACTCCTCCAGACACGCACACACACACACGAAACAGAAAAATAGACACACCCGCCTCCTCCAGAGCTGATGCCTGCTCGCCCCTGCTCCTCCTCCTCTTCACCACTGTCATCGCTCATGCTGATCTCTGCATCCTCACGGGTCCCTCTAGCCACGGGTGGGCTCAGGGGCTCCTGCCCAAGAGGACTGCCCTTACCTGAATTCCAACCCAGCTCTAGCAGGCCTGGGCTGAGAACCTGGTCTGTACTTTGCTGCTGGGCTTGGCCTGTCCCCTGGAGTTTCGTGGTCTCGTGGCTTGCGAGCTTTCTTGATCCTGGGGTGCTGCATGGAGTGTCTGTGGTAGGTGTGCTCTCCTCATCGGTAGCGCTGCGACCTTTGTTGCTAGTGCCAGTGCTGGGCTGCAGCGCATCCGACGAGGACGCTGTGACGTCAGCTTGCTTTGTTGCTTGCAAATCACTGCTGGTTTCTCCTTTATGAGAGGGGGCTCCGTTCACTTCCTTTTCCTTATGCGTGTTGGCTGAGACGACGTGGGCAACGTCTGCAGGAGGGAAAACGCTTTTGTCACAAATTGTGCATGTGTGTGTATGTGTGTGCAAAGTGCATGCACGCACTTGTTCATGTATGCGTGGATGTGTGGGTCTGCGTGTGAGTGTGTGCGTGCATATGCACGTGTGTGTATATATATGTGTGTGTATTTGTGTACGTATGCGTGTATGCGTGTGTGTGTGAGTATGTGTATGTGTATTTGTGAATGTGTGTGTGTGTATGTGTGTATGCGTGCATGTGTGTGTGTGTGTGTGTGTGTGTGTGTGTGTGTGTGTGTGTGTGTCTATTTATGTGTGTATGTGTATGTGTATGTGTGTGTGCGTGTGTGTATGTGTGTGTATGTGTGTGTATGTGTGTGTGTGTGTGTGTGTGTGTGTGTGTGTGTATGTGTGCGTGTGTGTGCGCGCGCTTCGTAACAATAGCTTTCAAATGCAACATGAAATGTTCTGGTCTCACCGTCAGAGACTATGTTTTTAGAGCCACTGCATCCCTGTGAAGTGAGAGGAAGAAGAGTCTTAGGATTGGTCAACTCTTTCTTTAGAACTTGTGTAGTGTAAAACGTACCATTTGATTTTAAAATACCTATGAAGATATATTTTACAATCGGTTTTGGTGGTTTTCACAAGTGTTCTGCCCAGGAACAAAATGGGAGTTTGAATTGACAAAATTCTGGTGATAAAGGTACCATAATTCCTTGAAAATGACCCAGCGGTGTGCACGCTGCTGTGCACGCTTTTACGATCCCACCAACCCCCGCTAAAAAACAGCGCTCTTACCCCAAGAATGATCCTCCCCATTCCAAAATCGCCAAAGGGCAGAATTGGTGGTTAAAGGCCTCGATGACAATTGCTGAAAGGTTTTCCCAGAGGGGGTCGACGGAGCAAATGTCTGAAATGTGACTTTTTTGATGCAGACCATGTTTGGTGGACATAACTAGATGGTTCACAAAGTTTGGGGTCAATCGGACCACCCCAGTGGTCTGGGTGGGATTCCCGTTCAGATTTTGGCACTGAATTTTCACATTTTAGGCCACCACTCCCCAACCAGAGCCTCTTTTCATCCCAAAACAAGATAGCAACACTTCCTTTATGATACTAAATCATTTTGGGTTTTAAAGAGTAGATTTGGTGAAGGTTGGTGTTCCACCTTTTTGGCACCCCTTTTGTTGATTTTTTCAAAGGGAAATGGGCCAAAATGGAGTATCTGACCAACTACTGGGTCGTTTTGCCCCATTTTTGTTGCAATGATATTCTCTATTAAAATTTAGACAATTTATTTAAAAATGACACAAATCAGGTCAGTGGGTGATGAGATATGAGAGAATGGTGGTGGGAAATAGGGTTTATGCCGCAGGCAAACAGACATTTTTGCCCCAGCTGGCAACATTTAAGCTCAAGTGCTACCTCTGGGTACTGAGCTTGATTGTTGCCAGCTGGGGCGCCCATACTCAATTCACTTTTCAAAAGTACCCCTTTTTCAGGCCTTCGTCGGCCCCCTCTGATGTTTTCCTCATCATCCTACATATTTTGAACGTAGCATTTTGAGCTTAAGTTAAGATCATGGTAAGCTACTTCTTCATCCATTAGGAAAAGAACAGGACAAGTGGGGTCTTACGGATCACAGGAAATGGTGCGGCGTGTCGCTTGTAAAGAAAAAAACAGGAAAGGAATGCAGGTAGTGTAAACACACACTATCGCATGGATTTAAAATGATATTTTTTGTGTCCTGCACCACCCGATGGATGCAAAGACACACAACATCCCACCTGGAACATATGAGTAGCAGTGGCTTACCATTGGGGATCAGGTGGTCGGGAGGCAGGGGCCTGTACATTAACAAGAGTATTGCTCAAATATTTTTGGGGGTTGTGAACAATGCCTTGTCTTGCCTGCATGATTTTTGTTGTGTCTGAGTACGCGAGACATTAGCAGCTTGTATTGTTCTCGTGCCTTTTCTGCTTGTTAAGCAGGGAAAGTGTCTACACAGTACTTGATTTTGATTGAATGTATATCGCGTTTATTTGGTTGTGTGTCTCTTGGTTTCATAGCCAGGGGGTATGGATTGGCAGTGCCATCTGCTAGGTTATCACGGGCAACTCTTCTTGCATTATTGGCAGACCTAGTTTGATACGTGTTTGTTGGGTTTCGTTTGGGGCGTGGATGCTGGGTCGGAGTAACTATGATTGCATCTGGCTTGCTAAATTTCCGCCGCTGTTGTGCATTGAGTTTGGAAGGTAAGAGCCAGGTTGGAATCATTCCTATCTGTGTCTCCTCTGAAGGGCGTATAATGCCTTGTTGTACCATTTCTTCACGACTGCCTACGTCTGCTTGTGCTAGCAGGCATGCACCCTGTGTACCTTGTTGGATCGCTTTTAGAATCATTTGTCCAGCAGCGTTATGCCTGTTAATTGTTAATAATCATTTTATTAATAAAGGGATGACTGCAGCCTGACAGCATGTGGTCGGTGCCGTCAAGCTTCTGGAAGATGGGGCAGATCGGTGAGCCTTCTATTTGGTTGCACTGAGCAGCACGCTTTTGGTTGTATATCAAATCTGTGCGGCAGAGCATGTTATTCTTCTTTTCTCCAGACTCTGAGGTGACACATGCATTTTTCCAAAATGAGTTATTTACGTCTTGCTCGACAATGCCTTCCTTGATCAGTTATTGGTATTTTGTGTAGCACTTTGTGGACTGGTGGTTGAAACCTTTTTTATTCAGGACCTAGTTTGCGTTGGACATGCATGTGTGCTTTTACAGCATCGAGATCTGAGAAAATGGAGAGTCCTTCTGCTGGAGGCCCTGGTTGGCGGGTGTTAAGAGTATCTGTTAGGCAAGATGGGGGAGGTTTTCCACCCTTGCTGGCCAGAATATGGATGAATGGGGATGGACGTCGGTGTTAATGTAAAAATCATGGCCACTTAGATTTTCTGCAGAGCACTTTGCTATGGCATCAGCACACTCATTCCCTAGGATGCCAGCATGAGCTTTGACCTTGCAGAGATAGATGGTGTCTTTAGACAGCTTGATGTGGTGTACGATGGTTTCTAGGAGTTTGGCATGTTTATGCCGTTCCATGCGCTGTGGGTAGAGGATGCTATTTCTTATTAGCCATAGTGCACCAGCACTGTCTGCTGCGACATGGGTGTGTTCATTTATCAAAGCAGCAGCAACTCCCGCTAGCTCCGCTCTGTTAATAATTTTGTTGATGCTCCTTCCAGGATTTGCTGTGGTGATTTTGTTGGATCGAAGGTGGTAGATCCAGCTTCAATAGACTGGGATCCATTTTCTTTGTTTGTAGTACAACTCCCATCTGTGAAGGCCTATTCTTTCCAGTTAGGGGCCTTGAGTTCTAGCAAGCGCTTTTGTTGCACATGATGGGAGGGGACCTGACTGTGTAATGTATCGCTTATGCCGCCAGTATTTGCATTTTTTAATGCTGCCAAACTTGTTGTTGGCGTATTACATAGGTCATGGGGAGATAGCAAACTCCCTACTACGAGGTTGAAACGAACTGAAAGTTGATAAATAAAAAGGGAGCAAGAGAGGCCGGCTGGAAGAGATAAAAGAAAGTAGGGGGGGCAACCAGGTTGATGAGAAGAAGGGCAAAACGTATACGAGAAGGTCCAGCATGGGAAAGAAAGACGGAAGGAAAGCCTGCGTACTTTGGTGCCTACATAAAACTACAAGGTTTAGGAAGACAGGGCTAGTAAAAAGGCAACGGGCCGAGGGCATTGCATTGATAACCTTGTTCCTTGACTCTTTGGGGAGCTTATCTATTTTTGCCATTTTTGGCAGTATCCTTTCAGTTGGTGGTTTAAGAGAAGGTATGGTGCTTGCGGTTTTAAAATTCCAGATTGCCGCTGGTGATAGGTCTTGTTTCATTTTCTCAAATCAAGATGGGTTGTTTGCAATAAGTTGCTCCCTGGCAGCTTTGTTCCAGACTACTAAGATGCGTATGCCCCATATTGCCTCTGGCAGGGGTGGTGTTTTGCTTTGCTGGTAGAGCAGGAGTGACATGTAACGCACTTTTTCCTTTGGAATATTTTCAAGTATAGTGCAAACATCCTTGTTGTCAGTGCATGTTTTGTGAAAAGCGTTGGTGCTATTTTCCATCCAGTTTGGGAGCAGTAGGAAGGTAGCGGTTGCCTCTTGGTTATTCAAGGCAGATGCGGTTGCATATTGCATTACTTTGAGCATGTGCTTATTGTCATACATCGGGTGGTAGATGGAGAGTCCAGTGAGCGTTTGCCTCCAAGCTCCATGTGCACTCTGTGAACTTTGCTGCTAAACTTGTCCATACTAGACGTGCCCTTTCCAGTACTGTTAACAACTCTCGTCAGGAGCTGGTTTCAGGCCAAGCCTGCAACCCTCCTGATTCCCATTGATTTTTCCTTTCTTTTTCCGGTGGAGGAGCTTTACGGTAGTTGGTACCAAAGTGGCTCCTTTTCCTTAATTAATGTGGGGGGTGGTTTTCATTGCCTGCGTAGTTTTTCTTTTCGAGTGAGCGAACTGTGACAACGCATCTGTTCTGGAACCAAAAACTCTGTCTCTTGGGTGGGCTGTCCAGGACTCTTGAAGCTCTGGGGTAAAGTCTAGAGGTGAGGCCATTCTTTCTTTTGTGACCAGGGCATGGCTGCGAAAGGCTGCCATGTTGTGGGCGGGCAAAGCCCGATAGTATGAGCATTCAGCCTTGGTATTGTTGCCTGTCATTGAAAGTCGTGGGAGTTGATGAAGTAGTCCTTGGATTTCCGTTGCAAGGTCTTGTTCAGGGGGATTCCGCAGGGTGTGTGCGCCTCGATGACGAGCAGAGTTATATGCATCCAGTAAAATGCTGAGGCGCTGAGGGGTGATGGTGCCGGAGTATTTACCATCTATGCCGTACACACATGTCATCTCTGGGAGGGTCTGGAACTTGGGAAGTGTGGCTTTTGTTAGCCAGTCCTCTGCTTGTGGCGGTTGGCTAGGTGTGTCGTA
>Ga0307942_1003921_pt1 | contig 11985 bp, 9 predicted proteins | sample OrgLakmetagen175_FD_201846 | JGI IMG/M metagenome (GOLD analysis project Ga0307942, IMG submission 201846) | Saline water microbial communities from Organic Lake, Antarctica - #175 | ecosystem: Environmental > Aquatic > Non-marine Saline and Alkaline > Saline | place: Antarctica: Organic Lake...
TCTCTCTCTCTCTCTCTCTCTCTCTCACACACACACACACACACATACACGCACCAGAGCAACGCCCAGGTCCCAACTCTCAGTAAGACTGCAACTAAGTCAAAAGACATATCTCACCTGCCGGGGAGGCATCTATGCTTTCCTTTGATTTATCCATTGGCCCAAGTAAATCAGTCAGGTCCATGTCACTTGACACCTGCAGTTTTCAAGAGCATAACTGAGTTACATTGTGGGAGCAATCCATGTAGGCTTTGCTCCACGTGGAAAGATATACAGACGTGTAATAACTGAGATACATCGTGAGGAGAAATCCATGCAGGCTACATGGAAGGCACCACGTGCTGGAAGAAAGCTGAGTGCACGTATTGCCCCAACTACATTCCACCCAGCTCCTTCAACAGGAGAGATCCCAGCAGCTTTTTCAAACACAATTGATGGCAACAAGCAAGCTTGCCTGCTTGTTTTCTCAACCGCGTGTGAGATCTGCTTTCAGCTTCGATTTCGTTCGTACTGATACATGAAAATGCCTACGACCTCAGGAGTCGCTACTGCCTGGCAGTTTCAGAAACTGGTTTTGGAGTTCCCACTGTTCATGCTTGCAAGCTTGAGTGTCGACAAGGTGCACGGAACCCAGTGATAAAGTGGCGCCTCTCACTTGGTCGACGAGAAGAACCTCACTGCCACTGCACAGAACTTCCTATTTTGCCTGTCCTCACACCTTTGAATTACTCCTCCCTCCAGATAACTTCCTGTTTTGTCTGTCCTCATACCTTTGAACTACTCCTCCCTCCAGATAACTCCTATTTTGTCTGTCCTCACACCTTTGAACTACTCCTTCCTCCAGACCTCCGTGCTGCAGCCGCTGCGGCTGCTTCAATGTTGGCCCTCTCATCGGCTCGATCTGAGATCATACGTAGCACTTGCTTGTTGAAGCGGCCTAGCTGGATTATGATCTGCACGTGCGTTCGGTGAGATAAGAGTGAAGAAGGAACAAACACCTTAGGGTGATGCCAGCTGAGACTCAGCACTTGCGCACTTGCATTCGAAAAGGATGCCCACAGCTTTATTCTGATCTGCACGTCTGTGCGGCAAGCCAAGCATGCAAGCACCCTCTCATCAACGGCCTAAGTGGACCAGTTTGTAGTTAGTCAAATGAAGAGACGGATTGACAAAATGACACATAAAATAACACGTAAGCCTCATGTCTGTGCGGGACGCTCCTCGCGCATGTTTTCCCTTTAGAGCTACAAGAGGCAGCCCTGGCGCACCTGTCCCCTGAAAGAAACTATGATGGACAGCCCTGGCATGTTTTCCCCTGAAAAAAGTGCGAGGGACAGCCTTGGCATAATGTATCCCCCAAAGATACTATGAGGGACAGCCCTGGCAGATTCCCCCCCCTCAAAGACGCAAGGGACAGCCCTAGTGTTTCCCCCCTCAAAGCTGCAAGGGACAGCCCTAGTTTTTCCCCCCTCAAAGCTGCAAGGGACAGCCCTAGTTTTTCCCCCCTCAAAGACGCAAGGGACAGCCCTAGTTTTCCCCCCCCTCAAAGCTGCAAGGGACAGCCCTAGTAGCTCCGTCACTTTGCTGCAGCACCAAATTGCACGTAGCTAAATGTAGTGGTTAAATGTAGTGGTTAAATGTAGTGGTTAAATGTAGTGGTTAAATGTAGTGCTTAAATGTAGTGCTTAAATGTAGTGCGTTGGCGCCCACAGCATCCTTGGGACATGGCCACACATGAAAAAAACAAAAACGTACAGGATACGATAGCAATGCATGAGCAAGTGAGAGGTCTAAATATAGTCCCAAGCAGAGGCTCTGTTTCTCTCTAATTTGCAAATCTCATCCAAAGCATCTCAGGAATCAAAGAAATCCAGCCAGTGGTGCGCTAGGCTCCCCAGATGGATGCACCACAAATCATTGACTTGTGCAAAGTTGCGCAATGACACAAAGTTGTGCAATGACACAAAGTTGCGCAATGACACAAAGTTGCGCAATGACACAAAGTTGTGCAATGATATTAAGTTGTGCAGCTGAAAATCCGCAAGCAGGCACCATTAAACACGTGCGTGTCTGTATTTGTGTGTGTATGTATGTGTGAGCGTGTGTGTGCGTGTGTGTGCGTGTGTGTGTGTGCGTGCGTGCGTGTTTGTATGTGTGTGAATGTGTGTGTGTCATAACCGACGCAAGTAGCTTAAAACCCTGTGTGGGTGTGTCAAAACTAGTATTCCTCAACAAAAAACGAGTGCACGAGTGCACAAGGAGACCATTCGTCGGCAGTGAGAACCACTCCCCACAACGGAAATTTCTACAAGTGGTGTGATCTCACACACAACGCCTGAACTTACTCACACACATAGCCTGCGCCTTCTCACACACAGAGCCTAGACCTCCCCACACACAGAGCCTGGACTTCCTCACACACAGAGCCTGGACTTCCTCACACACAAAGCTTGCATCATCTCACACATAAAGCCTGGACTTCCTCACACACAAAGCTTGCATCTTCCTCACACACAGAGCCTGGACTTCCTCACACACAGAGCCTGGACTTCCTCACACACAAAAGCTTGCATCTTCTCACACACAAAGCCTGGATTTCCTCACACACAAAGCCTGAACTTCCTCACACATAAAGCTTGCATCTCCTCACACACAAAGCCTGGATTTCCTCACACACAAAGCTTGCATCTTCTCGCACACAAAGTCTGGACTTCCTCACACACAAAGCCTGGACTTCCTTACACACAGAGCCTGGACTTAACAAAACAACGTCCCATGCTTTGTTTTGATGTAGCATACACGTGCCTGAGGAGAGGAGTTGATTTCTACAAAGTTGGCGGTGTCTTTCTGCGCAGCCTCAAAATCCAGTCCTGCTTGCACAGCATCTGGCGGGGTGTGGAGAGGTAACAGTGTGTGTTTTGTATGCACGTCAATTGAGCGAAACGGGGTGGCACTTTTTTTAGCACTATGTACAAAAAGGAAACGTAAAAAGTAAACAGGGAGACACATTTCTAGGGTTGGCCAGAACCATAAATATATGGTGTACATACAGTACTTTAGGCACGGAAATCATCAAATATACTATCATATACGGTGTATATATACGGTTCTGGCCAACCCTACACATTTAGTTGCACAACTGACATGGAGCTTCACAAGGGCGACCTTTGATGATTATGTCACAAAGTGCACAAAGAGACCACCTTGAACACAAATCTTGCACGCAGCCTCTACCAGATCCCTGCTTGTAAATGTTTGCACCAGGAGCCTCGTAAACAAGGCTAGCCACCCATTGCTCAAAAACCGATTCGGCATTTTCTGACCCTGAGCATTTTTTGGGACTTTGCCAATTGGAAGCCGCCCCTCTCATAATGTAAAAGACCGACGACTAGCTGTGCAGGTTGGTTAAAGCAGCAATCTTGTTGGTACTGATGTGCCACAGTTTTTGGTACAGGAGTTTCGCTACCATTTAAAGTACCGGTAATTACATGACACATGGAACTTTCATTGATCTTTCCTATGTGCAATGAAACGAAAGGAGGCGCCAGTGCCAAAGAACACTGGGCAACAACACACACACACACACACACACACACGGGTGTGCAATGGTATGCTATGTACATTTAACATAGGAAGGCGTCAAATTAAAAAAAATTGGGCAACATATACACACACACGTACCTCGTAAAGCCATTTGAGCAAGTTCCACATCCCCAAAAGAGGCGTGCACAGCTAACTGGCCCCACATCGCGGACTGCCTTTGGCTGGCTTCCAAAGAATCCTGGACCAAGAGCGAGTGTATGTTGCATATGAAAAACACGCGAGTGCAATCACCAGGCAAAACGTAACATCACGTGTATTTGTGTGTACGCGTAAATGCATGTATGTGTGTGTGAGTACGTGAGTGTGTGTATGTGTGCGCACGTGTGTGTGTGAGCTTGTGTGAGCTTGTGTGTGTGTGTGTGTGTGTGTGTGTGTGCGTGCGTGTGTGTTTGTGTGTGAGTGTGTGTGTGTGTGTGTGTGTGTGTGTGTGTGTGTGTGTGTGTGTGTGTGTGTGTGTGTGTGTGTGTGTGTGTGTGTGTGTGTGAAACTTGCATTTTACACGCGCCTGCTCTAGCGTCTTCTCGTACAATCTCATCGCTGTCATTCTGTCCCCAGCTACATACTTGCTCTTGGCTTCATCCAGGAGTGCGGCTGCCTGTGTGCAGACGCATGCATATTCAGTGCAAGCACGTGCACGCGTCCAGCAGGGCTGTTCAACATTACCTTTTGGCTTGCAAGTACTGTACAGCATCTATGTCTTCTTAATGGCAGTCTTGAACATGTGGGCTTACTTCTCAAGCCTGGCCCCAGGTTCGGAACGACCCGTGATTGTAACATATGTGTTTGCGTTTAAGCAGTTTGGGCGATATATTAATATGCACAATTGTTTTCTTGATTCTGACGGATCAGTGAAATGATGGTTTACCGAGACGAAACCAAACGTTGCTTTCGTCTTTAGCTCATGCCCATCTCTCTCTGTCTGCTCCCAGCGTTCACTAGATGCTTTTGTGCGATCAGCAGCTGGCATGGTTCTTATTGCTGCTTAGTGTCTACCTAGTGACTAGGTAACATAATCTTGAATAAGTGTGTTCTCTTCTCCTAGTGTCCAACGAGCAATAGGCAACCTACAATGCTATCTGCAGACAGACAGATTTTACAATACCTACAAAAGCAATATCCGCCCTTAGCCTTGAATTACCTATCTAGATGTCAAAACACTCATGATAAAACCAAGCTTCTACGCTTTCAGATCCGCAACAAAATTCACACTGGTGCAGGCCTTGCCTTTCAACCACCTGATCCCAATTAAAAAGCCTTCTACGTGTTTCATTCTCCTGGTGTGATGTTGTTTGGATCTGTATCCATTGGGCAATTTGGGCGATGCAGGACACAAGACAACAGACAACATCTATGCTTCCACTTTCCTGAGTATTGTTATTGCTTTCTTCCTATTCCCTTTCAGACCGCAACTGACTTAGCCGGCAAGCCTGCACGAGCAAGCTCAGTCTTCGTGCGCAGACACGTAGGAAGCAATGATCTAGCAAGTGGTGAGGGATGGATCAAAAGTAGGATAAAAAGTAAAATCACCCCGCTCCCCCCTCATCCACCCACTTACGCGTGCGCAGGCCTGGCAGTGCGCACGCATTCTTCGTCGAATCGCATCATAGCTGCTACCAAAACTAGGAGCAAAGGACACAAAAGCCTCCTCTCGCCCAGACATTAGTACTATTTTTCATGTCTTTAATACAACCTTATACCAAGAATTAGATCAGGCAAGAGAACAAGAATTCACAATGACCTACCTGAAAGGACGAACAGATGACACTTTAAGCGTTGATCAAAGAAATGGGCACCATTGCTTTATTATGTCACGATAAATCATGGTACCAGCTTAAAATCGCATGAATTGTACATGCCGCTGATTTACCATATACAGCATTTTGTCAAACCTCTCAGATTAAAACCTGGACTTTACACAGCAAAAACACTGAATACCAAGTTTAGCGAGCAGGCTATCGAGTGTGCCTTGCTTCCGAAGTCACCACCTAAAAGATACACAACAATGATTATAGCCGGGTGCGTTTGTAGCTTCTGCACACATCCCCTCTGATCCTCATTGAGTGGCTATAACTCGGCAGTGAGGCTGTCAGGTTCTGGCATCTAAGATCTCCTTCCCTTGATCATGATGAAGATAAAAACACTACCATTATGGCCTGTTAGTTATTTGCAAAGCACCATTGATTACATTGTCGACCCTTGGTTGTGGCCATTGAAAATGTGAGTGGCAGGCACATCATGGGCAAATGTGCGTCATTCACTCTTGGTTGTTCACATTTGGTTGTTCACTCTTGGTTGTTCACTCTTGGTTGTTGGCGCATTACTCTTCACGGAAAGTGTCAGAAGAATTTTGGACGGCCTGCGGAATGGGCGCTCGCACAGGACTATCCTTGGTCAGCACCTCAGCTGAGAATTAAGGTTGAGCCCCAGTGGTGACCACGAGTCGTTTCAGTGGTAAGTACCGGGGCTGTTAGGTGCTGGCCTACCGAAGTGCTCCTTCCTGAGAAAATGACGCTGCCTAGCATACTCAACTGTAGAGTTGGCATTAAAAAATACAGTTTCTAGCCCAGTTGCCGTGTAGAAGGAGCTCCAGTTTTGAAACTGGGGCTTTTCCAGTTGGTGTGTACACCAAGGGTATAAACTGGCAGTTGCAACTGGCAGCTGGCACCCCTCCCTCCCCGGGACTAAAACTGCCAACTTTGCCAACTTTGCCAACTGTGAAGTCTACAGTTGCAACTGGCAACTGGCAGTTGATCAACTGGCACCTGTGCTACCTCCTCGTCTCCCTCCCCAGGACTCAAAAACTGCCAACTTTGCCAACTGTGAAGTCTACAGCTGCAACTGGAAACTGGCAGTTGATCAACTGGCAACTGTGCTACCTCCTCGTCTCCCTCCCCGGGACTCAAAAACTGCCAACTTTGCCAACTTTGCCAACTGTGAAGTCTACAGTTGCAACTGGCAACTGGCACTTGACCAACTGGCACCTGTGCTACCTCCTCGTCTCCCTCCCCGGGACTCAAAAACTGTCAACTTTGCCAACTGTGAAGTTTACAGTTGCAACTGGCAACTGGCAGTTGACCAACTGGCAATTGTGCTACCTCCTCGTCTCCCTCCCCGGGACTCAGAAACTGCCAACTTTGCCAACTTTACCAACTGTGAAGTCTACAGTTGCAACTGGCAACTGGAAACCCTAATCCTAAACCCTAACCCTAATCCCTAACCCTAATCCCTAATCCCTAATCCCTAATCCCTAATCCTTAATCCCTTCCTACCCTACCCTAATAACCCCTAATCCCTACCCTGCCTACCCTGCCCTACGCCTACCCTAATAGAAAGCCTCACCAGTTGCCGGTTGGCCAACTGCCAGTTGCCAGCTGCAACTTTGTACTTTCACAGTTGGCAAAGTTGGTAAAGTTGGCAGTTTTTGTGGCCGAGGGGGAAATGAGGACCGCCTCACAGTTGCCAGTTGGCCATCTGCCAGTTGCCAGATGCAACTTTGTACTTTTACAGTTAGCAAAGTTGGCAAAGTTGGCAGAGTTGGTAAAGTTGGCAGTTTTTGTGGCTGAGGGGGAAGTGAGGACCGCCTCACAGTTGCCACAGGTGGCCAACTGCCAGTTGCCAGTTGCGACTTTGTACTTTGACAGTTGGCAAAGTTGGTAAAGTTGGCAGCTTTTGTGGCCGAGGGGGAAGTGAAGACCGCCTCACAGTTGCCAGTTGGCCAACTGCCATTTGCCAGTTGCAACTGTAGACTGCCCAGTTGGCAAAGTTGGCAAAGTTGCACTTGGGCGTTCCTAGATCCACCAGTTTTAGAAATAAACTGGCATTGTACAGTTGGCAAGGCTGGTATAGTTTAGTTGTTCAAAGCTTCAATTTTCAAACGCTACTCATTTTATCCTCCATTGTAATTTTAGAAAGGATCCGTCATTGCAAATACAGATTTCCGTGTGCCTTCCTCACCAAGCCCAATGGTTGAAATACAAACAAAAAATAATAAAAACTATCATACCATAAGCTAGGTCTGGTGTCAAACGCCCGTTTACGACAAGACTGTCCCTTTATCTATTTCTACCACACAGGTATGGAGAAATAGACATAGGGTTCAAATATGACCCAGCATCAATTAATTAAGTAGATGGCTTCCTAAGAAAAGTGCTTACTAATACTACCAGTGTAGAGCGTACAATAGCCAAGTGGCGGCAGGAGGCTTAGCTAACGTCGTATTTCAAACACCATGTGCTGTGGGTGGAGGATGGCACACACATGCCGTACTACACAAAAGAGGTGGAGTTCATGGAATCCTGCATGCTGTACTGCACAAAAAGCTTGGTGGAACTCATGGAGGCCTGATCGGATCACATTGGACATGGTGACGTTATGCATTCCTTGGCGTACGTACAGGGCTATGAATCTGCCCTGATCACATGTCACGTTAACACATCAGCACGTCAACGTGTCAGAGCAGATTTCACAAAGAAAAACCGTTATAATAAGGGGCGAACAGCACAGCCGGCAAGCGAACAGCACAACAGTTCAGTCCAGCAGCATTGCCAGCAGCAGCCACAACAGCAGCTCCAGTAGCCACAACAGCAGCTTCAGCAGCCACAACAGCAGCTCCAGAAGCCACAACACCAGCGCCAGCGCTAGCGCCACTACCAGCGGGAGGAAGCATCATCGTGGCTTAGCCTTCGCTATTTGATCACCCTCCCTCTCGAGGGGAGGGTGCGTGATCAGAGAGCCTGCTGATGAGGTATCGTAAGAATTGGACTTGATTCATCAGCAGGCTCGGTGATCTGGTTTTCATCTCCTCCTCTGATGCAGCCCTCTCAACCTGCCGCACCGTAAAGCTTAACGTCAGGGTGAGCTACAAAAGATGCATCATGCCAAGAACGTCCATGGTTTGCCAACAAGGAAACTTTTCGGTCAAACAATGCTGCTGTCTCACAGCAGAAGATTAGTGCGCCAAAACTGGGAGGCGCTTCTTCTTGTCCACTACCTTCCTACACCACGCTCCATCTAACATTTCAAGCAGCTGACTCAGCTGCTTGAAATGTTAAATGGCACCGGCTTAGGCAGCATTGGGCATGATGGGTGCCTATGCGCCAACTCAGAAGGGTAGGTCACATGAGCGAGTTTAGTTCAACATTGCATTAGTCAAGGGCTTTGAGCACCATTCCTTGTGCGTTGAGTTTTGTAGCAACATGTGTGTTAAAACACGCATAACTACAAAGTACTAAATGCCATAACGTGGCCAACGTGGCCAGATCGTGGCCAAATCATCTTAATTCTAATTTGCTGTGGTCTCAATCATGCAAAGTTCAGCAATCATCCAGCATTATCACGGCACACGTGGAGGAAATGACATGTGCACTCAGAACAAAGTTAGTCGTGATGACATCCTGCCTCCCCTTTTGCTTTTGTAGCAAGTAAGGCACTCAACACCTCACACTCAAGCGTTCCCAACTGGACAGTGCTTTCTGTTTTGGTGGACGAAGATGGCTTTCACGAAAGGGTGCTCGCGGTGCACCCCTTTGTGAAAGCCATCTTCGTGGAGGTGGTGAGGAAGGCATGTGGTGATTGATGTGTGGGGGGCAGATGTTATCCACGCAGAGATCTGAATTTTTAGTCGACGTAGCTACCTCCCTGCCCTGCAGCATGTAGATCAGACGCAAATAAATCCCTGCCCTGCACCATAATCAGAACAGCCATATCGTGACGTTATTTACTTTGCTGCTGCAATGCACTTATCGTGCTATAGCATCCATCATTACCTGACTAGCTAGTCAGTTTGTTGATTGATGCGCTAATACTGATTTCCGTTTGCAGGAGGAGCTCGCTGGTGGTGCGGCTTCTGCTGCTCCTTGTGCTGTACCCGAGGCTGAGCCAATGGAGGTGGAGGAGGTGAGGAGGTAGCATGGTGGTGATTGAGGGCTCCATCACTTGCCAAAAAACTAAACGCTGATCAACATTTAACAGCCATGCAACCCAGGACCAGGACGAGGTTATGGAAAATAAGGAAGTGAGTTTATGTTATACACAACAAGTATAAAGCTTAGCCGTAACCAACATTTATATGTCAATGTCTTTGCAGGGCAGTGAGTTGTTGCCGAGTGTTCTGGTTGATGGCCTCATGGCCTCCCTCCCGATACTATGCAAGGCTACGGCTTGCTTGGAGGTGGCACGGCCTTGTTATTTGTTAACAAAGCTGTTGCCTGTCTCGTTCTCGGATAACAACGAGCACTAAGACAGGCAACAGCTTTGTGGGCTCCATCTCTACCTCAGGCTCCATCTCTGGGTACGCGCCAAACAATAATAATAAGATGCACAAGTATCAAGGCAATTTTTGATGTGCAAACAAGTGTGCTTGCATGAGCAGGTCCAGACAGTTGAGCACGGCGTGTTAGAAGCATGCATTTTATTAAGCCTGACTCTAACTCTTTCTCTTTTTCCTGCTTCTCGCAATGCAACTAGAACAGAAATTGCAGCAAACTTGATGAGATGAGACAGCGCACACACACACACACACGCGCGCGCGCACGCGCACACACACACACACACATACACACACACATACACACACACACACACACACATGCTACACAAATCGTGTGCGCCCGTAATCATTATGTGCAACAGCGCACTTTGTAGTTGGTAATATGTCTGATATCATATATATATAACCAAATACAAGGTGCGCGCTGAGATCCACGGTCAATACCTCCTTGGCCCCCCTGCCCTTATCAGCTGGCACCCCAGTACATATAGGGTGGTGGACTCCAGTAGGGGGGGTGGACTCCAGTTCATTGACACCTTGGTTGCGTAACCAAGGTGTCAACGAACTGGAGCACCTAACCACACACACACACACGAGGACAAGCACACATGCGCACACACACACATACACCCACGCACGCACAAACACAAGCACGCATATACATGTGATGGTGCCTCTTGTTGGCCTTTAGATTTCGTAATTGCTGCTACCTGTATTTCTTTGTGGAACGAAAAGACTATGTAGGCAGTGCAATATTTAATCCCTACATCAATTATGGAACAATAGTACACATACATTGGTCAAAGGGAGTCCCCTTCACCAAGTATTATAAGAAGAAACTTCTGGGGGGTTTTGGTCTTACGAGGTACAGGAAGCGTGCTGCCCGCTTCTACAGCTAGAAATATAGGAGGATGCTGCTGCAAGAACTGATTGCTCTGTTGACTCCAGTCAATGTTATTAACACTTCAGGACTTTCCCGTACCACTTTCAGGTAAGAGTTACCACGTAATATCTGGAGGGTTACTGGCTTTCAGATTCTTAATCAGTACTTTCAACAGCGCGCTTGATTTAAATATTTAGATTCACATAAGTGTCACTTACGTGCTCTAGCATTACCTCATACATGGGATTTCTGTCTCTGTACATGAAGGTTTCAGGAAGTTCCAACAGATATCTTGCATCACCCATAAGGTTTTTTATACCGTACCACCTTACCGTACTCACCCCAAGTAAGTAACGGTTTTTGCCCTCCGGCGTGATAAGAACGGTATTGTAAAATATATATTTATCCAAAGGCTCCGGGGTTTCCGGGGTTTGGCGAAAGCAAAATTTGGTGGGTGGCTGAACACGCATATACACACACACTTGTACAGGCATGGGCTGGGCTAAATGCCCACCAGGGTTGGTGCAGGGAAGGCTAAAATATTTATTTACAGGGTCCGGGGTTACCTTTAATATTCCTGAAATTTGGGTACCGGGGTGAGTGCAGCAAGGTACGGTAGCTGTAGAAGTCTGTATACACCTGCCATGCCTTTTCACACAAGACTTGCTGATGATGACTTGCACACGACCTAGGGTTCCCCAAGCGCAGCGCCACTCTTTTTTGGGAGTGGTTTTTCACTGCCTGCGTTTTTTTCCCCTTTCATTCCACAGTGGCATGATGAAATCAGAAAGTGACTCTAGTTGAACCTGTATGACACCAGTGGACCCACAACGTACAAGAAACAAGAGAAATAGTAAGGAAGGTGCTGCCTGGTGCAGCAGAAATGGCATCAAACCTGCCGTCTTGCTTACGACACAAGCATGCCGTTCAGATGCATTTTAAACTACTCAGAGTCAGAGGAGAAGTCATAGATCTGCTGTATGATACTAGGCAAATGTTCTTCGCCCATTCATAATTCCAACATTTCGCAAGAGTGATTATTTGTCACAACAAATAGATCACTCTTACGGATGAGAAATGCTGTGCATGGCGGTGACAACTTGCTGTGAAGGTGGGCCTTGGATGTGAAGGTGGGCCTTGGATGTGAAGGTGGGCCTTGGATGTGAAGGTGGGCCTTGGATGTGAAGGTGGGCCTTGGATGTGAAGGTGGGCCTTGGATGTGAAGGTGGGC
>Ga0307942_1003924_pt1 | contig 11975 bp, 13 predicted proteins | sample OrgLakmetagen175_FD_201846 | JGI IMG/M metagenome (GOLD analysis project Ga0307942, IMG submission 201846) | Saline water microbial communities from Organic Lake, Antarctica - #175 | ecosystem: Environmental > Aquatic > Non-marine Saline and Alkaline > Saline | place: Antarctica: Organic Lake...
CAAACAAACAGGTGAGCAAAATATGTCTGTCGTTTCAAGCCCTTAGCGCTTCCCCTCAGATACAATGTTGTGCATGTACGTGCGTGTGATATTGACAAAAGCACTAAAGTTAAACCAGGCAAAGCTTTGCACCATAAGAAAGTTTTCCAATTTCAGTCGTGATACGGTATGCACTATACTGCAATCCGCCAGCCATTGCCACAGGGTGTTCATTTTCCCTCTGCTTCTTTGACACCAGGTGGTGCGCATTTTCCTCCCAATGCGTCAAGTACTGCAGAGAGTGTGTGTGTGTGTGTGTGTATGTGTGTGTGTGTGTGTGTGTGTGTGTGCGCGTGTGTGTTTGATGTGTTGGTGTGTGTGTGTGTGTGTGTGTGTATGTGTGTGTGTGTGTGTGTGTGTGCGTGCGTGCGTGCGTGCGTGCGTCGTTGACTGCTGGTTGACTGCTGGTTGACTGTGGACACCTGCAACACCTGATCCAAGGTGAGCTGAGACACGGAGATTGGCTTATGAACGTCAGCGTTTTTCAACACTGTGCGAAGCCTGTGCTCCAGATAGGACGGGGAATGGGCTGAGCATGCGACGTCAACATCGGTCAATTTCAAAGCCTCTGTGACGATGTCGTTAATGCCCCCTGCAAATGGAAATATAGTAAACAGTCGTTCCATCCTCTTTGACTCTATACAGTCAAACTTGGTCAAAATAGTTCCGAAATCCTGCCCCGTCCAGCGCCTACCTGCATCCACTTGCAGAATGCCGGATTGTCCTCAACGTTTCCACGAGGTCGTGAAGGAACCCCCATGGCAAGCGGCTCGAATTGGCGCCGCAGCAGATGTTGTACTATGTAAACCTGTGCAAGGGATTACATGTGCCTCTTGGTTACACACTGTGTGTGTGTGTGTGTGTGTGTGTGTGTGTACCTCCAAGGCCCCAATGCGTTCCTCATGGTGATCCATGCAGCCCCGGTAGCCATTTTGCACTACCGTGCCTATCTCCTTCATTGCCACAAGTAGCTTCTGCATGCCAGCCTCAAACACTGCCTCCGATACTGGCTGCGTCCCACTCCCCCCTCCTGCAGGGCCATCTCTCCCCCCCTTGGAGGGGGGGGGACCTGGCTGCACCTTGTCTTTGTTGACCAGATGAACTACACATGTTTTATTATTATTTGTGTGTATGGTTTCCAATGAATTCATTGGCTTCGTGGCTGTGGAAGGAAGTTTAACAGCAATCGTGGCTTGAGCAACCATCACAAGTTTTATAACAATGGGTGCAGCAAGAGGGTTCACATTGCATTGCAAGCTTGCATATTCCGCCTGCTCTACCATTTGTTCATATTGCGCCACCAGTAGAGGAAATGCAGGAAGCAGAGTAGTTTTTTGGTGATGATCCCTTGATTCATGACGAGCTTGCACACGATAACAACTTCACCAATGCCACAATTGATCAGGCCCTAGCCATGGGTAGGGCGGGCTTCAAATTTGGTGAGGTAAGGTACATTGTTGTGCAAATGCCAGCTCCTTTTGCACACTGTCTCATTCATTAAAATGCAACGCACAAATAACCATACAACTGTCTACGCTGTTAGACTGCAGGTTACATTTGCACGTGCCACAGATGTGGAAGAATTTCTTTTAGCAGCTTTGCCTGAATCTGAGAAGAGTGTGGACATCCAGGTAACACCTACAAAGGTTGTACCCTTTTGTGTTCGTGACATTATAGCTTGCATTGTGAGGTTGTACGGAAGTGAAAAGCATGGTAGTACTAACTTTGCTTAAAATAGTGACACTTCTGCCAAAAGCAAGCCACATGGGAAAATTACTCATGAGAAGCTGCACAACAACAGCCTAGGTGTTACCCGGCTGGTATTGCGTTTGATAGAGGACAATGTTGAACGCACTTTCAATAAAAAGACGGCCAAAACTATAACCAAGACTTTGAACATCCGACTGTCAAATATGGACAAGTGAGTTAGTAGTCAAGATTGATTGCTAGGTGGTGTGTGTGTGTGTGTGTGCTGTGCTTTAGCTTTTTGGAGTTGGGGAGCAGGCCTAGTGTCTTCACAAAATTTAAACTCGATCAGGTGAACCTCCCACTGGTTTGGATTCAGTTTCTTGTCCTTGGCAAGCTGCTGAAACTTTGAGTGCGGGTGGTCACGCGAGAAAAGCACACAGTGTTAGGTAAAATAGGATGGCGTCAGGATGATAAGAGGGTTTTAAAGCATGTGCTGTTGGTTTTGACAGCAATTAAGAGGGCAGTGTTTTGTTGGCAGTGTTTCTCAGATCTAGGCCTTGCTCTGATAGTTTATCTGCGCTGCCTATGTCAGTGTAGGCAGTTGGTTGGCACCGCATGGTCCCTTTTGTAGAGCTCGGACAATCAGCACACTTGCCATATTATGGCGTTTTATAATCATGTTCCTCATTTTAGTGTATTGGCAACCTGAAAGTATGTGAAGCGCACTATCAGTGCAAGGGCAGATGGGGCAGTTTGCATTGGGAGAGAAGCCATACCGGTAAGCGTGAAAGTCTTTATCAAGTCAATTGACGCGAGTTGAAGTTTGATCGACCATCGTACAAGTGTCAAAAAAGTTAAATGCCTAACAAGATTGCCAGGCAGCATCTCAAATGCCGAATAACTAACCCTAAATCTACACCTCATTAGTTCGTATTCAAGGTTTAATACTTGATGGTGACACTAGTGTTGTCCTGACAAGATGACTGAAATGCTACTCTAAAACTTAAGCTACAAACTTTTGAACCTTCTCCAGCCATGCTATGTATTCAGTCTCCTCCTTGTCGTGTACTAAATGACGCAAGTACTCGCCTGCATCAAAGACAAAGATTTCCAGCGTTAACACATGAGTTGCAATGTTCAGTACAAATGTGTGTTGCCTTCACATAGTTCACACGTGCCTTGCGTTTGCAAGCTTTAAAAACTTACGTGAGTAGATGATGGAATATGTAATGATGTAAGTGCTATAGCGGATGAGAACAGGCCTGTGCACTTGCACCTTAAAGTTGAATTTTAACCATAACAAAACAACAAGACAATCGTAATTACCCCGTGCAGTACGGTTCAAACTATGGTCGGCGGAAATTATGGTGTCATTTGACGTACAAGACGGTGCCACCATACAGAAGCATTTTGACGGTAATTTGTCCGTGTCACACCAATTTCGGCCCAACAACTTTATAAATAACAAAATTGTGAACAAGGAATCAAGTACTGCGTTTGACTTTGATTTCCATGCAAGCTACTGCCGGGCCCTTCCACCGAGCTGACGTAGCCCCAACCCAGCCTCAGGGTCATTCAGGGAAACTTTGTGTGGCATCAGCACTTGAGGGGAGCATGCTGAAAACCAAAAATGGGAGGTTTTGGGGTGGAGATGCCTTTCTGAGGCCAATTTTGCACTGGCAGTGCCAGCTTGGCACCATACCGTACACCGTACAGTACTATGCTGTAATAACGGTATTATACGGCTTTCCAAAATTATAATTACGCTGTAATTTACAGAACTATTGTAAATACAGTACAAAGCGTACCAAACTGTACACCGTGCAGTGGACAGGCCTGGATGAGAAGCATTGTTCAGGTAGCAGGTTGGCAGACATAAGAGAATGTGGTCGCCCTTGCTGTGGCTGCACCTGCACTACCTTATAAACATGACGCACCTGTACCTGCAATTTATGAATACCGTACTGCGCTTTTAGTAATGCGAGGCCTAATTTTTGCGAGGTGCCCAAATAAATCGAATAATTAATTTGCAAGCATTTAGCTTTTGCGAGGTCCCTCAAAAGCTCAGAAAATTTGCGAAATTTGCAATTTTTGGGGTGTTACTGGGCTTCCCTCCCTTCTTCTGGGTGCCTTTGGAAGCTTCTGCTTCTGCTACTTGTGCTGCTGCTGGAGGATGGCTGCAAGCACACCGTGCTCCAGGAGTTTGCACCTAATACAGCAGCAGCTCTGCCCTCATACCTCTCTCCTGCAGAAGCTTAAATCCCCATAGGAGGCTGTGCATGGGTCTGCCCGAAGTCCAAATGGGGCAGGAAGATACTTCCTGGTCAGCAGCAGGTGCTTGCAAGCTTGCTCAGGGCAATGTCAGCCCCAGAAGCTCCCAAGGCGGAACCACGTCTGCTTCTCAGTATTCAACTCGACCATACCCCGGAAAACGATGGGGGTCTTTTGTAGGGTTGGCCAGAACCGCATGTATACACCGTATATGACCGTATATTTGGTGATTTCCCTGCCAAAATTACCGTATATACACCGTATATATATGGTTTTGGCCAACCCTAGTCTTTTGCGGAGCCCGGAATTGTACCCGCTGGAAAGTTAAAATTTTGCTAGGTCCGGAAAAAAAATTCTTGGCCTGATTGTTGCGAGGGGCCTCAACAAATATGTATTGATTAGCAAAACAACCAAGCGCAGTACGGTACAGTCGGTCTGTTACCTTGCCACTCTACTTGCCTCATAGCACAAAGCAGGGTACCCTGCTTAGTCTACTGCAGCTGAGCCAACACATATTACAACACTTTTGCTGGCAGAGGTAGCAAAGCCAGTATGATGATGGAAAAGGGCAGAAAATGCAAGTGCCCGCACCGGGCAGCCCACCACCACACCAGCAAGGAGAAGTTCATGGTGGGCCAAAACACAGAAAGAGGAAAACATAATTACAACTGTCACCACAAACGCAAATCACACATCTGGTTAAACCCCACAGCTCCATAATCACAAAGTGTAGAGCATCCTCCTGACAGCCTATAACCTGAAGGCCATCATCCAGAAAGCACATCCAGGAATCTTACATCCAGAAAGCAGACACCATACATCCATAACTCGTGCATCCAGAAACGGATGATTAAACAACACTCACCTAAAGCTGGAGTGATGCCGCGCTCCTCAAGGTAGGCCTGAAACTCACGTTGCAGGCCTTCATCTAGCTCGTCAAATACTGGGCCCTGCAAGCATGAAGCATAGCCCCTCGCTTGGAAAAAGGACATAAATTATGTGACATTACCCAAGAGCTGGTTTGCATTTTGCATAACTTGTTTTTCTTCTGCAGTGCCGAGAGGTCTTGTAGTAGGCTGAAGCACCTTTTTAACCCTGAACTTGCATTACTCTGGTTGCTGGTGGTATACTGCTGCTAAAAAAATAGCAATTATGTGTTATGTTCACAGTTCGCAGTATACGCATTATTTTGAATGAAATTCGTGAATGTTCAAAAAGTAGCTGCCGCATTGTGGGGACGAGGTGTGTGCGATCATGCGTGCTTGCGCATGTGTGTGTGTATGTGTAAGTGAATTCGTGTGTGTGTGTGTGTGTGTTTGTTTGTGTGTGAGTGTCTGTGTGTGTGTTTGTTTGTGTGTGAGAGTGTGTGTGTGTGTGCGTGTGTGTGCGTGTGTGTGCGCGTGAATGTATGTGTGTGTCTTTTCGTGTGTGTTTTCATGTGTGTGTGTGTGTGAGTCCGTGTGTGTGTGTTCATGTATGTGTGTGTTCGTGTATGTGTGTGTTCGTGTGTGTGTGTACGTGTTTGTATGTGTGTGTGCATGTGTGTATGTGAGTGTGTGCGAACTAAGTGTACGTGCATGCATGCATTTACATGTGTGCACGAGCAATAACGCGGGTGCGTGTGTGCACACATGTGTGTAAGTGCCTATGCACGCGTGCTTTTACAAGTCATGTGCTGCACAACAGTGGTACGCGCGTGTAAGACACTGCACAGCGCTTGTCATGGCTTACCGTATACATGCTGGGGCCCTCGTGGCCCTCTGCTGGCTCGTAGGATATATGGTTGATGGCCACAAAGGTGCCATCCGTCTCACACTCAAAGACCAGGGCGTTAGGGCCTTTGGTGATCTGGGTGTTGAACACCACAGTGCTTAACGAGTCTTCCTCCTCCTCTGGCTCAGCCTCCTCGCCCAACTCCGCGCCGGGCTGATTGTTGACGTGCAGGATGACGGACACCTTCTCGCTGCCGAACGTCCGGTTGAGGGTGAGGAGGGTGTCCCCAGGCGCCTCCTTGAGTGTGAAAGGCGCAGGAGGGCCTTGCGCCACAGCCTCTGGCTTTTGCCTGTTCTCCACTTCGTAGTTGTACTCCTCCTCGAGCGTGGTGCTCAGGCGGCCGCTGAGACTGCACGGAGACGTCCAGAAAGACCTGGCTTGGGAAACCGGGCTGTTGCTGCTAGGGGAGGGGAGGCTGCTGGCAGTGGCAGAGGGTAAGCAGCTGCTGTAACCAGAAACAGCAGCCAGAGGGGCTGCGCTGGATCCTGCGTAGCTGAAGGCAGCCGGGACTCCCTTCGCCAGGCTGAATACGGAACGTCTCATGTCGAGTTGTTCAGAAAGAGCTTTGGTTGTTTTAGTTTTATTGTTTTGGGAGGGCACACATATAGCAAGTTCCTGTACTTGCATGCATGGGTCAGCTGGGCATTGCTGATCACAATCACTAGCCTGAGAGGACAACAGGGACCTTGCTCATGTTTTTATCCCTTTATTCCGGGTTGCCACATCTCTCCGCCAGCACCTGCTGGCCCCACTCCAGATACAGCAGCCTGCGAACATACATGCAGCGTGCATAATAATGGTATGATTGTGCACATATGTGCGTACAGAGAGGTAGGTATATAAGCATGCATGCGGGGGCCACCAATTTTGCGCAAATTGAATAACCGTACATCTTAAAGGGCAGCTGGTAGCAGGCCAGTATCATTCAAGATCGCGTCCAGTCACGACAGCTGATAATGTGGGGCGCAAAGATTTCACTGTAGTGTACGGGTATGCCTTGCCTTGCCTTAATTCAAAGCTACTCATGGTGTAATAAATTGCTACGCGGAAAAAAAATTGGTTTGCTGTGTTACCAGCAGAGATTACAGGGTACCTGGTATGCAAGATAACAAGGAGGCTCATTCTCTAGATTTTTAGGCGTACGCGGCGGTATGTGAAACACAATCCGTACCAACATTCGACGTTGCGCCCAGAGCTCTAAAAATGAATTAAGACATGATTTAGACGGGTTAACAAAGGGGGGGCATGGCATCCCGAGGAGGGGGCCACTTTAAAAGGGGGAAGACAGGGGGAGAAGTTAAAAGGATTGAAAACTATACACCAAGGCCAGGGTTATTCAGTTAGGGCGGGGTTCGGTCGGAAGTTTGGGTTTACAAACCTTCACGCATATTAACGAACCCTGAAAATGCCGTTGGCGAGCTATTAAAAGTTTGTCGATTTTGCACGAACTTTGTCGAACCCTTGCTCCCAAAAAAAAGAACTGAAAAACCATGACTATATCCCACAGAATGAAAAAGAAGGCGGATGGTGCACAGCCAGCATCGATTAGGAGAAGATTTTGTTTTGTCCTGTACCATCCAATAGATGCAGAGGCACAACATCCCACCTGGACATACACCGTCCTGCTAGGAACAGGCACCATCTACAGCAGCCAAACAAGGAACCCACACCACAGCCTTGGAGTTACTGGTCGACATGCCACAGCACTCATGATAAAAATAAGCTTACATGCGATCAATTCCGCAACAAAAATCATACAGATGAGGTGAGACAATGAATATAACCCCCACAAATATCTGAGCAATACTCCTGGTGGTGTGCAGGGTTTTGCCTCCCAACCACTTGATCCACATTGACAAGCTTCTCTTATTTTCATTCTCCAGGTGGGATATTGTGTCTCTGTATCCATTGGGTGGTGCAGAACACAAATTAACATCCTTTCCTTATTCGTGTCGGTAGTGTTTACACTATCTGCGTTCTTTTTTTCTTGGCAGTATCCTTTCAGTTGGTGGTTCACTAGAAGGTATGGTGCTGCATTTATAAAATTCCTGATTACCGCTGGTGACAGGTCTTGTTTTAGTTTTCCATCCAAGATGGGTTGTTTGTAATAAGATGCCCCCTAGCAGCTTTGTTCCAGACAACTAAGATGCGTATGTCCCATGTTGCTTCTGGCAGCCAGGGGCGGTGCTTTGCTGGCAGAGGAGTGGCATGTGTTCTGGTTTTTCTGTTAGGATAGTGCAAACATCCTTGTTTTCAGTGCAGATTTTGTGAAGTGTCCGTGTTGTTTTCCATCCAGTTTGAGAGCAGCAGCAAGGTAGCGGTTGCCTCTTGGTTATTCTAGGCAGATGCAGTTGAACTACTTTGAGCACGTGCTTGTCCTCATAAATCGGGTGACAGATGGAGAATCCAGTGAACTGTGTGGAGAACGCATCTGTTCTAAAAAAGTAAAGGTAAATGTCTACGCTGGAAGTCACCGGCGTGCATTAAGGAAAGGCTCTCAACTAGTGCTCACACTAGCCAGAGCCCCACCAGAAACGAGAAAAAAGAGAAACAACAGAGACTATTGAGGATCCGGCGGGTTGTCACCCATGCATTCCGGCCTGCGCCTAGCCCTCCTGAAATCAGCCGCTCTACCAGTAACCCCCCATCAGATCCCCTATTATCACTGTTGTTGTTAAGGTGTATTTTGTGTCTTGTTTTTGTAATCTCGTTCAAGCTTTTTATTGCATGGCAGTGCAGTTTAGTGACTAGTTGGTGCACTTTGTGCGTGGGGACGCCTAAGTAAGTAAAGGAGTTATGGTGCACTGATTGTAGATTGTGCCCCCGACTCCAAGAACTATAACATGAAGTGTGACTTGGTTTTTTCGAGAGATGCCTCGGAGGCTCCTTGTTCGTAGACGCTGGATAAGGGGTTGATGCTGGTTGTGCGCTTTTTCTAACGTCTGTTGCGGGTTTATGTTTGAGCAGAATTTGAATTCTACTAGATGTATGTCTCTGTCCTTTGGGGGGATCTGTTTGGGATCCAAATGCCTGCCTCTTCCCTCAATGGGCATAACTAACACGCCATCTGGACGGCTTTGTTGTCTACTTGGAAGATTTTGTTGTGTTGGGAAAACCCAGTCAGGGATGTTTCTTTCAATGTCATCAGGGGATTCAATGTTAAGGTCAGATAACTTTTCACTGTAACAAGCATCCATACATTGTGACAATTGCTGAGCCCAGCTTGCCTCTGCTGATCTCTTCACCACAAAGGCTTACAGCGTGGTAATGTCGGTTTATGTGCATTCTCTTCAGAGTATGGTTGTTGCACCTAAGAAGTATGTGTGGAGCACCGTCTGATCCTCCGCACAAAGGGCAGGTAGCAGGGCCTGTCGTATGGCTTAACCTTTTGGTGTGTTTGTCTGTGTGTATCGTATCCGTCCTGTACTTAAGGACTTGTTCCTGTTACTGAAAAGTCACATTTGACATGGACCAAAACATGTTACTGATGAATTGGGCATGCGCAAGGGGCTTTGCAGTAGCTTGCCGTGTGCGAGAGTCGGGCTGTGCTGCACGCTGAGGCGTATCATGCAATTTTTGCTTGTAAAGCAGTGAATCCGTGTTAGCTTCACCAAGGTAATTGTGGGCGTGCATGTGATGTTTTAGTTTGTCTTGCAGGTTGGTCAAATCCCGTTATAAAACCAATAAAAAAAAAAGAACATCTCCTCCCCATCCCTCATTCGCCCGAGACGAACATCCGATCAAAAAAGACCACGATGGATAATCTAAGCAACTTCAAGTTACATGCAATCAGATTCGCAACAGAAATCATACAGATGACATTGAATACAACCCCCACAAATATCTGAGCAATACTCCTGGTGGAAGCAGGCTTCTGCCTCCCAACCACCTGATCCCCACTAAAATGCTTCTCCTTTATGTTTTCCCAGGTGGGATAGGCAGTGTGCGTCTCTGCATTCATTGGGTGTGTCACGCCCAATCGTTGGCAGCGACAAATCATGTGACAGAGCAGTTAGTTGGTTGACAGTTGAGAGTTTGTATATGTCTTGTTCAATAAGCTGGATGGCCAGTCTTATTGATAACCTCAATGTTCTGGATTTGATAGTTTTGGTCATCAATTGACAATATGTGGCTGAGCATTCTAAGGGGTACAATTAGAGGGGATTCTCAAAAGATCCTACACCGTGTAAGGTCTCCGATTCTATTTGTTCGTATAGTCATAATAATGTATAACCACAATGAGGCCGAGATTTGGCTGTCTGAGTCAATGGGCCCAGCTCCGGGAAGGAGCAGCAGTGTGAGAGCCAATCAAAGATGAGTGACAATGCATCTCTGTTTCCTTCAATAGGAGCCATAATATGTTTGGTACTCCCTTAGGCCAGAACAATAACAAGCTTTATATTTTCCTCCATGAACTAATCGTTTTAATGAGCAGACTAGCAGTGCTTGACTGAAGGCCTTTTTATTTAACCTTGTAAACTGTAAACAAACAAAACTGCTGCAGTGCCTGCTGTGTGCCGCCAAGCCCCCCCATAAAGGTATGTTTACTGCTGTCAACCCATCAACTGCTTGTCACACGATTTGTCGCTGCCAACGATCGGGCATGACATAATAGCCATGAAACATTTCACTCGGGTTCTGTCCTTCTCTCGTGCTGTTGCTGCCAGATGTTATCGCAACTTGATGGTCAATAAATAGCACATTTACGGCGTGTTTGACAGGACACAAACAACAGTAGACGTAGTTGGTATAAAATTCATTTTTTTAGGCCAGCAATATGTGTCTAGATCTTCAGAAAATGCCTGAAAGCAAAGTCCTCAACCCTAGGACATTCTACAACAACAAGAAAAACATGATGGCTCTAGCGATATTCAACCAAAGGTAGCCCATGGCACACAGCCTGGTGGCCTATTTCGCGGCAGACAGTCGGCTCGCCACGTCTCTCCAGTTTACCACACTCCACACTGCCTGCGTACATAAGCATGCAATGGTTGTCGTTGCCATATTGCACAACTTCAGTTATTATACCCTTGGAATTATATACATCTGATATACATGAGATGCTTCTTTGACACACAGCACCACATGCCCACAAGGTTATTTTTTTCTATTTCTTTCTGGTGCAGGCGAGATTCAAAGGGGCCCTTTTCCTAATTGGTGCAAATTCTGCTGCCTGTTTAGCTTTGTACTCTTTTGCAAATGATAGCTTACTACTGCTGGCACCCTTGTCTCACCCCACTGGAGGCCTCCCAGCAAGGTCCATCACGAAGAAAATTATTGCTATTTGCTGTGCATTGCTGCTTATGGATAGGGTCAGGACATCAGTTCTGCTAGGGAACTTGAGCTCTGATTGGAAAGTACAGGGATACAGGCAGATCCAATTACAGGGATAGTATAAAGGCAGATCCAAGTACAGGGATACAGGCAGAGCCGAGGGCAGGGACACAGGCAGAGCCAAGTACAGGGATACAGGCAGAGCCAGGTACAGGGACATAGGCATGATCCAAGTGCAGGGATACAGCAGAGCCAAGTTCAGGGTACAGGCATGAGCCAAGTACAGGGATACAGGCAGAGCCAAGTACAGGGATACAGGCATGAACCAAGTACAGGGATACAGGCAGAGCCAGGTACAGGGGTATAGGCATGATACGATCAAAAAAGCAGGGCCTGAGTCATGGCTGTAACGTTGATCAATTTATGTCTGACAAACCATGATGAGCTACGCAAACGCAGGTTGGACAGGCCACGCTTGAGGCGCACCACCGGTGATCAACCTCCATCATTTCCACAGCTTGCTGCACCACCGACTACTGTGATTTTCCTTCTGTCTAATGCGCAGAGGCGAGTGGACAGTGGAATCATATCTTGCTAGCATTCACTTCGCATTTATAAAAAAATACTCTACCTTTAGGTAATCTGGGCGCACGTTCTTGTAGTCCAAGTAGTCTGGCATAGCAAAAATGGGAAAGTAGAGGAAGGGCATTTAGAGTTCTCACATTGGGAAAATAATTTGACAGCCGAACGACTACAATACCCATCCTGCTTTCGCGCCTTGCGCATTGCTGCCAGCTAGCTGCACATGCTCACCCACACATTCACAACCCCATTATCACACCTCAACATCCACACCAACATATCCACACCCCCACGCCCACGCGCACACCCCCACCCTCACCCCCCAACCAACATAAAAACTTCCCACC
>Ga0307942_1003927_pt1 | contig 11967 bp, 9 predicted proteins | sample OrgLakmetagen175_FD_201846 | JGI IMG/M metagenome (GOLD analysis project Ga0307942, IMG submission 201846) | Saline water microbial communities from Organic Lake, Antarctica - #175 | ecosystem: Environmental > Aquatic > Non-marine Saline and Alkaline > Saline | place: Antarctica: Organic Lake...
CCTGATACACCCTCAGCAATGTCGTCAATATCGTTAATATAAAGGGAAAAAAGCAGAGGAGACAAGGGGCAACCTTGTTTAACCCCACGAGTCGGATGCACACGAGCAGTTTTATCACCATCCTTCAAGACATACTCATCACGGTAGTACATGTCTTGAATTACAGACAACAAAGGCGCAGGCATGCGAGTACGCCTAAGGTGTTTCCATAGTGCATCCCTTGGAATGGTGTCATAGGCTTGTTTAAAATCAATGAAAGCAGCATGCAACCTAGGCGACCCATTGGGTTTAATTGTTCGTGCAGCATGTTGGTGATTCAATAATCAATGCAACATCGGGGCCTGCGGATAGATTCGAATGCATGTACGTAAAGAAGTTAAAGTGTAATACAAAACAATTGGCCTCACACAGCCTCAATGAATTCTACCCAGTTCTTCAGGAAGAGACGCTCCGGGTTGGCAAACCTAAACAAACAGGTAATACCCAAATTTCTAAGAAATTTGTGATGTCCGGGTTTTAACCGATTCGGTTGGACGCACTTTGGGCCTGAATAGCTCCGCGGTCGGAAGCCCGTTCTGCGTAAGATTTAGTCAGAAAATTCAGAATCACTTGCATCTCCAGGTCTGTAGAGTTGCGTGGCGAGCTGTGAGGGTCGAACTTTTGGTGACGAGAAGAGCTGAAAAGGGACACGCTGTGACGGCAATTTAATGTACAGTTTATTGGTTTAATTATTACTTGATTCCGTTGAGAATTGGTGGAGTTATGCTCTGCCGAAATTTATGTGGCTGCATGGAGATAGACCTCCGAGGAGGGGATTTCTTTGTCGGCCATTTTATGAGGCAGTTTAATGCCACTGTTACGTACACTTTTTTAATTTTGGGAAGCCTTGTCAGTGAGGGGAGGTCCGTTCGTGTAATTTTGCTGTCCGCGACTTTCAAGTGACTCTGGTCGCGTTTCTTAAGCAAGAACGGGTCTGCATGGTGCAAAGCGAGTGCACAGGAGGAGGCCTGTTCTTAAAGCAAGGGTCTGCATGGTGCACAGCGAGTAGGCCTTGTAAAACCGGAAACTAAAAGGCAAAATGTATGTTTTGTACGCAGAAATTTGGGCGGGCGGAGCCCTTCTATATTAGATCATCTGAGAAATCAAGTCCTAAATTTAATTATACCCGCGGGTTTACATGCGGTATATAATCCCTGTGGCTGTTTTTGTCAGGAAATGAACCCCATTGTTATCACATTAATCTAAGTAAATGTGTAGGTATTGAGTTGCTGTGTTATGTTTCAATTTTCCGATTTGCTGTGCTTCGATTTTCCTATTTGAAGTCCGCCAATTAACCCATTGACTAACTACGGAATTAAAATAAATATAAAATGCATGCGAGCTGAGCTGTATATATTCTCGTTGCCCGTTTCATTATATATAATATTTTTACCTCAACATGTCAACATGTATCCAAACAAATCGAGGCACGTGAAGGACGCAGGAGAAGGACGCGAGACACCCCAATGATGCTCAACAACGACGCGCACATGAGATGGTGAGTGGCTAAATCAATAGGGTTCAGTATATTAATTCTGTTAAGCCGAGTCTTCCACCTCCGTGTTCGTTTGAGAGGAGGGGCCTCCCCCGATTCCATCCTTCCCTGACTGGCATGTGAGTGGAATTTACGATTGTGCAAATTCAAGGCGAGGGTGAAAAGTCTCGGGGCATGTTGAGGAGAGAAATCAGTGCTGATTTCCAAAACCCTGTCCCTCCTGTTTCTCTGCCCTGAGACCCCCTCCTGCCTGCGCATCAGTGACATGGGGGTCAGATTGGCCTCACTGGCCTGCTCGATTTCTCTGCGGTGATGAGGTGAGAGATCGAGGAGGGCAAGCCAATGGCTTTTGCACGAAGGAGTAACATGCCATACACACGCTACCCTCTATTTTGACTGCTCTACTTGACTCTTTGTCTTAAATACGGTATTGAATCAGGAGTGGGCTGGCCTTTCAAGGAGGCAGTGCACACGGGGCAGGGGCAAAGGGAGGGAGTTACTACTTTCGCTACTAACTAGAACCTGACCTCTCGCTTTCACTTCCCCCCTATGATTTTGTGTGTTGCCTTTCTCTAGTCCAGTGGCCGCTCCGGTGTCGCACTGCTTCATTGACTATAATTCTGGGCTTTGATGGGGAAAGAAATTGAAGAGGGTGAATTCGCAGGATGTCAACGGCCTGAGTGCTTGCTCTGGTATGCTTGCACGCATCCATGTGGCTTTCTCTGCATGTGTTCACTTGTGCTTCAGCTGAATCTTAGAGAGTTACTCTGCTAAAACATGTCCCTTGTCCTTCCTTCTCCCTCAGGAGTCCCAGAACCCCTCTCACAGAGCACCTGCACGAGTTCTTGATGTCTCCACGTTGCCTGCAAGACCTAGGCACACCCGCCAGTGCAAGCGCGAGTGCTGGGCTCCCAGGCAACAGCATCTTCACCCCTACACCCGCACAGCAGAGCAGCAGCAAAGCAGGGCCCTTTGCACCCTACACGTGCACGGCCTCAGGCCCAGATTGCAGCACAGATGACCCTGCACCTGTTGGCCTGCTGCTCCCCCCTCTGCCCCACAGCCAACAACAGCAGCAGGAGGCCAGCCGCTACGAAGCAGACAAGGCGATCGAGCAGGTGAACAAAGCAGCCCTTCCTTAACCCTAACCCTAACCTTAACCCTAACCCTAACCCTAAACCCTAACCCTAACCCTAACCCTGAACCCCTTCTTTTTAGCCACAGACCCTTGCACAGTGCGAAGCCGGGCCCCTGTTCGTTCTCGTTGCTAGGCTGACTGGCAAACCTGGAATGTGTTTTGCCTGTATGTGTATTGTGTGCTGCTCGTGAATGTATGCTACCTCTAACGAGAAACTTGTTGCTGAGCTGTTTGGTTTTATTTACATCGTATGCGACCACATGTTGGGAGGTTTCCCTGCAGAGAGAAAAACAAATATGTTTAGTCAGCCAGAACCATACATACATGTATATGGTGTGTATACGGTATTCTTTGGCAGGAAAATTGCCAAATATACGGTCATATACCATATACGCATAAACGGTCCTGGCCAACCCTACAACTGCGTTTGGGCTTTGACGGACCCAACCATTGCTCATACCTGCTCAACCCACCCGCACCATCTGTGTTACGCTCATGAGGGTTGTCAATGCTTGTTTAAGAGTCCATCCCTCAATTTAACCCTCTTCTCTCTTCTTCGAACTCCCTCGCGTCTTCCGCGGCGGTTCAATTCCGTGATTTATTTACGCTCCACAACATAACACAAAAATGTTTCTCATTCCCAAGTGCTTATTTGTACCCTCCCTTCTGCTTCTTCTCTTATTTCTTTATTTTTCGAGCGCCCTTGCGTCTTCAACAGAAAATATACATGCACACAAAAACACACACACACGGTAAATGCACTTGCCCAGGATTGTCCAACTTGTACGTCGTACATACGATGTATGACTAGGGTTGGCCGGAACCGTACATGGGATTCCCATATACTGTATATACGCCGTATATGACCATATATACGCCGTATTTCCGTTACGGAACCGGTGGCTCAGTGTCATATACGGTACCGGATATACGGCGTACCGAGGGTACGGCGTATATACGGTCATACGGTTTGGGCCGACCCTATGTATGACTGTATGGTCTTACAGTGAAAGAAGTGCTTACTCACACCAGAAGCCAGAAGTGACACATCTATCACATGTGAGGTCGCGGGTGCATGTTGAAAGAGACACATTTTTGTGTATGTTGTGGAGACAACAATTAAATAACAACCTTTCAGATTAGATTACAAGTTACAAGTTACAATGTTACTTATGGTTACTAACCAAACCCAGTTCCTACCAAAGCTCACACACACACACACACACACACACACACACACGAACACACACACACACGCACACACACACATGAACACACACACACACACAACACACACACAAACACACACACAGCATAGCAAGAACCACTATCCCATGAAAGTATGATGTATATAAGGAATCTTTGGCAGCGGCATCTTGGAATTACACGGTCATGTACGGCTTATGTTCAAACAAAATTTTTAAAGCAATCCTATGTATACAATTGCTCATACCACTCGTAGATTATGCTGCGGGCGGCTAATGGGGGCGAGGGCATCGACCTTAGCATGCTGCACAGAATGCTGCAGTCCCCACGCCAGGTGGGGCTTGGACGCTCACAGGGGGAGTCATTGTGTCTTTTTGTGTGTCGTGTGTGTGTGTGCGTGTGTGTGTATGTGTGTGTGTATGTGTGTGTGTTCGGCATCAGTCTTAAAAAGCTGCACAAAATGCTGCAGTCCCCACGCCAGGTGGGGCTTGGACGCTCACAGGGGAAGTCACTGTCTTTTGTGTGTGTGTGTGTGTGTGTGTGTGTGTGTGTGTGTGTGTGTGTGTGTGTGTGTGTGTGTGTGTGCTCGGCATCAGCCTTAGCATGCTGCACAGAATGCTGCAGTTCCCACGCCTGGTTGGGCTTGGACGTCCACAGGGGGAGTCTTGATGTGTCTGGCCTTTTTGTGTGTGTGTGTTTGGTATCAGTCTTAGCATGCTGCACAGAATGCTGCAGTTCCCACGCCAGGTGGGGCTTGGACGTCCATAGGGGGAGTCTTGATGTGTCTTTTTTTGTGTGTGTGTGTTCGGCATCAGTCTTAGCATGCTGCACAGAATGCTGCAGCTCCCATGCCAGGTGGGGCTTGGACGTCCATAGGGGGAGTCTTGATGTATCTTTCTTTGTGTGTGTGTTCGGCATCAGTCTTAGCATGCTGCACAAAATGCTGCAGTTCCCACGCCAGGTGGGGCTTGGACGTCCATAGGGGGAGTCTTGATGTGTCTTTTTTTTGTGTGTGTTCGGCATCAGTCTTAGCATGCTGCACATAATGCTGTAGTTCCCACGCCAGGTGGGGCTTGGACGTCCATAGGGGGAGTCTTGATGTGTCTTTTTTGTGTGTGTGTTCGGCATCAGTCGTAGCATTCTGCACAGAATGCTGCAGTCCCCACGCCAGGTGGGGCTTAAATTTTGGGAATTATTGGCATGTCTGTCCTTTCATACTTAGTGTGTTGCACAGTATGCGTTTGGTTGTGTGTGCATGCTTGCTGTACTCTGTGTCTCTCTATTCATACAAGCACACACACACACGCACACGCAAATGGCTACTTATTGCAACACCTATCTACTTGTTAAAATGTGCAAAGGGGTGCTCCAGGTTCTCTTTTGCGCACGCACACACTCACATTCACACACGCACATACACTCACATACACACACACACACACATCAGGCCCAAGCGGCGCAGCACCAGGCCAGCACCTTTGCCCTCGCCCCCCCACCTCCTCCTGCCTCCCAGCTGCACGGCTCCGCCAAGAAACAGAAACAGGGAGGCAGCAGTGAGCGAGCTGCAGCCGCAGCGCAGGAAGCAGCAGCAGCAGAAGGAGGAGGAGGAGGAGGAGGGCGGTGTCAGCACAAGCAGGGCAGCGTGTCCGGTGTTGCCATTAACCGAGGGAGGAGCGGTGAGCAGCAGAGAGGGGGAGAGGGGGGTACTGCAGACGCGGTGCCTGATCGTCATCACCAGCAGCAGCAGCAGCAGCAGCAGCACCACCACCACCACCACCACCAGCAGCAGCAGCAGCAGCAGCAGCAGTATGCACGCCACTTCCACGCTCGTGTGCCTTCCCACTTGGATGACGGCGGCACCTGCCAGCAGACCAGCACCATCGATGACGTGAACGAGCTGCCCTTGTTGGGGGTGCCTGCGAGTCTGCACATTCCTAGTGGATTCATACCTCAGACCCTGCCCCCCGGCTGCGGTCACAGCACCTTGTCAGCAGCCTCATCTCTGCAGATGGAAACCACACATCATCATCACCATCATCATCAGCAGCAGCAGCAGCAGCAGCAGCAGCAGCAACGTGGTCAGCACGGGCTGAGTACCCCTTATCTAAGCATGCACGGTCTGGTGTCCCACATTTCGGATGGCTCGCGCACACCTCCACCACAGTATGGTCCACTGCAGCAGCAGCAACAGCAGCAGCCGTGTGGTGCGTCTGCTCAGAGGCTCACAGCGAGTGGGCGCAAGCGCAGCCTTCCTGCACGTTTTGAGGATGAAGGTGGGTGGCAGTGTGCATGCGTGTGTGTGTGTGTGTGTGTGTGTGTGTGAGAGAGAGAGAGAGAGAGAGAGAGAGAGAGAGAGATAGAGTGTGTGTGAGTGTGTATACTCGTATGTATGTGTGCTTGTATTTGCGTGTGTGTGCGCGTACGTGCGTGTGTGTGTGTGTGTGTGTGTGTGTGTGGTCTCTTTAACTCACCCAAGTGGGCGCAAGCAGCCTCTTGTTTATCTTAACAGTAAGGGTTGTTTATCTTAACAGTAAGGGCTGACAGTGGCAAGCCACTCACACATGTGCAGAGTGCCAATTCTTCATACTTATTTTAATGCGCAGCGCACACGCAAACACACACGCATACACACGCATTCACATATATATATATACAACCTCTCACATACACACGTGTATGTTCACTTGTTCACATTCGTATCTGCTCAACACACACACACACACACACATATACACACACACCGCACAGGCCCCTCCTCACACGGAAACAGTGAGGACATTACCTCAGGCAGGGGGGGTGGTGGAGCAGCCGCGCCAGGGTGTACATCTCAGCAGCCTCAGCAGCAGGAGCAGGACAAACGCACGAGGAGCGTGCGGCATGCGCGCCGCATTGCGTTGTTTGACGAGGGTACGTGCATGCATTTGGAGACGTGTGGCATACTGGCGTGCGTGTGGCATGTTTGTGCATGAGTGCATGTGCGGTTTGAGCGTGAGTGCATGCGCGGTTTGTGTGTGAGTGCTTGCGCGGTTTGTGCGTGAGTGCATGCGCGGTTTGTGCGCGAGTGCATGCGCCAGCGCAGCTTCAGCACGCAGCGCGCACAAAGTGTGGCACAGCATGCTGACGTGCAGCTTTTCTTTGTGCGTGAGTGCATGCACAATTTGTGCGCGAGTGCATGCGCGGTTTGTGCGCGAGTGCATGCGCCAGCGCAGCTTCAGCACGCAGCGCCCACAAAGTGTGGCACAACATGCTGACGTGCAGCTTTTCTTTGTGCGCGAGTGCATGCGCGGTTTGTGCGCGAGTGCATGCGCCAGCGCAGCTTCAGCACGCAGCGCGCACAAAGTGTGGCACAACATGCTGACGTGCAGCTTTTCTTTGTGCGCGAGTGCATGCGTGGTTTGTTCGCGAGTGCATGCGCCAGCGCAGCTTCAGCACGCAGCGCGCACAAAGTGTGGCACAACATGCTGACGTGCAGCTTTTCTTTGTGCGCGAGTGCATGCGTGGTTTGTGCGCGAGTGCATGCGCCAGCGCAGCTTCAGCACGCAGCGCGCGCAAGGGGTGGCAGCAAGTGCTTGTCGTGTCTGACAAGGTCGCAGGCTGTAGCAACCAAACATTTTGAAGCTTTCCTGCAAAGAGTTTGTTTTTACACCGATGCATGCATGCGTTCAGCTCCCAGCAGCCGCAGCACGGCTACAGCATGCATGCACGGGTACAGCATGCATACAGTGAGGACTGCTTGAGCAGACAGTGCGCAAACAGCACGCAGTGAGCAAACAGTGAGCAAACAGGGAGGGCTACTTGTGTGTGTGTATGTGTGTGTGTATGTGTGTGTGTGTGTGTGTGTGCCCACAAATATACGGTCATGTACAGGGTAGGTACACGGTTCTGGCCAACCCTAGTCAAACGTCATCAGAGTTTTAGTGCTGTTGGATTGTGTTCAGTGATCCCATTTGTCAGGTTGGCCAGAACCGTGCATATGCACCGTATACGACCGTATACTTAGTGATCTCCCAGCCAAGTGTACCGTATATACACCGTGAATATATGGTTCTGGCCAACCCTACGTATTTGGTTTGTCTTCTGGACAACGCACGTAAAATTTGGGCAGTGTAGATGGGTTCAGAAACCCATGTAATCCCTGAGTGTGCATTTAATTTATGTGATGGTGCCTTTACTTCATATGATATGAATGTATGACGTTTCTCTCACACCAAGGGCCTCGTTTTCTACGCAGTGGTTATTGCTATTTGTGCAATTTAATTGTCTTATTTCTCTCAGAGATGCAATACATTCCTCTCATGGAGCTATGGCATTCCAACATACACACACACACACACACACACACACACACACACACACACATACACACACGCACACACACAAACGCACACACGCACAAACACACTCATATGTGTTTACCTGTCTGCACACAGGGAACGATGACGATGGTCAGTGGGGGCCTGGCCAGCCAGACACTGAGTACGCCCCAAAGTCCAGAGGCAGTGGGGGTGTGAGCAAAAGCAGTAGAGGGGGCGGAGGGGGTGGGCAGGGTGCCCTGGAACGTGACCAGTCTGGTGGTGGGCGAAAAAGCAGCAGGTGGGTGCGCTAGGTTTCGTTATTGTGTGTGTTTTTGTGTTGTATTGTGTTTGTGTTTTTGTGTTGTATTGTGTTTTTGTGTGCTGGGTGATTTTGTGGTTTGTGTATACGGGTGCATGTGGGTGTGGGTATATGAAGACGGGTATGCGGGTGCATGTGAGTGGGTGGGTGGGTGCTTGTGCGTGAGCATGCGTGCGTGGTTACATGTGGGTGCATGTGGGTGTGTGTGTGTTTGCGTACGTGTGTGCGTGCATGTGGGTGTGGGTATATGAAGACGGGTATGCGGGTGCATGTGAGTGGGTGGGTGGGTGCTTGTGTGTGAGCATGCGTGCGTGGTTACATGTGGGTGCATGTGTGTGTGTGTGTGTTTGTGTATGAGTGTTTGCGTGCGTGTGCGCGTGCATGTGTGTGTGAGGAGGGGTGGATGGGTAGGTGTAATCCGTCTTGTCAAGTGATATGCTATGCTAAGCACATATGGCATATATGCAGAGCACACACCCCCCCCTTCCCTCTCCCCCTCTAACAAACACACAAAAACGTGCGTGCACATACACACACACACACACACACGTACACGTGCATGCGCGCACACATACATACGCACACACAGGCCCGTCCCCAAGCGCGAGATGGACTCAGATGAGAGTATTCCTGGGGAAGAGGGGGAAGGAGAGGAGGAGGGGGGGGAGGAGCAAGGAGAGGATGCAGCAACGGGGGATGTGCGTACGTGCAACTGCAAAAAGAGCCAGTGCCTCAAGCTCTACTGCGACTGCTTTGCTGCAGGTGGTTGTGTGTCTGTGTGTATGAGTGTGTGTGTCTGTGTGTGTGTGTCTGTGTGTGTGTGTGTGTGTGTGGTGGGCCAGATGTTTGTGCGGAGGTCCTATAAACAAAAACGAGTGCACGCACCGATGCGCACGCACGCACGCAAGGATAGGCACGCACGCACCCGTGCACACGCACGCATTATACATAGGTACACACACACACACACACACACACACACACACACACACACACACACAAAGACAAGTATGCCTACCACATGCCCCTACTGCGGCCCCAACTGCCAGTACGTGGCTTGTCCTCCTATACACACACACACCTGTCAAAAACGCCTACTCGTGAAATTTTATTGCCAGACAGAGGCTTGCCTGGACGCAATCACGCACACACACACACACACACACACACACACGCACACACACACACTCATCGTAGGCGCCTATTGCGGCTCCAACTGCCAGTGCGTGGCTTGCCTAAACCGGACTGTGCATAAAACAAAAGTGCAGCAAAAGCGAACAAGCATCATGCGCAGAGACCCTGAGGTGTGTGTGGGTGGGTGGGTGGGTGCATGTGTGTGTGTGTGTATGTGTGTGCGCGTGAGTGTGTGTGTGTGCGCGGGTGTGGGTGTGAGGGGGAAGGGTCATTTTGACAAACGCAGTACTTGCGCACCGCTTTTGTGTGGGGAGGTGTATGTGTGAAGGGTGAGGGTACGTATGTGTATGTGCTTGTGGGTGTGGGTGTGGGTGTGGAAATTAGTGTCTCTGCTTAGACAAGCATCGTACGCTGGGACCCTAAGGTGTGTGTGTGTATGTGTGTGCGATGACCTGAGTGTGTATGTGTGATGATCTGTATATGTGTGTGTGTGCGTGTGTGTGCGTGTGTGTGTGAGGGCGTGTAAGTGAGCGGGTGGATGGATGGGTAGATGAATGTAGGGAGATTGGGGGTATGGTCGGTGCTGGTGTGTATGTGTGTGTTGTGTATGTGTATGTGTGAGTGTGTGTGTACGCGCTTGTGTGTGATTCTTGCAGTGTTGTGAAATGCGTGAGACTGCAATGTCCTGTGAGTTGCACTGCTGTTCAATATTATAAATTGCAGTGAGCTGCCAATCATTTCATGGGCTCCCATTCAGACGCGCACACACACACACACACACACACACACACGTACGCACGCACGCACACACGCGCAAGTACACGTGCACAATTTAACGCGCGCACCCACCCACCCACACGCACGCGCACACACACACACACACACACACACACACACACACACACACGCGCGCACGTACGCACGCACGCACACACGCGCAAGTGCACGTGCACATTTTAACGCGCGCGCACCCACCCACACGCACGCACACACACACACACGCACACATACACAATGTATCCAGCAAACAGATTCCAACACTGTACAGCTCCTTGCTGGTCAATTTGTGCTGGCTGCACTGCTCCTTCCCTCTGCAGGCCTTCACTCGTAAGATACAGCAAACGGACACGCAGACCGTGCAGCACAAAAAGAGGTGCAACTGCAAGCGCAGCCACTGCCTGAAGAAGTACTGCGAATGCTTTCAGGTACCGAGGAATATTGTTGCGAGTGTTTTTTCTCGGATACTGAGAGTGCGTGCGCGAGTGTGTTGAGGTACCAAGAACTTTTCTGTTCTTTTTTCTTTGATACTGAGAGTATTGCGCGTGTGTAGGGTTTGCCAGAACCACATATATACGGTATTCTGGGCAGGAAAATCACCAAATATACGGTCATATTCGGTGCATAATACACGATTCTGGCCAACCCTACGCGTGTGTGTTTTATAAGTAGGAGGGTCACTGTTTTGGGGTAAAGAATCGAGGCTAGTTGGTGGTGGTAAGGAGGGTGTTTTGGGGAAAGGGGTGGGTCTTCCTGGGCCTTCCTGGAGGGGTCCTGGAGGGGTCTTGGAGGGGTCCTGGAGGGGTCCTGGAGGGGTCTTCCTGGAGGGGTCGGGTGCTGGTCAGGGCAGGGTACTATTTTGGGTAGGGCGCAGAATAGCTTTTTTCCAGCAGGCATATCATGTACGTAACATATACGTATGGTGTGGGGTACTGGAAGCTGGAAGCAGTTTTACAGGGTTGACCAGAACCATATATATATAAGTACGGTGTATGTATGGTTTTTTTTGGCAGGGAAATCACTTTGTCTCTTACTTTTACAGAAACTTGCACACACACTTAGATACATAACACGCGCACACAAACAAACACAGGCACACACACATGTGCACACACACAGGCACACACACACAGGCACACACAGACACACACACAGACACAGACACACACACACACGTGCAGGGTGGCGTCAAGTGTGGAGACCACTGCAAATGCGTGGAGTGCCAAAACGTGGGCACTGACGGCCCCTCCAATCCCAGTGCCCGTAAGCCCCCCTATAGCGCATCAGGTACAAACCGGACGTTTTTCTTTTTGTCCTGCATGCTGATGTCGTGTATATGTATGTGGATGTGGATGTGGATGTGGATGTGTATATGTATATGTTGTCATTGCAGGCAGGTTCACACGTAAGATGCGGGCCCTTATATGATAGCCACGACTCGGTCGTGCAGTCTGCCCTTTAGAACTTATGCCGCGTTTTTGGGGCCCTGGTTGAGGCAGCACCTGTGGTGTAAACCATGAAGACCTGCTTAGCAGCCTCGGTGCGCACGCCCAGCCATGCCCTC
>Ga0307942_1003930_pt1 | contig 11964 bp, 22 predicted proteins | sample OrgLakmetagen175_FD_201846 | JGI IMG/M metagenome (GOLD analysis project Ga0307942, IMG submission 201846) | Saline water microbial communities from Organic Lake, Antarctica - #175 | ecosystem: Environmental > Aquatic > Non-marine Saline and Alkaline > Saline | place: Antarctica: Organic Lake...
TACGCCAAGGCACCTACGCCAAGGCACCTACACCTACACCAAGGCACCTACGTCAAGGCACCTACACCTACACCAAGGCACCTACACCTACGCCAAGGCACCTACACCTACGCCAAGGCACCTACGCCAAGGCACCTACACCTACACCAAGGCACCTACACCAAGGCACCTACACCTACACCAAGGCAGCAGCCTCTTGAAATCATCGCCACGACACCTCCTCACAAATAGACACTAACACGTACGCACAAGCTGACACAGACACATAACACCCCTGCACCTTTCTCCCTCCTGCATAGGCAGCAGCCTCCTGCCCTCTTCTGCAGCCACACGCACCTCACGTACACAACCAACACAAACACACACAAAACCAGGACACCCAAACACAGACAAACACACAACGCATCTCACGTACACAACCAACACAAACACACACAGAACCAGGATACCCGAACACAGACAAACACACAACGCACCTCACGTACACAACCAACACAAACACACACAGAACCAGGGTACCCGAACACAGACAAACACACAACGCACCTCACGTACACAACCAGCACCAATACTCACAAAGCCAGCATAAAACACAGAAATACACATGACACACCTGCCCCCTTCTCCCTCCTGCACAGGCAACAGCCTCCTGCCCTCTTCTGCAGCCACATGCATTTCCTCATTATCATCTCTAGTAGCAACTGCATGGAGAGCTACGCAGCCGACACCTTGCACAGGGTGACGTCCTCCTGCCTGCTGCTGCTGTTGCTGCTGCTGTTGCTGTTGCTGCTGCTGTTGCTGCTGTTGCTGCTGCTGTTGCTGTTGCTGCTGCTGTTGCTGCTGTTGCTGCTGCTGCTGCTGCTGCTGCTGCTGCCTTTGCTGTTGCTGCTGCTGTTGCTGTTGCCCTGCAACGTCTATAAGCTCCATGGCAACCACCACCTCCCCCTGCCTTTGCTGCTGCTGCTGCTGCTGCTGCTGCTGCTGCTGCTGTAATAACGGTGCAGATTCAACAGGCACCGTAACTGGTGCACCAAAAGTGCTCCCCCTCACGCCCATGCCTTCCCCATCCCCACTTGACCCTTCCCCCTCCTCCCCTCTCCCAGATCTCGGTCCGCCAACCTCATCGCGATCGTTACCACCCCCAGCACCCTCACCGATAGCAGAGGCAGCATTAGCATCAGTGCCAAAAACAGCAGCACGGACAGAAGGAGGAGCAGCACCACCTGCGTCTCCTCGTCTCACCCACACGTCGGGACCCTGGACAGAGAAGAGGTGTGTGTGTGTATGTGTGTGTGTGTGTATGTGTGTGTGTGTGTGTGAGTGTGTGTGTGTGTTTGTATGTGTGTGTGTGTGGTGTGTGTGTGTGTTTGTGTGTGTGCGTGCGTGTGTGTGCGTACTTGTGTGTTCGAGGGGGGGGTATCAAACGACGGACCGTCCTGACGGTTACTCATTACCTTTTGAGAAAGATTGCACAAAGTACAACACTAGCACACACACTCACTCACTCGCACGTGCAACCCAACACATGCACACGCCACACCACACTCTCACACACGCACTTGCACACGCACGCAAGCATGCACGCACACAGCGTCGCTATGGTCAATACACACAGTAAACATGATTGGGCAACAGGTTTTCAATTACTTGCTATGGCCCCCTTGAAAGGTGTTGCTCATACAGGAACCCATAGGTCAAGAATAGGGTCGGCCAGAACCGTACACATACACCGTATTTGACTGTATATGACGGTATATTTGGTAATTTCCCTGCCCAAAACACATTTACACCATTTACATGTGTATATGGTTCAGGCCAACCTGTTGGTCAAGAAAAACAGGCAGGTCTTTCCTTGACTGTAACCTCCTTTCTTATTGTGTCAAAGGTTTGGTATGCCTCGCACAGTTCGAGAAGAACCTCCCTTCTAAACATGTCAGAGGTTTGGTATGCCTTGTACAGTTCGAGAAAAACCTCCTTTATAATCATGTCAGAGGTTTGGTATGCCTCGTACAGTTCGAGAAGAACCTCCTTTCTAATCATGTCAGAGGTTTGGTATGCCTCGTACAGTTCAAGAATAACCTCCTTTCTAATCATGTCAGAGGTTTGGTATGCCTCATACAGTTCGAGAAGAACCTCCTTTCTAATCATGTCAGAGGTTTGGTATGCCTCATACAGTTCGAGAAGAACCTCCTTTCTAATCGTGTCAGAAGTTTGGTACGCCTCGTACAGTTCGAGAAGAACCTCCTTTCTAATAATGTCAGAAATTTGGTACGCCTCGTACAGTTACCCAAACGTCAGCCCTGCCAATTCGCACACAGAGCGACCCACATGAATCCAAGCACATCCTGGTATAACTCATAATGCCAGCTTCAACTTAAAGCAAAAATGGTACCAATCGGATAAAGGGGCAGTGGATGGCTGACTTTCGAGTGCAAAAAGGGCACATATTTGGGCATTTGCTCTGTTGACCCCCTCTGGTAACCTCCTTTCTAGTTGTGTCAGAAGTTTGGTATGCCTCGTACAGTTGCCCAAACGTCAGCTTGCTTTATTGGCCCTCACCATTTTCTGGTCAATGCGGGAGCTTTGGGCTTACCTGGTTCTGGGCCCCTCAAAGGGCGCTGCGCATTATGCAGCCGCCCGAAAGTCAGGAATAAAATCGAAAAAGGCAGCTTGTTTCAACAGCTGCTCTCATTTTCTGGTCAATGTAGGAGTTTTGGCTAACCTGATATGGGCCCCTGGACGGGCGTGCCTCGTACAGTAAGCCCGGCAGTGCCTCCTCCCGTTTCATTGCCTCATCCAGCAGCAGCTGCAAGGCCACAGACATGCGCACAACATTATGGTTATGGTTATGAGATCTTGGCGCACAGTGGTGTAGAGCACAGCGAGATCTCGAGCAACAAGTTTGTGACATGGTGTTTTTGCGACTTGCTGCCGAACAGCATCCAGAATAGCAATCTTGATCAGTCTGCTGATACCTGATTGTGTGGGACTGAAATTAATTCCATAAAAAGAACAGGTGGTTTGGTTGCGAAGCTTGACAAATGTATGCCAGTAAATGAGTATGCCAGTAGAAGGGTATGACTGTAGAAGAGTATGACTGTAGAAGGGTAGCAAGAACCAAATGTATGACTGTAAGAAGAGTAGCAAGAACCAAGAGTATGACTGTAGAAGAAAATAATTCAGAAGTCTACAAATTTATTAATGCAGCTGTCGATCTTTTTGATTGATTTATTTGTTGGGACCTATAGGTTGAGCAGCCATGCCAGGCTGGAGGCCTTTGTAATCCAAACTAATTGTAGAAGAGAAGCAAGAACCAATAGTAAGACTGTAGAAAAGTAGCAAGAACCAAAACGCATTTGCAAGCTGTCACAGCATGAGACGTCACAGCAAGCCTAATTAAAGAGCAATACCAGAGCAATCTCCAAACAACTTAAAAAAACACGCATATCTGTTATTTATGACTGTGTTATAACTGCCATATATATCTGTTATTATATATAACCTGGCTGAAGGTCACCCCCTATTGTAATCGTTGTAACCAATGTAACCATTGTAGCCATTATATATAACTGCACATAGCAGCCCCAACTAATACCCACCTTGAGGGGACCCCCAGGCAAGAGCACGGCCGCAATGTCGTACAGGGCCATGCACACTATGATCATCCACGCCGTCCATTCAGGAATCCAAGTGAAGATGTATGCAGAGATGACACCCACCCTGTCGGAAAGAATGTTAAGGACAAAATGCAGCAATGCCGTACAGAGCCACGCTCACGATGATCACCCACGCTGTCTGTGCAGGGATCCAAATGATGGGATCCAAATTTTGGGATCCAAATGATGGGATCCAAGTGATGGGATCTAAATAATGGGATCCAGATGATGGGATCCAAATGATGGGATCCTAATGAAGATGTGAAAAAGGAACAGGGAACACCACGCAGATATGCTTCCCTCAAATCAAGCAAGAGTATAGGGTTGGCCAGGTCAAGCAATAGTATGGTCGGCCAGGACCGTACGTGTTGACCGTTTTTGGTATTGGAGACTTACTTTTTGGTATTTGGAGACTTACCTACCACATACAGAATCATACCTACATATACCACATACAGAATCATACCTACATACCACAAACATAATCATACCTACATACACCACATACAGAATCATACCTACATATACCACATACAGAATCATACCTACATATACCACATACAGAACCATACCTACATATTCCACATACCACATACAGAATCATACCTACATACCACATACAGAATCATACCTACATACCAACCTAGGTTGTTCTTGTGTAATGGACCTAGCCAATCCGCACTATGAGGGACACTACACATTGCAGGGTGAACAGGCGTCATGTGCATATATACATGGCTGGCCTGATTAAATGCAGAAGGCTTTGGCATTCACAAACTGCTTCAGAATAGCAGATTAAATATTCATGTGTCGTTGTGCAGAGGGATGTAAAGATCTCAGACACAAACATCACTGCTGATACAAATAATTGTAACTGCCTAGCAGTCACACTTTTTGACTGATAGCTTGATCTGGAACCTCTGTAAGCATCAACCTCAATAAAACATTGCAAACACGCACACCCACGCACAAACATATACACACACAAATGCACACACACATGCACACAGCGATTTTCAGCATATATGTTATCATGTGCGTATAAGAGTAAATATGAAAGTGCACACACACACACACACACACACACACGCACACACACACACACACTCACACACACACACACACACACACACACACACGCGCGCACCAGACTAGGTAGGCCTGCTTCAGCAGCAAGGGGATGGGCACAAACAACACCCCCAGCGTGCCTACCACCTGTGGTTGCAAAGAAGCATCTGATATCATCCAGCTTGCCCAAACACGCAGGCACAGCAGAAGAGCATCTGATATCATCCAGATTGCCCAAACAAGCAGGCACAGCAGAAGAGCATCTGATATCATCTAGATTGCCCAAACAAGCAGACACAGCAAAAGTGCATCTGATATCATCCAGATTGCCCAAACAAGCAGACACAGCAGAAGAGCATCTGATATCATCCAGATTGCCCAAACAAGCAGACACAGCAGAAGAGCATCTGACATTCTCCAGTTTTTTTATACAAGTAGACACAGCAAAAGAGCACCTGGTATTATCCAGATTGCCCAAACAAGCAGACACAGCAGAAGAGCATCTGGCAGTATCCAGTTTTTCTATACAAGTAGACACAACAGAAGAGCATCTGATAATATCCAGTTCTCCTGTACAAAGCCATGCCAGCACCTGAGAACTGTTACTGATTCATCATTGGTTGCAGCACATTTAGAGAAATGTGGGTGCAATTGTGCGATTAACACCTGCAGTGTGTCCACTGTCAGTCAGTGCAGGGGAGCGGCTGACACCACTCAAAGAAGCAGCTGATAATAAATCAACCCACGCATCATAGGAAATCAATCGGTGCTCCTCAAGCCAACAGCAAGGAATGCCGGGAGCACCTCTGACGGCATGCTGATTGCTAGTGCGTTAATTTCCTTCCGCAGCAGAGCATTAGGCTACTTTCTCCGCATCTGAGATGCCATTATAAGGTCTCAATTCAAGACCTAATGTACCTATCCAAATTAAGTTGCATAATTCCACGAGCTTGACCCTTTCGTTTTTTAGGGGATCAGTTGTATTAAAACAAGGTCAGCTAGCAGACGTTTGGTCCGACAATTTGACTCAAGGCCAACCCCTCTTGTAACTCTTCTGCACAAGGCTAACAAGTTTAACGCTTAAGCAAAGGCGGGGTGATACAGACACAAAACAGCTCCCTGGCATTTCTCCCCACTGTGGGTGCAGTGAAGCAATATTAAGGTTCCTTTCTTCTGATTTTTCCAGGAATTGTTCCTGAAGCTGTAAGTAGGCGCATTCAATACAAGCAGAGTGCGCACCGAGGGCAGGGCAGCACGCACACTGTCTGTGACTGCTGAAAAAAGCAGACTGGCAAAGAAGTAAGATGCGTTGAAACTTATTTCAAGCAGAGTGCGCACCGAGGGCAGCACGCACACTGTCTGTGACTGCTGAAAAAAACAGACTGGCAAAGAAGTAAGATACGTTAAAACTTATTTCAAGCAGAGTGCGCACCGAGGGCAGGGCAGCACGCACACTGCCTATGTCTGCTGAAAAAACAGACTAAACAAGAAGTAAGATACGTTGAAACTTCAAGCAGAGTGCGCACCGAGAGCAGCACCCTCGCTGCCTGTGACTACTGGAAAAAGCAGACTATGACAAGTCGTACAATTACGTTGAAAATTGCCATAAAATTGCATGCAAGATAGACAGGATTTCAACCAGGAAATAGCGACCATAATTGCGTCCAACACAATAGTACGGCCGTTTATAGGGTTGGCCAGAACCGTACATACACACCGTATATGACCGTATGTATGGTGATTTCCCTGCTTAAAATACCGTATGTACACCGTATATACGTACAAATACATGGTTCTGGCCCACCCTAGCCTTTTATCATGTTGCAAGTATGCACAATGATCATTTTAATTCTTTGTCACTTAATTTGGTCAACGTCCAACTTCCTTAGGAATACCGGGAGCAGTTACATCGCCTTACTATATTGCCTAACTACATTCCCCAACTTCCTTAGGGATACTGGGAGCAGTTAAATCACCTTACTTCATCAACAATTACATCGCCTGAGTCCATCGCCCAACTTCCTTAGAGATACTGGAAGCAGTTACATCGCCTTACTACATTGCCTAAGTACATCGCCCAACTTCCTTAGGGATACTGGGAGCAGTTACATCGCCTTACTACATCGCCCAACTTTCTTAGGGATACTGGAAGCAGTTACATCGCCTAATTACATCGCCCAACTTCCTTAGGGATACTGGAAGCAGTTACATCGCCTTACTACATCGCCTAACTACATCGCCCAACTTCCTTGGGAATACTGGAAGCAGTTACGTCGCCTGTGTTTTTTATTTTTCCGTACCTTTCCTGGAGCACAATCATGCATTCCATTTGGAAAATGCTTTGCAAGATTCAGTGCTGATGCAAAGGGGTGAATCATCATTGGAGGAGAGACAGAAACCAAGAGCACAATTATAAAACGTATTCCATGAATTTTCTCCGTAATTTGTGTATTCAACCTATACTCAAAGTTCATACAATGTTTTGATCTTGCAAAACACATATGGGATATGATTTACAAGACACATATGGGATATGAAACTTACTGCTCTCAGATCACGGGGTGATAAATATTATTGAGTGGGGTGATACAGTTTGAGGTACGGTGTTGTCAGCTTGACCAAATGAGGCACACTTGCACGATTATTTACGCAACACTGAAAGGAGGGCTTGCGTTTTCGGCTCACCGCAAAGTTAAGGAGGATTAAGCAAAAGGAGAAGACGTCCACGTGAATGCCCATTGTCTGCAAGACAGGAAGTAAATAAAAGAATGTGTCCGGGTGAGTTGTCCGGGTGAGTTGAGTTACAACCAACAAGAGAACAAAACAAACCAGAGCAGATGTTGTGTGTATGTGTGTCTGTGTGTGTGCCATGACTTGGATCATGTAGAGATCAAATGCACAATGCACAAGCATGCTTGCACACACAAATGCAGACACACTCATGCACACACACATTTACATAATCACAGACACAGATACAGAAACACCTACACTTGCAGGCATGAACACACAGCACATACACGCATGCACATAGTTGCGCACACACAGCAATATGCATATAGGCATAAGACTTTTGCACACAGCAACACACCTGCAGGATATCAATGCCTATACACCCAGTGGCGGCAGCACAACATACCAAACGCTTGCACGCGCACACGCACACACACATACACACACATACTTACACACAGAGAAAACCATACACAGATACGCACAGGCGTACGCAGGCACAACGCGCACACACACACACACACACACACACACACACACACACACACACACACACACAAACACACACACACACACAGCAGCGCACCTGCAGGACTTCGATGCCTATCAGCCCAGTGACAGCGAAGAAAATATCAAAGACGCCTGCGCAGCATTGTGTGGAGATTGGTTACCACTGTCCTTTCAGACTTATACATTTATGTTCAATTAAGGCAGCAGACTCTTTGGATTAAAAAGTATGAAAGGCCAAGGTGTGGACAGATTGTTTAGCTTCTGAAAATACTGAGAAGGAAGCATTCGTTTCAGTATTAGCATAAGACATAGAATAAACGACAGATGTGCCTATTGAGGCTCTTATATCCATTTCAAGAGTTGACCATAACCATTTATTTAGGGTGCACCCACAACAAACTAGGCAGGGGAGATTCCATACCTACAGAAACACACAGTGCATATGTTTACGGCCAACCCTGTCATTGTATCGCGCCGCACGGCATAAAATAATCCTTTTTAAACGTGCTCAGCGTGCTCCACGTGCTTAAAGTGTGTACCATGTCAGAAAGAGACACAGCACAGCAAGCACGCTCACGCAAAGTGTCTGATTGGCAACGTAAGACCAAGCTTGAGCTTTGCAACTGTTCTAAGTAACATCGTGCTCACTCAGACTGGCTCTTGCAGCCTGAATTGATATAATTAAATTTCATTTCACTCAGACTGGCTCTTGCAGTCTGGACTGTTTTAATAAAGTTTCATGTTCACTCAGACTGGCTCTTGCAGTCTGAACTGTTTATGTAAAGTTCACGTTCACTCAGACTTTTTTTAAACTGTGTTTTTTTAAAAAAAAAATTGCGTTCACTCAGACTGGCTCTTGCAGTCTGAACACCACCCTCGAGCAATTGGGTCCGCTCAACTGCCTTGTGCAACATTAATACCTACTGAGAAATAAATCACTCTATATGTTCTGCAAATCTATGTCTGAACAAGCCAGTTCGGTTGTTTAGTTGCTCTCTTTCATTGTTCCTCTGGCCGATAGTATGGCCCCCTCATTAATTGCAACGTAACACCAAATGCCCATAGTTTGGTCTCCGTCGCCCACACAGCTCGGTCAGCATAGGTTGAGCACGACAATACCAATCTTGGCACTCGGGCCGTTTGAAGTGGCTCATGTCTCATGCAAAGACCTTGTTCACTCGAGAGCACACATCAATCTAGGCCAGTTGAGATCAACCTTGGTCGGTTGAGATCATCTGGACTGGTTCATGTAACCTCGGCACTCGGGCCGTTTGAAATGGCTCATGTCTCATGTATGGACCTTGATCACTCAAGAGCATACATCAACCTAGGCCAGTTGAGATCAACCTTGGTCGGTTGAGATCATCTGGACTGGTTCATGTAACCTTGGCACTCGGGCCATTTGAAGTGGCTCATGTCTCATGTATGGACCTTGATCACTCAAGAGCATACATCAATCTAGGCCAGTTGAGATCAACCTTGGTCGGTTGAGATCATCTGGACTGGTTCATGTAACCTTGGCACTCGGGCCATTTGAAGTGGCTCATGTCTCATGCATGGACCTTGATCACTCGAGAGCATACATCAAGCATACATCAAGCATGTCAAGCATACATCAAGCATATCAAGCATACATCAAGCTTACTTTAAGCATACATCAAGCATACATGAAGCATACATCAACCTAGGCCAGTTGATACCATCCTCGGTCAATTGAGGTCATCTGGACTGGTTCATGCAACCTTGGCATCTTCCTCAGTGAACAAGGTTGATTGCACACTGTATGGGTCTTCATTGACGACCCCATCTTTCTGTGGTGATGAGTTTTACGACCCTCAGCACCATAGTGCCCCTTGTCACCTTCATTTCTAGGGTTGGCCAGAACCGTATATATACACCGTATATTTGGTGAATCCCCTGCCAAAAATACCGTATATGCACCGTATATATATGGTTCTGGCCAACCCTATTCATTTCTGTAGCGAGTAGTTTTTGCTGTCTGTTTTACCTTTTTACTTTTTACCGAGAAACAGGCACGCACCTAAAGCCATCCAAGCCCATAGAATGCGTTGGCACTGCACGGCATGGAAAGCGGCGAGGTGGAAAAGTCTGATGCGATTGAAGAAGCAACAGACAGGCATGGTAAAACAAGGAGGCGACTTAGGACCACAAGCCAACATGCTGATGGCGTTTCCACTTTTTTTTCCCCACCAACCGAGCGCAGTGGGTTAAAAGATGCGGCAACAAACGAATGCCGCCCAGGTTTAAGGTCACACATGCATGCTATTGCGCCTTGAGCATTTAACGAGCAAGCCAGACCGAGTTTGTAAGCAGCAATGGAGCGCACTTAAACAAGCCGAGTCATTCATGCGTGCTATTGTGCCTTAGGCTTATATCCACGAGCACATCAGACCAAGTTGTTAACAACCATTGAAGATGAAGATGAAGGAAGCTCGTTCCTTCAAGCCAGGTCATACATGCATACATACAGAGCGCCTTGAACATGTTCATCAGCATACCAGACCTAATCATTGCATGGACGCAATACAGCTCACTCCATCAAGCCAGGCCATACATGCATGCTTGAGAGCCAAAAGCCCCAGTGTAGATATGACGTGCACATGTAAACATGAAGTAAACATGATATGTATGCATGTAAACAAGAAGCACACATGTAAAAATGAAGTAAACATGAAGTAAACATAAACATGAAGTAAACATAAAGTAAACATTAAGTACACATGAAGTACACATACATGTCCTCAAGTACCCACATGCATGTTCCAAATGTACCCATACATGTCTCAGCACGTCGAGGGCTAACACGGCATTACCAAACCCTGCCCTTGAAGAATTGGGTCTGGGAACTCGTTTTTTTGACCCTGACCCTTGGGTACCATATCATACACCACAACCCCTCAGGTCCATATCCCCTGAACAGCACCTCTCGCACCTTTGCGTGCCACACACACACACACACACACGCCTCTGTGCGTAACCACTCTCCACATTACCACAAACGCCACACACACACACCTCTGTGCGTAATCACTCTCCACATTACCACAAACGCCACACACACCTCTGTGCGTAATCACTCTCCACATTACCACAAACGCCACACACACACCTCTGTGCGTAATCACTCTCCACATTACCACAAACGCCACACACACACACCTCTGTGCCACACACACCTCTGTGCGTAATCACTCTCCACATTACCACAAACGCCACACACACACACACCTCTGTGCGTAACCACTCTCCACATTACCACAAACGCCACACACACCTCTGTGCGTCATCACTCTCCACATTACCACAAACGCCACACACACACCTCTGTGCGTAATCACTCTCCACATTACCACAAACGCCACACACACACACACCTCTGTGCCACACACACACCTCTGTGCGTAATCACTCTCCACATTACCACAAACGCCACACACACACCTCTGTGCGTAACCACTTTCCACATTACCACAAACGCCACACACACCTCTGTGCGTAATCACTCTCCACATTACCACAAACGCCACACACACACCTCTGTGCGTAACCACTTTCCACATTACCACAAACGCCACACACACCTCTGTGCGTAATCACTCTCCACATCACCACAAACGCCACACACACACACCTCTGTGCGTAATCTCTCTCCACATTACCACAAACGCCACACACACACCTCTGTGCGTAATCACTCTCCACATTACCACAAACGCCACACATACACACACCTCTGTGCCACACACACACCTCTGTGCATAATCACTCTCCACATTACCACAAACGCCACACACACACATCTCTGTGCGTAACCAATCTCCACATTTCCACAAACGCCACACACACACACACCTCTGTGCGTAATCACTCTCCACATTACCACAAACGCCACACACACCTCTGTGCGTAATCACTCTCCACATTACCACAAACGCCACACACACACACACCTCTGTGCCACACACACACCTCTGTG
>Ga0307942_1003933_pt1:0-10000 | contig 11956 bp, 15 predicted proteins | sample OrgLakmetagen175_FD_201846 | JGI IMG/M metagenome (GOLD analysis project Ga0307942, IMG submission 201846) | Saline water microbial communities from Organic Lake, Antarctica - #175 | ecosystem: Environmental > Aquatic > Non-marine Saline and Alkaline > Saline | place: Antarctica: Organic...
GTGAAGAGGAGACGGCGAGGCTGGTCTCCTGATAACCATGCATACCAACACAGGTCGCCAGACCCGACAAAAATTGAGAGAGCCACTGCAACGAGCACAGCGGCTCTATTTTTTTATTTTTTATTCAAACAATCATAGTCCATAGCGTTTACACTATCTGCGTTGTTTTTCCCTTGATTTGTTCAGCAATGTTATACCTTATCATTTGTAATAGAATGGCTGCGGCCTGACAGCATGTGGTAGGTGCCTTCTAGCTTTTGGCAGATGGGGCAGATTGGTGGGTCTTCTATATGGTTGCACTGAGCGGCACGCTTTTGGTTATATATCAAATCCGTACAGCAGATTGTCACGCCCAATTATTGGCAGCGGCTAATCGTGTGACAGTTAGTTGGTTGACAGTTGAGAGTTTCTGTCTTGTTCAATAAGCTGGATGTGCCAGTCTAATTGATAACCTTTTTTCCTTCTGAATTTGATAGTTTTGGTCGATTGACAACATGTGAGCATTCTAAGAGGTACCATTAGAGGGGATCCTCAAGAGACCCTGTACCGTGTAAGGTAGGTCTCTAATCCTATTTGTCCGTTTAGTCATAATAACGTGTAACCACAATGAGGCCGAGAGGAGCTGTCTGAGTAATGGTCCCAGCTCCAAGAAGGAGCAGCAGCGTGGGAGCCAATTAAAGATGAGTGCACTAGTAGAGTCACACACATTTGTGTGTATGCAGAGAGCGCACAGGCAGCAGACAGAGAACTGGTAGACGCATTAAAGACCACATCAATGCAAACCCGCTCCTCTACTGGATGGCTTTTCACCTTGGAGGCCTTTCTTTATCTGCGGCGCAACCATTAGTTGACGTGCTGTGTCCTTTACTTTGCAATGACGGTGTTCTGATCTAACAAGAGCGTGACATTTTTCATATTGGCAAAGATGATGCCTGCAATAAGAGTAATTTTCAATTATGCCTTTCTTGATCAGTTTTTGGTATTTGTAATCCGTTACCCTCCACACCATCCTTTGGGAGTGGGTGGCGCCATCTACAACAATCACACGCTGGAGTCTTTTTAGGAGCTGGGTCTTGATTCTCAAAGAGCTTTGCTTCCAAGCTTCAAGTTCACTCTGTCAATTACGCTGCCAAACTTGTACATACCAGATGCGTACTTTCCAGTACTATTATCAACTATCATCAGGAGCCGGTTTCAGGTCAAGCCTGCATCCCTCCTGATCCCCATTGATCTTTTCCTTCCTCTTTTTGGTGGAGAAGCTCTACGTACCCGGTACCAAAATGACTCCTTTTCCTCAAGTAGTGGGGGAGTGGTTTTCACTGCCTGCAAACTTTTAACTTTTTCTACTATTTTGTGGACTGATGGTCTGAAACCTTTTTTGATTCAAGGCCAGTTTGTATTGGATGTGCATGTTTACGGTATCAAGATCAAAAAAATCCTTTGCTCTCTTTTTCATTCATTTCTCTGTAAAGCTCCTCCACCAAATTAAAAATGAGGAAAAAGATCAACGAGGATAAGTAGGGTTGCAAGTTTGGCTTGAAACCGCCTAAAAGAAACAGGTAATTGTGCTGGAAAGGGCACGTCTGGTGTGCCATGTCCAGAGGGCAAGTATAGCAGCGTAGGTAAGGAATGTATATTAGTAGCCAAGGAACAAGAAGTTTCTTAACCCTTTGTGAATTAACATCCGCAGCTAAGTCCTTGAAAGACTTCATTGTGTGAGTATAACTACCAGTGTTCATTCTTGCGGGGATGGAAATTTCAAATGATGCGCCAGACTAAATTAAGTATGGTATGGGACAACGGAAGTGTAGAAGAAAGCTATATTCAGCCATTGGGCTCCGAATTCACCATTAAAAACTCAACGCCAGAACCTCCCGTTCAAAGTTTTGCAGCGGTATTATTTAAAAGGAATTAAATCCAGAGGGGGAATTTTCCAATCCTTTTTCACACCACTCCAGCTGGTTGACGAAAGGAACCGTTAAAACATAAAAAATGTTATTACACCAATCGATAAACTCATCGCGAGTACTGCCGACAGCATGCAAGCAATCACGTGTTATGCCCAAAGTGGCTTTACCTGCTTCTTCACCATCCTCCCCCTTTTATCCTTTGGTATCTAATAGCAGCAGCATATGTATAGAGCCCCGTTGGTGTAGCAGGGGAAGGGCGCGGACTAGGGCGTCCGGGTCCGTTGTTTGCCATGCGCTTCCTGAATACATCCTCCAGGAGAAGCCCCCTGCCCGTCTGGCTGTTTTTGTCTCCGGTGGTGGATCTAACATGAAGGCCTTGCATTCATCCATCTTGGAGGGGCGAATGAATGCAGAGATAGCGGTAGGGCGCGGAGAGAAGGCATGTCAGGGACAGCGCAGCGTGCACGCCTCATGCAAGGCTACCATTTTTAACACGCAACACATCCCACAGGTAGTAGTCAGTGACAAACCCAGCTGCGGAGGCGTGCAATATGCAGAGGCGCATGGTATCAAGACCCTGACCTTCCCTATTCCAAAGAGCGGAAGCTTTCCGGGGCTCACCACCGATCAGCTGGTGGAGGAGCTCAGAAAAGGGCTGAATATTGACTATGTCATTTTGGCTGGCTACCTTAAGGTGTGCGCGAGCAGATGCTTATTTGCTGGCATCAAGTCCTAGTGAACGTTGCAGCCCCTTGTTTGTAAATCGGGCTACTCTAAACATGCTAGCTTAAAAGTTGCTCTTTAACTTGTTTCTGTACCCTATTCTGTGAACACCTTCCTCCCTGTCCATGCCCACTGCACAAGGTAAACTTGCATTCTGCACGTGCACACGTTGAGCTGGCACACTTCGGCATTGTGCTGCCGTCTGCTTTCTCCGTTGCTGACATTTGCATGCTGAAATCTGGATTGCTCCCACACAACCCCTTCACCCTTCTTGAAAATCTATTTGCTACTGGCTGCACACTCGCGCACGCACGCACACACGCGTGCACACACACACACACACAGACACACACACACACACACACACACACACACACACACACACACACGCACGCACACACACATACGCACGCATACACACACAGCAGCAGCAGCAGCTCATACCTGGAGAGCATAATCAAGACGCCCAAGCTTGCGTACTGATTACAGATGATACCTGTATTAGAATTCTTTCAATTCACACGGTTTGCTGCTGCCATCTGCACACACTGCAGCTCATACCGGGAGAGCTCACTCGAGCCTTCCCCAAGGCCATGCTCAACATACACCCAGGCCTGCTGCCTGGCTTTGGAGGCAAGGGCATGTACGGGGAACGTGTGCACAAGGCAGTGATTGCATCAGGAGCCAGGTAGGGCCGTTGGGACACTCATGGTAGTGCAGGGAACGTGTGCACAAGGCAGTGATTGCATCAGGAGCCAGGTAGGGACGTTGGGACACTTATGGTAATGCAGGGAATGTGTGCTCAAGGCGGTGATTGCATCAGGAGCCAGGTAGGGACGTTGGGACACTCATGGTAGTGCAGGGAACGTGTGCACAAGGCGGTGATTGCATCAGGAGCCAGGTAGGGGCGTTGGGACATTCATGTGTTGCAGGGAATGTGTGCACAAGGTGGTGATTTGCATCAGGAGCCAGGTAGGGGCATAGGGATGTTTATGGTGGCACGAAGAACGCGTGCGCAAGGCATGCACGGAGGATGTGTGCACAAGGCAGTGATAGTATCAGGCGCGAGATAGGGACACTCTTACAAGCATCACCAGGCAGGAAAACTACTGGACATCTTAGGTAGCAGGAAATGGAGAGCGAATACACAGGGCAGCGATAGCATCAGGAGCCAGGGTTTAGGGTTCTTATTAGTGCTCTGCAGCATCACCTGCACAACTTATTTCTGGTCGAGCAAAGTGATGAGTAGGGTTGGCCAGGGCCGTATATATATACGCTGCATATGACCGTATATTGTGTACTTTCCCTGCCAAAAATACCGTATATGCACCTTATAGGTATATGATTCTGGCTAACCCTAGTGATGAGCAGGAACAAGCCAGTGGTAGCATCAGGTGCTACGAGGGTCACAGAGCTTGCATCACCCGCCCAAACGCAATATACAAGAGCGACGACGACACAAGAGCAACGCAACGCCCAAATGCTAAACAAGAGCAACGACTCCCAAACGCTATACCAGAGCAACAGCTATACAGAGCGGCTATACAAGAACAACGGCTTAACAAGAGCAGCGACGCCCAAACGCTGTACAAGTGCAACGACTCCCAAATGCTATACAAGAGCAACGACTCCCAAACGCTATACAAGAACAACGGCTACACAAGAGCAACGGTTAGAGCTTGCATCACCCGCTATACAGAGCAAACGCAAAACAAGAGCAACAGCTGTGCTCCTTGCACATGGGCAAGGGAAACGAGCCACAGGGGCGAGAGCGTGAACTTTTCAGAGCTAGATTTGGAATGCGTGGGTTTCAATCTTCTATTGCAAAACAATGCAGGAAGCGGATCTAATGCGTTACACTCATGTTCATGTCTCTTTATCACTCAAGGCAAGTGTGTGTGTATGTGTGTGTGTGTGTGTGAGTGTGTGTGTGCGTGTGTGTGCTGTTAGCCATGCATCATGATGCCACATACCTATGGCATCAACCCTGCATGCTGTTGCCCAAGGACGCTCAGGGTGAGCAAAACAAGAAAGCAACGAGTGGGCTACGAGGGGGCACAGACGAAGCTGTCATGCCACACAGCATACCAACTGCTTCCTTGCACACCTAAGTCAACAGAAAAGCGGACGATACAACACGCTTAGGGTGAGCAAAACAAGAAAGCAACGAGTGGGCTACAGAGGGGCACAGACGAAGCGGTCATGCCACACAGCATACCAACTGCTTCCTTGCACACCCAAGTCAACGGAAAAGTAGACGATACAACAACACGCTTAGGGTTAATTAAGACCACACACCATACATATGTACGTACTCACTGTGTATGTACGGTATTCTTTTCTGACCACCTATACGATGCAACACGCTTAGGGTTTGCCAAGGCCACACACACCGTACATATGTACGTACTCACTGTGTATGTACGGTATTCTTTACTGACCACCTATACGATACGGTATTCTTTAGCAGGGAAATCATTGTGTATGGTCGTACATGGTGCATGTTTAATACATAATATATACGGTTCTGGCCAACCCTGAACATGCTGCTCCAGTGTTGTGCGCACAGGGCTGGCCAGAACCATATATTATATATTACATACGGTGTATATACGGTATTATTGGCAGGGAAATCACAAAAAATACCGTCATACATCGTGTGTATATATATACAGTCCTGGCCAACCCTATATGCACAGGTTTTCGGGCCCCACCGTGCATTTTGTGGACGAGGAGTTTGACACGGGACCCATCTTGGCACAGGTGAGAAAAAGCAATCTTCCATCGTCGCATAACGAGCTGACACAATCCCACAGCTGGATGTGTGGTCCACATCCTTGCAGCTTGTGTGTTTAATGTTATCAAGTCAAGAGTCTGTTTTGCAACGTTCTTTTGTCAAGAGCCTGTTTTGCAATGTTCCTTAAAAACGTGTGACGTCTATATTTGTGAAAAACACGATGCAATTAAAAATAGTTTCACATTTTGATTTCATCTCGTGCATTCATCACCCCCGAAATTTCATTCACAGGTCATTCCTTAATTGTTTTGTCTCCTGCTCCCAGGCTGCAATCATTTAAAAAATATCAATAACAATCGCACTGTCTCCTGCTCTCAGGCAGTAGTACCTGTGAAGCCCACCGACACACCAAAGCAGCTAGCAGCTCGTGTTTTAGTCCAGGTACGATGCTTGATGGAGCAAAGAAATAACCTCCTTGAATGCATGATATCACATAAAGCAGTGGTAAATGACGTGAATTAAAAGAAGAGGAACATTGCTTTTGAATGTCCTGCGCGCCGACTCACTCTTCTAGCACAGATTTAGTTAAAGGAAAGATTGATGAGTGATAAGGGGTATGGTCATGGCCCTAACACTTTAATCTGTATCAGAAAGGGTGCATCTGATTTGATGACAGAATCGGCAGGAGTTTGATGGTGAAATTGTGGACCCAACGAGAAACGAGGCTTAAATCCATATGACTTTTATCAGGGAGTGTATGAAACAATTGTTTCGCCGCCACTGTGTCGTTTTTCCGACCTTCCAACAGGATGGTGCAGAGGGAATGACTAGAGGCATTGAAAAGGGGTAGATGCTGGCAACATAGTTGCGCCATCCTCCACGCCTTAAGCTGTTGTTTAGACCAGGGGATGTCTTCATATGGATCTGTTATGTATTTTACGATTGCTTATTTAGAAGGTTTATATTAAAGAGCATGTCCTCACGCACTCTTGACCGTTCTTGTTTTGAAGCTGTCAAACATACGGCAAGCATGTACCAATGCCCTTCTCTTTCATTGAGCTCACCCAGCACTGTCACTACTCCGCCTTATTGTATACAGGAGCACACCATCTTTCCACATGCGGTTTCAGCTCTAGTTGACGGTCGAGTTTCGTGGCGAGAAGACGGAGTGCCTATTCTCTGGAGTGATTCCTAGATACAGATTGGAAAGAGTTGAGGTCTTGACGTTTATCCAGAATCTGTACATATGACGCAAAGCCTCCTTTCTCCCATTCTACTTTCCTGGCTGGGTGGAATGCTGTGTGTGACGTGATTGCTGTATCTATCGAGCAGTGATTTGACCCCAAAGAATAAATGCTGGTAGTGATTACTGCAGGAACTTTATACTTGTGACCGTCCCGCATAGAAAAGGAAGGAACAGCTGCGCTAGTACACGTCCACCCAGGTGCCAGCACCTAAGAAACCCTCACCTTTATATTCACATACTCTTTCAAATTCCGGGTCCGGTCTATAGCACAAATAACACAGCCGGATTAACTTCACGCAAGGTTGTGTTTGGCAAATTTAGTGAGGATTTGAGAAATCTTGAGGCTTCAATTTGTTAATTTGCTTTCCAATCAATCAATCTGACGTCTGTAAAGAGGGTTGAAGTAAGAGTGCGTTGCAATGACGTGGTCAAAAAATTAGTAATATGTGTCTATACAGTCTGTCTCCTTCATTTCCGGAACTTGGTTGTGTGCACATTGTGTCAGAGTAATTGAAAGCCTTGCGTTTTAAGTTTACTACATAGCAACTGCAAACAAAGACGATCCAGCTTTGCAGACAAGCAATAAAATTGCCGAGAAGTCAGACACCGGAAGGATATACGTTCACTTCTGACCTAAGAACCAACATGGCGCAAACACAAGCTTCAGGCGTCCAGGCCATTACTCCTGTGCAACAAAGGAATACAATAAGGGGTGATGTAAGTGAGGTGCATTTGCCTGGAGCGAATAAAAAAGTGTGCGACAAACACATGCAAGAAGGGGTGCTGTGAGTGAGGTGCATTTGCGTGGAACAAAGAAGAAAAGTGTGCTTCAGGACCTTTGGTACCCGATCGAAAGCTTGTCTAGCTTGTTGGCCTTTTTCTGCTACCTTTTTCTGCTAGTTCTTAAGCCATACTTGACTCTCAGGCCAGACCTTTTCTTCTCCAGACTAGACCTTTATTCCGTCTCTTTTTCTTACTTATCATAGACGCTTCCCCTTTTGTTTAGATAGGTTTGGTTGCAGGCTTTTTCCAAGCTTCCGCTGAGATGCCCTTTGAGGCATATATAGTGATGTAACCTTAACCCTTAACCCTTAAACCTAGCTTATTGGCAGCTCATGGTTTGCACCTTGGTGCATGATTTTGAGCTTGATGCAGGCTTATCGTGGTATTAGCAATAAATATATTTTGGAACGCATTATTGTCACTTCTCGGTAGGGCTAAGGGGAGAAGTTAGCATGTGCCTGATCCGGTTTATAATTACATATCATAATAGTGGCACTGCGCTTGGGGAAACTAGGTCGTGCAACTTCAAGAAGTCTTGTGTGAAAAGGCATGACATTTATAAATAAGGTTGGACATAACCATATATATACGGTGTATATACGGTATTTTTGACAGGGAAATCACCAAATATACGGTCATATACGGTGTATATATACAATTATGGCCAACCCTATTTATAAACTTCCACAGCTATAAAGATGGTGATGCAAGATGTCTGTTGGAACTTCCTGAAACCTGCCCTTGTCAACCCCGGACAGCGCTTGCATCGAGCACACGTCATCACAACAACAAGTGGCCGGAATGCAATTGTGCTCCAGCGATGTTGTATTTAACTTCCTGCTCATCGCGAAAATGCAACAACATGACCCCGCTCGGGAACCAGGCTTGCATTTTGCGGCATCACCAAATGCTTCGGCCAGGGTCCATTATGTCTTAAAATTAAGTCTGTTTTCTATTTATTCTTTCCAGCTGTATACATTTTATATTGAGGAGCTCAAGAAAAAGGTCCGGATTTGCAACCAAGGCATCGTACGCCAATCGGAAAGCACCATCCTACTCGGCATGAGATTCTCGATTTGGCGAGAAAAACATTTGGAGAAAGCCAATCTTTTCTAAGCTATAAGGCTCTCAGTTTCTCTAGCAATCCATAAGCCCTAGACACTTCGTGTCCTAGGGTCCAATATAGTTCTTTTATAGCTTAGCTTGTGGCGCTTGGCGCTTAGCATCGAAGTGGCTGGCCTCCTTTCCCTCATTTGGTTCATGGAGTGATTGTTATTGCTGCCTAGATTTCATGGGCAGACCTTCTTTGCTCATTGACAGATCCACGTAGGTTAGGGTGGAGCAACAGCAAATTACTTTGGCACTCACCGCTACAATATTTCCCTTCGCAAACCGCACATAACCACGTGAACCAGGGTTTGAGCTAGGGTATGGAACTCACCACTACAATGTTTACAATGTTTACAACGTTTACAAATCACACATAACCACGTAAACCGGGGTTTGAGCTAGGGTATGGAACTCACCACTACAATGTTTACAATGTTTACAAAGTTTACAAATCACACATAACCACGTGAACCAGGGTTTGAGCTAGGGTATGGAACTCACCACTACAATGTTTCGGTCCATGTTCTCCTCTCCATCCTCATCTTCCGCCTCCATACCCACTTCATCTTCATCTGCAGTTTGTAACACATACACTTGCATTTGAGAGCAAATGTGTAGAGCCATTGGAGTACAATTGCATTCAGTGCATGCATGTATGCGTGCGTCATGCGTGCATGTGTGTGTGTGTGTGTGTGTGTGTGTGTGTGTGTGTGTGTGTGTGTGTGTGTGTGTGTGTGTGTGTGTGTTGTAAATGACTTCTGAAGGACATCTTCATCAGACCGTTGCTGCAAGCAACACAGCTTTCTTGCAAGCAGAACACCTTCATCACATCAGGAGGGTGCAGGGATCATAATTCTGGCGCCACCAGTGTCAGAACATAATCCAAAGTAATAACTAAAATATGTATCTGGAACTCTGACGTTAAGAGCTATCAATTGGTCAATAAATGGGTCGAATCTAAGGGGAGGGGTAAGAGGGTTCTGAGGATTGGGGGGGGGGGTGCTCCATATTATTCTGGGGCAGTCTGAATTATAATTACACAAACATGCAATAAATTTTATCTAAATGCTGAGTTCAAGCCCTGTCAATTGCCACCCTTGTCGGGGAATTCAATTGACGGAGGAGGTCTGGGCACCTCAATACAGAATAGCATGGGCTGTACTCTGGTAGGAAATGCACCCTGGTAGGGAATGCATCCTGGTAGGGCACCCAGTGGTAGGAATGCACCCCGGTAGGGAATGCACTCGGTGGTAGGGAATGCACCCGGTGGTAGGGAATGCACCCTGGTAGGGAATGCACCCTGGTAGGGAATGCACCCTGGTAGGGAATGCATCCTGGTAGGGCACCCAGTAGGGCACCCACATCCTGTTCCGGCACCCGCATCCTGGTTGGGCACTCGGTGGTAAGGAATGCACCCTGGTAGGGAATGCATCCTGGTAGGGAACGCACCCTGGTAGGGAACGCACCCAGGTGGAATGCACCCTGGTAGGG
>Ga0307942_1003935_pt1 | contig 11952 bp, 14 predicted proteins | sample OrgLakmetagen175_FD_201846 | JGI IMG/M metagenome (GOLD analysis project Ga0307942, IMG submission 201846) | Saline water microbial communities from Organic Lake, Antarctica - #175 | ecosystem: Environmental > Aquatic > Non-marine Saline and Alkaline > Saline | place: Antarctica: Organic Lake...
TGGTTGGTGCAAGCCCAGGGTACCCCCCAAAATAGCAAAAATATGTTTGCGTATTATACGCGTATGTCGTATTAATAGCGTATTAATCCGTATGGGACGTCTCAAAAGTCCGTATGACCCATCCCTGACCATAACATTGAGGGGTGCAATGGACACGATAAGTTGACACTGACAGCTGAAAGGCAGTCCGGATTCTGGATCAGGTGGATTAACTTGTGCCAGGAGCCTGCGCAGTATCGTGTCCAAAATAAATTTGCTCTCTTCATTTTAAACTCCTTTACTTTGATGCATTCAGGCGCGGATCATCAAGCTTGGATCCACGATGGTCTTTCCACAATAGCTCAAAAACACGCCTCTGTACAAACAGGTGTGCGTCCAACTACAGCGCCTCTGTACAAACAGGCGTGCGTCCAACAGGCGTGCGTCCAACAGGCGCATCCAACAGGTGCGTCCAACAGGTGTGCGTCCAACAGGTGCGTCCAACAGGTGCGTCCAACATGTGTGCGTCCAACAGGCAAAAACACGCCTCTGTACAAACAGGTGTGCGTCCAACTACAGCGCCTCCGACCTGATTCCTTCACATGCCCCGAGCGCTTCTTTGAAGTCCTTGTACGAGTCCGGAAGCTCAAGGTGTGCATAAAGGCTTACTGCCTAACGAGCATAGACTGAACACAACAATGGTGACATGCCAGTTCCTTGCAAAGGGTACACACACACGCACACGCACATACATGCACACACACACACGCTTATGCTGCACAATAGACTGACCTGTCCCGTGTATTAGATCCGTCTACCTCCTTGCCGTTGCTCACAAGACGCCTCAACAGCCCGAGGGCAGGCTGATTAGGAAACGTTTTTGCATCAAAGTCCTCAGGCAGGTGCGTGTACGAAACGATGGAGATGCACTCGCCATCATATGGACCAAAGATAGACGCCTGCATAAAACGATGGATGGTGTGCTATGTAGGGTGCGGTGTGCGTGTGCACATGTGTACGTGTGTACATTTGTGCACACGCTATGCTTCAGTGTCGTGGTTGCCAAAATTCTGTAAGACAAAGGGTAAAAAATGTACGGGTACGGGGATACACTGACAAACCCATCTCCACAATTGCATGCCTGACTGCTCTGATACGAATACGGATACACACGCACCTGGTAGATGGGAAGCTGAATATTAAAGATGAGCATGGCCGGTAAGTCCGCGGCTTTGGCGGCCTGTATACATTTTTCTGAAGGCTGGGGCAGGCGCACAGACTCGGCAATGAGGAAGCGCTTGGAGGGGAAGCTGAACACGTCAGCTGCAGCTACTTTATAGATGGAAGGGGGAGCTGGGACTTTGACCTGCGTGATGTGTGGCAGGATTGTTGAGATGTGAAGTGGAAAAGGAAGCTGAACAAAGCGCTTGCTGAAACTCTGGTACAGGGAAGGGGAACTAGGACACTCATAAGCGTGATGTATGACATGATTAGGATGGCTGCGTCATAGACTGGGAGCCAAACAGGGTACTTTGGTCATATGACTAGGGTTGGCCCAAACCGTACATGGGATTTCCATATACTGTATATACGCCGTATATGACCTTATATACGCCGTATTTCCGTATGTATGGTTCTGGCTAACCCTACATATGAATGAATATTTAAGGGTTCACAACTAAAGGTACCGTGCATCTTGAGGCTACTGCGAATATTGCGAGTGAGTAATTATTTATGCGCCTTGCAATGTTCAGTACGCAAACTAATAAAGATGATTTGGGCCTTGCATAACTTTTGGTTCTATACAGCCTGTTTCTGGCTAGAGCCTGCAAGTCTTGGGTTCAAATTTCTGCCTGAATACAATCTTTGCTGTATATTCGAAAGTTTTTGCCTTCACAAACATGGATGACTTGTGGTGCTTAGCACCACGAGCACTACAGGGTGCGCATCACCATTACTATTTTCCTGAACTGCCTTGTGCTGCAGGCCTGTCACGAAGTCCTTGGCTTTGGAACAAGCCATGCACTCAGGTGAGGGACCTCATTCTACTTGGTCTGATATGCTCAGACAGTTGCTACAGATTTATGCATGAGGTCATCAAGATGCTGCACAGATGGATTGTGCCTTTGTTATAAACGCATTCACATCAATGCTTGCTCCTCGTTCATCAGGGATGCATGCAGACGCAGAAACAGACCAAAAAGTGTTTAAATGCCTGTCATGCAACTCCTCCTTCCCTCCTCCCTGATCCCAGGAGGCCTGAGCGCCACTCTCTGCACTACACTTCATTTGACGACCTGGTGCGGCTGCACCAACTCCTCAGTGGTCACATGGTGAAGGACCACCAGAACCAGCTGGTGGCCACAGCCCTGTCTGACCCCCCCTTCACCAGGAGGCAGGGTTGTTCAGTTCTGGACCCCCAAATTGCGGAGGCAGCAGCCCAGGATGCAGCGCACGGGTACACGCTGCGCACTGACTCGCTGGCTTACGAGCAGAGGTGCCCTAGCAGTGGTGGGAGCAGCAGTGGGAGTGATGGGGAGATGAGAGAGCTGCAATATAGGCTTTTAAGAGGGGGAGCAGCAGCACCAGCAGCAGCAGTAGTGTCAAGAATGAAGGAGACTCTGCTTTCCCACATCCCACACTCTGCAAGTTACATTCCTGCATGACTAAAAAGAGTCAGTGAAAGTTGATGGGATGTTCTGACGATGCAATGGATCCCCCCAATTATGGTCTTTAATACTGGAAATTGTTCAACTGAATAATGTCTTTGGGTTCTCAGAAGCCATGATGGCAAGCCTGATGCAGTGCCCTATACTTAGATTTTGCTTGTCTGTTATTTTTAACGTACGGTATATAAACATATATGAGCGTTGGCTTAAGTGGCTCTGCAACGGTTGATCAATGTAACGACATGAAAAGGGGGGGGGGTGCTTTTCTGCTGTGCTTGTGCACGTGTGCAAGATAACAGTGTGGGAGCGGCACTGAAAAATTGGCGAAGCCCATCACGCGCGCAACGTGTGCGTGCATATGCATGTGTGCGTTTGAGTGTGTGTGCGTGTGTGCCTCTGTGTTTGTGCGCGCCTGTGTGCATTCGCACGCACGCCTGTGTTTGTATGTGTGAGCACATGCGCATGCGTGTGAGTGTATGTGTGTGTGCGCGTGAGTGTGTTTGTATGCGTGCGTGCGAATGCGTTTGCGCGTGTGTGTGCACGCCTGTGTGTGTGCCTTGTTGCCCCACAGATGCTGCAGTGGTGTGCATGACGGTGTGCTGGAGCAGCCTTTGCTGAAGCAGGCGTGAGGATGTGCTGCTGTTTCCTGTCTGTTGAGAGGGCAGGTACGAGCAGGATGCCCGGGCCACGATGTCTGAACTCTGCTTCAACACACAATGCTCAGCAAGCACCTGCACCGTGTGCTCCATGCCCCGCGAACAGTCAAAGCCAGCACGGACCGCATTCCTGAAGGGTCCCGTCCAAGCAAGCTTCCGCACGTCATGAATATCTGACTAAACTAAAATTATATAGCCCATTGAAAATAATATTACTTAATTCTGCTTGCATGGTCAGCCGTGAACTTTGCAGCCGGAACACAACCGAGGGCCCCTGACGCAGCATTCGCAGCTGGTGAAGTGTGCTGATGGATACTGCACCATCAGGAATTGGTCCGGGGGTCTGACTGAGGAATCCTGGGCAGCTTCCTTGAGCTTCCAAACATAAAATGTAACAAGTGTTGCGGCACCCCAGGGTCCCAGAATTTATCTGACACGGTAAAAAGATTGGTTACAAGCCTATGTTGAGTCTCAGCCCGGGAGGGGCAGTGGATGGGCCTTGGGAGAAGGCTTGGACCCCCCAAAACAAAAATTTGCTCTACATCATCACACACAGCACCCCAGGGTCCCAGATATCATCTGATGCAATACGAGTTTTGCTTAGGAGCCTTTGCCGAGTTTCAGCCGTGGGGTGGCCTGGGTGAGCCTGGGGAAGCCTGTGTGAAGTGTGGTAGGGATCCGACAACGCTAGGGGCTCACGCTCCCACGAGGGGGGCTTTGCCAAAAATGCAGCAGTAAAGAGTCGGTATTGGTCAGGCAAGAAAGAACAACAGCAAAGTGACCTTTATTTCTTACTGCTTGATCAGCAGCACAAATACTCGCACCTTTGTTTTCATCAGCGGCACAAATACTCTTACCTTTGTTTTCATGTAATCTACACCGCGCACGTTATACGTTGCTCCTTCTTGCCATGACTCCTTGACTTCTGCAGTGTCTGCTCCTTGTGGTATCGACTGCGCGCACGAGTGCGTGTACGTATGTGCATGTGTACAAAAGTGCTTATGATTGTGTGTATTAGTGCACGCAAGGGTCTGCACCACAAGGGTAGATGTAGGTTGCTCTCTTCCAATAACAAGCGGACATCTGATCACACCAGAGGCAGTGTAAACTCAACACAAACAAGTAGGGTTGGCCAAAACCTTCTATATGCACCGTATATGACCGTATATTTGGTGATTTCCCAGCCAAAAATACCGTATATACACCACACCGTATATATAGGGTTCTGGCCAACCCTACAAACAAGGCAACAGGGGCCTGCAAAACACAGCAAGGGCGACAGGCCAGTGACATCTTCTTTTGATGGTGACAAACACATTTCGATTTTGTGGGGGCAGACAGCAACAAGGTGAGCAGGATTAGACCTTACTGAGTTTTGTGTTCAAACAAATGAAGCAACCTTTGCGATGCAGGGGTGGTGGTTCCCTACGATAACATACTGAGCAATTTATTCGGGCATGCTCTTCAATCGCAGCACGTGGCGCTTCACGTCGCGTCCCTGGGCTTGTTCATAGTCAGATTGACAGGTAACATATCAAATATCACAGCAAAACATTTCTTTGGTTTAGCGTTGCTTGTGTAGCCCATGGTGGCATAGGCAAGTACAAGGCAGTACTATAGCCGTTGTCTGCTTTGTAAACTACTGTACCTATTTGCACTCATCCTGCACCCCAAATTTCAGAAATATTTAGTAGGATCCCCACCTTCCCGCACCCCCAAAAAACATGTTTGCCCCTCCTGCTCAACCCCGCAGGGCTTTTAGCCCTGTTCAGCACCAATAAGCTTTACAAACAGTTAAAATGAAAGAACACCACAAAAGGGCAAAGGAAAGCCAGCATGCTGTTTGCATGTGAGTTTGTTCTCTTTTGTTCCATTACTCAACGCCCCCCCCAAAATCTGCTTCCCTTTCCTCTAGCCACTGTCACTGCTGCTGCTGCTGTCCTCCTCGCTGCTGCTGCTGCGGCTGCTGCTTGCGCATGCTGATGGTGCTGCTTGGGTGCGTCAGCCTTGGTGCGTGAGAAGTCTGCTCCTCTGCCAGCTGCTGGGCTGCTCTGACCTGCTCTGCAAGCGCAAGCGTTGCAGCTTGGTCCTCTTCAGCCATTGCCCCTGCTAAGCTGTGCCCCTGTGCCCTTCCTGTGTACCCACATCCTAACTGACTTGTGAGACTGAAATCTTTCTTTGGCCTGCCAGGAGGCCTCTTCATTGCTGCCTCCTCCGCCCGCCGCTCAGCCTGTTCTGCTTTTGCTTGCTGTAGCTTGGCTTGGTCGGTTGCCAGCTGCTGCTCCTTTTGCTGCTGAAGCGCTACTTCCTGCTCGGCTGTCGCTGCCTTTTTGAAGAAGCTGCGCGCGTCCCGCTGAAATCCCCTTCGGAGCCTTCAGAGCAACCGGTGCTGCTGCTGCTGCTGGTGCTGGTGCCGCTGGGGCGGGGGATGGGGCGGGAGGGTCAGGGGGGGGCGGGGCGGGATGCCTCTCGTCACTCATGACTTGCAGCGACCCAAACAACTTTATTTACACCAATCCCGCACAACCCCGCAGGGCCAAAAAGAATACATTTAAACTTACCGCAGTCACCTGGCAGGGCCAAAAACGATATTTATGCGGGGTGTTATCAAAAAGATACGGTAGCATCAACCGTTCCTAACGGCCGACGGTAATTCTTCGGCGATGGTTTTTATATTTTTGCTTCACCGGCATCTATTCTACAAGACAGCTTGTCAGCATTTTCATCCTGTGCAGACTGCTTGAGGTGCCTGCTTGCCTGCTTGAGCTTGTTGATTACACTGTGCACAATTTTCATTAATAAGCTATATATTAATCGGGCTGGTTGGCCATAGCCGTGTGCTTGCATCGTGTACTAACACACGACTGTACATTTCAGGAGGTCTCTGCTGCCAATACCGTGTATGTTTGAACCTGGCCGAACCAAATTAAATCGCACATCCTAACTGCTAATTGGGTGCCAAACTGAGAGATCCTAGTATTTGCTCGTAGCATTTTTCGTGCAAAGTCTCTTCCTGTGAGGAGGGAAGTCTTGTACACACACAGCAACGAGGTACTCACTGAACATGAGTGTGCACGCACCGTCAAGGAGCAGCCAGCACTAGGTTTTGCACGTGGCTGGTCTTCACCGGAATGGCTGCTGCAATCTAACGAGCCAGAGGAGCTGCGGCTGCTCCTGCATGTAGCAGATTTCAGGTGTGTGAGTGCGTGTGAGTGCGTGTATATGTGCATATATTCAGGCAAACCGGTGGCTTTTAAATGGAGCAGTGCACGTACGGTGAGGCCAGAGCTAGACAGCTTTCTATTTTCAGGATTCCATTTGCAGGAGCCAAGGGTGGATGTTTGGCAACCTTTTTATTTGGTTGTCAATCAGTGTCGTTGCATGCAACATAAAGGAGGTTGGGAATCGTACTTTGTTGACGGATGTGCGCGTGAATACACGTGTGTGTGTGTGAATATGCGTGAGTGTGTGTGTCAAGGCTGCACGTGGTCAGAGATTGGACCTCTTAACCTCACATTTCAGCAGCGTTTTGCCTGAGCTAACACAACATGCACACACCTCGTCCCCAAGTTCAGGGCCTCTAGGATGGGCAAACATCCCACCAAGCCACGCATCACAGGGTGATTGTGGTCAGTTGGGGGCAGCATGTCCACATCGGACCGGTTTTCTATGCCCTGCAGACAGCGAAACAGATCACAGGCACACAAAAGAATTACTATCAGCGTAAGATTGGGTCAGCATGAGCCCACATCAGACCTGGCATGTGATAGTTTGGACGTGGGAAGCGAGCACAGATGGGTTATGACCGAAGAAGTACATTTCTGCATTGCAAACACATTGGTGGAGCGTGGTGTACTATTACACGCACAAGCCTGGTTTGGAAACCAAGACACAAGTGCAAATTCTCCCAGATCCTTGCAAAATTCATCCACGTGCAGCGGTAGGGCAGTCGTAGCCACTTTATGCTTGCAACACACACACACACACACACACACGTACATTTGTAAACCAGTTCACACACTGGCACATACCTGTTGCATGCTACTAGTACAAACTCCACGTGAGCTGCCTGTGCGGATGTCTTTGGTGTTTTGGATTGGATGCTCTCCGTTGCCTTGAAGGCTTGACGGGTCCTGCACCGTGTATTGCGCATCCTTTATCATTATATCAAGCGCTCGAGGTACGCAAAGAAAAAGAGAGAGGCTTTTACAGCCCATGCACATGTGTGTGCATGTCAATTGTGTGGTGTTGCCTGCATTTATATATAATTCGGCAATTAGCATTATGGAGCAAACAGTGTCTTGGGTGCGTGCATGTACGTACAATCCCGCAATTGTACAAATGTTTCGCTCTGCAAAATGGTCAAATTTACCATACACTGCTTGATTGTGTATGGTACGCATGAGAGCAAATGCGTGTGTTTGTGTACGCATGAGTGCGTGAGTGTGTATGTGTGAGTGTGTGTAAAAGTGCGTATGTGTGTTGTGTGAAAATGCGTGTATTGCATGTTGTGCATACGTGTGTTTGTGTTGGTGTGTGCATTTGCAGGTGCGTGTTGTTGCGTGAGCTGATTCCTGGCCACTCACCAGGGAGGGAGGAGTGAGGGAGGATTGGTAGCCATACTGCTGGGAGAAGCGCCCACTGGGAGTGCTTGCCCCTGACATGTTTGGCGAACCTGCGAGGCAATTTAAGGTTCGGCTTATATGGGTGTCCCGTGACATTGTTGAAGCTTCCTGCCACTTGCTGCCAAACGCGACAGGACATGTACACACTCCTGTCTAGGACCTGGGCACAAATATGCTTGACTTCACGCTCCGCTCTTTTGCAGGACCCACCATCTAAGCTGAAGTCATCCCTGCAGGACAGATAGTCATCTTCTTCTCCTGTGCACACAATTGATGGAAAGGGGTGAGGGTGCTTTGATTGATGTCTCTTCCACAAGAGGATCTACCGCATCTGAAAACTTCTCGAAAACAGGCCAAGTCCCCATCTCCTCACCTCGCGAATGCGCACTCCGCCTGCGGCAATTAGCATGCTCCGGAGTGTGCTGCTGGCGCTCCCCATACGGATCGTCTCCCACGGGACCTAGCTCCCCCTGGGATGCCTTGTTTCGGTGTCTATGACGATGTCTACTGCTGTGGTGGTGGTGGTGCCTCCGCGTGTTCGATCTCGATTGGCAGCATCCCATTTCTGTTATTGGTGTCGACTTCTTCCGGCTCCAGTCCCTAGTGGAAAAACAATTAGTGATAACATTTAAAGATAAATATAAGGTGTATACACATGCAGGGTGCTTTTTCAGGTGAGGAGCCCTCGTTTTGTGAGGGCATTCGCCTTTGTTGGATTTGTTGGAGACCACTTAATACTACTCTCAGACTAGCCTGCACTGCAATATGTCAGGATTCGAGAACTAGTAGGAACGGTCAAACGTTTGACTTTACACACACACACACACACACACACACACACACACACACACACACACACACACACAGACACACACTCACTCACACACACACACACACTCACACACACACACATACACACACACACACACACACACACACACATAAAAACACACTCACTCACACACACACACACAGACACACACACACACACACACACACACACACACACACACACACACACACACACACACACACACACATACACACACTCACTCACACACACATACACACACACATACACACACACACAAAACACAAAACACACACAACACACACACAAATGCAAATACAAGCACATGCATACGCAAGTGTATACACGCATGTGTGCTAGCATACATAGGCTTGGCCCAAAGAAATTAAAAGGCTGTGGATCTGGTAACCTGGGCAGGAGATACCTGTAGACACGATAGTACAGCCGTGCACGGTGTATACAGTGTATACAGTATGTGTATACAGTGTATACATGGCCTATGTATAGACATGTATACACATACAACCACCGGCGCACTTGTTATCCTTGCCACCTATAACAATTTTGATGATGGACACCCCTTTTTTGCTGCTGAATTCTAATGAACAGGCGGAGGTCCTGGAGGTAGGCGCCTCCAGAGGACTGCCTCTGGGGACAGCAATAGCAGGAGGCCCAGCAGCCACACAAACCCTAGGCTGTTCAAGGCCTCTCCCCTGGCTTCTGCAGCAGGTGAATTAAATCCTACGTCGCCTTGACTGTCTCAACTGACATCCACACAACTACGAGTAGACCCTCTGCCACCCGCCAAAGCATCTTTTGGTTTGATGAGGCATGGAAGCCCGGGTGGTGACTGTAAACTCGTTTTTTGTTTCCTAGGCAAGTGGTAGGGTTAGGAGGGGGGGGGGTACATCTATCTTCTGTTCCATCCACCACACCATGCAGCTCACACAATAAATCAGCTTCTGATGACAAAGGTCATTTTAAAGTACTTGTTGGTAGAAGTCTTCTCGAGATTTCCTACCACCACACCGCGCCCTGAAACTCTGCATATCCTCCTAATAGCAAACTCTGCGGTAACTTTGTTGCTGTCCAGCGCAATGCAGAAATACAACAATCGCCAGACCGTAGTAGGCCTGGTTGGTAACTGAAGCGGGCCTCACCTTGTCACAGTTATCACCTTGAGAACACCACAAATAATTGCTGTAAACTTACTCAATGTGTTTTCTGGCCGCAGCTCTAACAGCTACAGGCCTGTCAATCACTTCAAACCAACCGTGCCCAGGCATCCAGTACAGCACAATCAGCAAGAACAGCTTTGGACTACCAACAGTGAGTGTTTGACAAGGGAGGGAGGGAGGGAGAGAAGTGTGACGAGGGAGAGAAGTGATTGTGTGACGAGGGAGTTAAACAGCCCTCCACTAAAGAAAAGGCAGCTTCAATGGTGACATTCAAGCCCACACGCTTCATTACAAGCATGCCTAATCCACTCTTACTAACACACTCGTTTCCAGGGAGGGAGGATTCTTCAACCACATGCGCGAGATACGGACGTTGCCTATGACGTGGCCGTTGCAGGCCTCTCACCAACCACGCTGTACATGAACAGGGCAGCTCTAGCAGAGTGCTGCGAGCCTATCAGGTGCGCTTGTACAAATTCAAAACCACGTCTTAGTTGGATCGAATTTGAATGCAATTGTCAGCAAAACAATTTTCAAGGAGAGGTAACGCACGTGTGCAAGAGCAAGCATTTACATTAATTAAGAAACGATGCTGTAGCACGGTTGCCTCTGTGGCCCCTTCCTTTGACCTTTCCAGATACACCGTAATAATATAGGCATTCTGATTCTCCTTGCAAGCAGCTTGACAGAATTCTGTGCCAAGTCACACAATTTCAGCTTCTGTTTATCAAGCGTCACAGGAGCCACGCCAAGTCAAAAGTTTCAACCCTCTAGTGCTCCTCCATTGTGACAACCAACCAGCTTGCCCTTCTGTTGGTAGATTGGCTATAACCAACCCTTCTGTCTGCCCTTCAATTTGTAGATTAGTTGTAACCAACCAGCTTGCCCTTCTGTTTGTAGATTGGCTCCCAGACGAGACGCCCTGTTGTTTCCTGGATCTTCTGGCATGCGCATTTGATCTAAAACCTGGAAGCTCCAAGTCTACGTGTTTGGGTGGCATGATGGCAGGCATTGGGGGACCACCTCCTGCAAAAAATAGGCCCAGCCTTGTCCGACACATCGGCTGTGTGCGCTGGCCTAGTCCTTCTGCAGTACTGGCCACAATGTTGTGTTTCATTCGGCACTTTGCGTGCTGCATGTCAGCCGATCAAAAGCGCGTTACCTGCTGGTCTCAGACTTTTACCATTCTCCGTGTGTTGCTGGCCAAATGCCAGACCATGCTGGCCAAATGCCAGGTGGTTCTTTGTACTGTATACTTTCCTGTTAATGATCTAGTAATTCGACCGATTTCGTTTTTCGGTGTCATGTTACAAACTAGTTTTCGTAGAAAAAGAACAAAGAAAACACTAAGCAGCAGGCAGTGAAAACCACTCCCCAGATCAAGTAAGGAACAGGAGCTTTGGTACCGGGTACCGTAAAACTACTCCACCAAGCAAAGGAAAAGACAATATTAATGGGGGTCAGGAGGGTTGCAGGCTTGACCTGAAACCGTCTCCTGATGAGAGTTAATAATAGTGCTGGAAAGGGCACGTCTGGTATGAACAAGTTTTGCAGCGATATTGACAGAATGAACATGAAGCTTGAAAGCAAGTTTCTTAAGTCTTTATGAGAATCAAGACCCAGCTCCTTAAGAGGCTCCAGCGTGTGATTGTCGTAGATCGTCAGAAAATTCCTGTAATGATTGATCTTGATTGATTGTGATTGAAATTGATTGAAGTGGTGTTTCAATCGAGAGCAATCACATCCTGATTGAAATCAATCAGGAGTATTTCAATCACGTTCAATCACATTTCAATCACATTCAACAAGGCATCCATTCCTTCTGTAAAAGAGGTACTTATCATCAAGCTACAATCATTATAAAAGGCGCAATGTTTTGTCTGGTAGATGCCATTGTACCTTGAAGATTTTTTCCAACGGATCTGAGAGCTTCTAATGATAGTGCTAGGTATTTCAATCACATTCAATCACGTTCAACCACATTCAACCACGCATCCATTTCTTTTGTAAAAGAGTTACTTTAAATCTTTGTTA
>Ga0307942_1003936_pt1 | contig 11951 bp, 12 predicted proteins | sample OrgLakmetagen175_FD_201846 | JGI IMG/M metagenome (GOLD analysis project Ga0307942, IMG submission 201846) | Saline water microbial communities from Organic Lake, Antarctica - #175 | ecosystem: Environmental > Aquatic > Non-marine Saline and Alkaline > Saline | place: Antarctica: Organic Lake...
ATCTGCATCGAGTACATGGACCAACATGTGATCTTATGATGACAATCTGCATCGAGTACATGGACCAACATGTGATCTTATGATGACAATCTGCATCGAGTACATGGACCAACATGTGATCTTATGATGACAATCTGCATCGAGTACATGGACCAACATGTGATCTTATGAAAAGTATGGGATTATATGAGTCCAATGTCCAATGTGATGTTATGCCGCAATTTTATGACATACACATTGTGATCTCATTACGAAGAGCACCCAAACAAGAGCAGCTGTACATAGCTCAATTCTGCATGCGTACAAATCAGCAAGGCTGCAGCATGTACGCTTCATCCAAGCTGAAACTGTGAAACTAGATGAACCGGAAAAGGTGGTTCCACAAACGCATCACAGCAAAGAAGTACACAAAAAACCCTATGATTGTGCCCTTTAAATGCAATATCTAAGGCCGCACAAGGGTCACGAGCGATGCAAAGAGGCTTGCCGCGCGCACACACACATAACCATAGACACACACACATGCACACACACACACATAGACACACACACATGCACACACACAGATACACATACATACAACAAGCACATGCAACGTTACACACAACCACACATAAGCACATGTATAGGACTCCCATCATACCTTTGACACCTCCAGCGTCAGCTGCGCGATCTGGGATTGCTTGCTCATGAGTGTATCCTGTAAATCTCGCACGTCTGCCTCCCTCGCCAGCAGCTTTGCAGCATCTGACTCTCCCTGAGCGCGATAATTTTACACACATGTGCTTGTTTGACTTTGTGTGCGCGTATGCTTTTGTGCTGTGCTGTACATTTGGTAGTCTGTGTCACATGTACATTGGATTTCAACTGCACAGCAGACACTTTCCATCCTTATCACATCCATTTCACTGATGCATATGACTGGATATATATACTAAGCTACATCAACACAGCCGAGCACAAATAGTGACGGAGCGGTCACCGCCTTGCGCACTGTTTGCAAACCCAGGCAGGACCAAAAGTATATAAAAAGGCTGCACAGCAGTAAAACAACGCCTTGAGTCAACTGAGGAAAAGGGAGGTAGTCCACCGCAAGATAAGAGGAAAACAAATAGGGATTAGGAAGATTGCAGGCTTGGCCTGAAACCAGCTCCTGGCGGGAGATGTCAACAGTACTGAAAGGGGTGGGATTTGTCAAGAAAGGCACAATACGATACATTACTTGGCGACCGCTTGTCAAAGAGCACACAATTAGAGCCCAGCGTCTGACCTCCTGGGGCTCACCACAGCCCTGCTCACCACCACAATCAGGAAGATGCAGCGCTCAAGAAAGTTCGTCGAAAAGAACAACACACATACACTGACCACAGCAAAAAAGGGTCATGTCCAGGCATGGTGACGCACAAGATCTAAGAGCACAGCAAAGTACCTCAAATGCTTATACCATCAGTGTCACATACGCACCCTGACGACTGCACAGCTTTTCACACCAAGGAGATAGAACGGCTAGGCAGATGTGTTTGGGCACAGGCACGCTTAACGCGCTTGATGGAGCACTAAGCGCAATGTCGGGCTTAGATCAATGAGCCTCTGCCACAGGGATCTAGACTTCGATTCAAATTGCCAGCTTAGCCTACCTCAAGCGCTAGATGGTGCACTAAACGCATCATCATAGACTGCTGCATGCGAAGGTGTAGGGCCAGCACCAAAGGAGCGACACTGGGGTTGCTACTGCAGCTGCTGCTGCCCCCTTGCGCACCACTGTTCCTGCGCAAGTGCGCATGAAGAAGAAAACAGCGCATTTCAAAGATTCCTTTTCTTCCTTGCTGGCTCAGCCCAGCAAAACTCCAGCTTTAAGTTTCCTGTGCTCTGGCTGCCCCCAGCTGTCATAGTTTCACTTTTATGTGCGCTCTTGTGCTGGCTGAGCCCAGCATAAGGTCTAATTTTAGGGTTGGCCAGAACTGTATGTACCCACAGTATAATGCGGATTATCCCTGTGGTGAAGACAGTAGGTATAGCGCGCATATTCGGTTCTGGCCAACCCTACCTGTATTTCATTGCCAGTTATTCCCTCTGCAGACCCTTGAGAAACGGACAGTACGGACAAATGCTGAACGGGGTACTGAATAGCACTTCCAGTTGCAGCAAAGAACAATTGCGGTACATCATCTCCTTCTTGCACATTCTTGGAGGGATTTCATGCCATGATTGCTGCTGTGCTACGCTCCTGGACTCAATTTGCACAACCACTCACCTGACGAGGGAAGGCTCAGGTTCGAGCAACTGCTGTGCTTGCTGCACCTGCTGTTGCACCTGCGGGGTGTTGTTGTCGGTACACGTGTGCGTGTGTGTACGTTGTGTGTGTGTGTACGTTGTGTGTATGCGCGTGTGCACGTGTGTATGTACAAGGCTTTGTCAAGTCTCATCATAAGATGTTGTGCAGCTGGGCCGACCAGCTTGTGATGAAAGGTGAGCAGTTAGGACGCACCAGGCAATTGTCTTAGGTTCCAAGGGATTATTGTGTAGAACATCCATTGCCATCCCACAACGCAACGCAAGCGGAAAGAAATTTTGCATGCAGCACGGGAAAGAACTTTGCAGCTCAGTGAGGAACATTTGTGCCTAGACATTTGTTTTGCAATGGTGTTGATGGATATTATGCGATAAACATTGATGGACCATCCCAGAAAACAATGCAGGGCTGTAATACCAGTTGATCTGTTGGAATATCGGTTAATCTGTTGGATGTTGGATGCTGACGTTCACAAAATCAACTGACATCAACCTTGGTTACCGAGGCAGAGCTTCATTTCATGCGGGCAAGCTTTGTTTCAACAAACAGCGATTTGAGATGAGGTGGCAAGGAGGGTGCAAGAAGCGTGATACATAATAAGAAACATGCGCTTGCAAGTAATTGGTAAGCAAGTCGTCAGTGTGCAGCTGGAGCTATTGGTAAGCAAGTCGTCAGTATGCAGCTAAATCTATTGGTAAGCAGGTCGTCAGTATGCAGCTGGAGCTATTGGTAAGCAAGTCGTCAGTATGCAGCTGGAGCTGCGTTGACTTGCAGCTAAGAGAGCCAAGAGCTGGAAATGCTGTCCAGGCTAGGAATAGGGACCTGTTCACGTACAGACTATATAGGATACAGGAAAGGGTGGGGAATAGTACACCATGTGCGTTGAACTTCATGCATGTATGTACATACACATATGTTACCGACCCTCTACGCTGACGTTGTTTTTCACAACACTGGGCTCTTCTCAGACACGTTCCAAAGGAGAACGTACGCTGCCTCATCCATTCTTTACTTCTTTCTTAGCATCGTACCTGCAACAGGTGGAGCAAAGCTGCGTCTGTGGTGTCGTGCTCGTTGCACTCTAGCATGTGATCACCAGCTGCTCCTGCACTACGGAGGGCGGCTCCATGCCTGTGTGCGTGTGTTTTGTGCATGTGTGTGTTGTATGCTTGTGTGTGCGCGTGCGCGTGTGTGTGCGCGTGCGCATGTGTGTGCGCGTGCGTGTGTGTGCGTGCGCACGTGCATGGGTATGTTTGTGTGTGTGCGTGTGTTTGTGCGTATGATTGCATATGTGTGCAAGCGTTGAAATGTGTGCCATGTTCCTCTTGAACATGTAAGAGTGTGTATATGTATATGTGCAGCAAGGTAGCAAGATAAGGCTGGCTTCATCGAAGAAATTACTGGCTTTATATCTGTAATGCTCTTCTGATGTGTGCATGAGTAACAGCAGAGATTCTGCCAGTAACAGAAACCACCACCACCACCACCACCACCACCACCACCACCACCACCACCACTAACACCAACTCCACCAACACCAACAACACTACCATCACCAACAACAATAACCAGCCCTACCTGTATGCTGCACGGCTGCGTAGCACACCCTCCAGCTCCTGGATAATCTCTACATAGTCTGTGAGGGCAGACTTAAAGGATGCCAGCTCCCCAGGCCCTAACTCTCCTCCTGTAATGAGGTTCGTTTTGCACTTTACTTGTGCGTAAAACCATCCACCAGATGATGCATATGTTACATATAATAAGGGTCGGCCAGAACTCTATATATATGTGGTATTAATGGCAGGGAAATCACCAGATATTTGGTTCTGGCCAACACTTCATATATTCATATATTACATGAAATGATGCATGTGTGGTATGAACCAAGCTGCATTTTGAAGAGCATCATGTGGCTTGCATGTTACAATCCACAACTTATAGAACTACGCAGGCAGTGAAAACCTCTATCCCACATTGATTATACAATGCGAGCATACTTCATTGGGTGTGCTTGATTATGTTGTGCATACGCATGGATCGTGCAAACAGAAGTGCGTGCGTTATGAGTGTGTGTGTGATGTTTTGTTTGTGCGCCTGTCGTACGTGATTTTTGTGTGAGAACTGAGCATTGATTTGATGAGCATTGACCCATTACTGGGTGCGCAAATGTGCATGCAGGTGCGTGTCATCAAGATCTCAGTATATAACGCAAAAGTGAGAACTCACAAACAATAACTTTAAGCACTACGCTGACGTAATCTTTATAGGGTTCAAAAGCGGTTTTAAATGCAGGAGACACACAACGATGCCAGCCCAGCTACCTACATCCCATTTTCCTGATGCATTTTGAATCAAAATTTTTGCTTTGACTTTGTTTATGTGGGGATTGCATAGGTTTTTATTCGTGTCGTCCAGTATCGTGGTGGCGTTTCATCAGTTTGTTGATGGCCATGGTTCATTATCTACCTTTTCACCTTGCTGGCGAAGGCAGCAGTTTTGTTGTTGACGTATGACGATGTTTATAGATATGCAGAGGTCTGCGGTACTCACATTCGGTATGTATTGCTCAAGTTATTGTAGCATGATTATGATAACATTTGAGTGCCGATGATCATAGCACAACAATGTACTGATGTTTGTGCTGACTGCGCACGTGAACTTCATGCTAACTAACAGCGTGATGCCCATACTATCTGTGCGTGTGGTGTTTTGTGGTGTTCATGCTAACTGCGTAAGTGGTGTTCATGCCAACTGCGCGTGTGGTGTGCATACCAACTGCGCACATGATGTACATGCAAACTGCGCAGGTGATGTGCATGCAAAATGCACACGTGCACCTCATACCTTGCAACGCCAGCTGCCGCGCATGCTCCAGCTCTTCCATCTGCTGGGCAGCAAACAAGGACCGAGTGGCACAAATGTCCTCACGCTGCTGCAGCAGCTCAGCCTTAATACGCTGCAGGTCCGCATGCTCTTGGTCCTGTCGCACACATGTGTGTGCGCGCATGTGTAAATGCACGTGCTTGTGTGTGTGCATGCATGCACTCAATACGTTTGCACTTATGCACATGTGTGCGTGTGCATGTGTGTGTGCATGAGTGTGTTTGCCTGTAAGAGTGTGAAGGGGACCTAGCACTGCTGCAGGTCGGGGTGCTCTTGGTCCTTATGCGTATGCGTACCTCTGTGGGTGTGCATGCGTGTGTTTGTGTATGTGGCTCTATTCCTGTTTTGAGTGCATGCGAGTGTGTACGCATGCATGCATGTGTGCATGTGTGTTTGAGTTTGTAGGACAGGGGACAGACAACGGGCTTCTGCTCCTATTGCGTGTATGCCTATGTGATTTGATGCAACCTAAAAATCTGACCCCTAGCCCTGAGCTAATTCAGAACCTGAGTTTTTCAGAAAAGGCTTGCATTATTGCATGTGATTTTGTGCACTCTAAACCCAAAACCCTTGTAGCCCTAACCTAACCCAAGCCTAAATTCCGAGAAGTAATTGTATTGACTCCTGCTGCGAGAATAAATGTAGGGTTGGCCAAAGTCATACCTTTAATTTCAAATACGGTGTGTACGCATTTAAATACGGTGCCGTACGCATTACAAGCACAGGGAAATTTGCATATACAGTCATACACGGTAAAACGTACGGTTCTAGCTGGTTCAAGTTGTTTGGTATGTGATGAGGGGCCGAGCAGATCCGTCCCTTCTGCATGTTTGTCTAATTGTGTTCAGGTATGTGGTGAATGATGCGGCACGTGAGCACAATGCTCCTGTTTCCCATCTATGGCACATTAGAGGACTAAACTGAATTGTTGGAGTATGCACACACACATACACAGACATGCCCACACGTAAGGTGGGCATTTGCATGCACATGTGGATGAAGGGGCACAAAAGCAGTCCACAGCAAAGCCCTCATGCATAGCAGGGTTTGGGTGACAGGTGCAGAAGGTTGTGGAGGTTGCAGTGCCTTTGGCTTACAAGCTGCTGCTACAGAGCCACACGCATAAGAGGCGTGTAGTCTTACCATCCACACAGGCCGGGCATCGAGATGGTGTGTGTGCTTACAGGCCGCACGGGGTTGGCATGACATTGGCATGTGGTGTATGTACTTACTGGCCACACAGGTTGGACATCGAGATGGTGTGTGTGTGTGTGTGTGTGTGTGTGTGTGCTTACAGGCCGCACAGGTTTGGCATGATATTGGCATGTGGTGTATGTACTTACTGGCCACACAGGTTGGGCATCGAGATGGTGTGTGTGTGTGTGTGTGTGTGTGTGTGTGTGTGTGTGTGTGTGTGTGTGCTTACAGGCCGCACAGGTTTGGCATGACATTGGCATGTGGTGTATGTACTTACTGGCCACACAGGTTGGGCATCAAGATGGTGTTTGTAATGTGTACTTAAGAGCCACACAGGTTTGGCATGAGATGAAAGGGATTAGGCTTTGCTGCCTGTATGCTTACTTTTGTCACTCTTTCCTTTTGTCAGAAAAAGTGGAAGCAATAAACGCAGAGGTATAAGGCTTTCAGAACTTTGACACGATTTGGTCTGTTTAATTCTTCATCCATTTCATGGAAGAAAAGCTCTATGGTACCTGGAACCTGGTGGCAATAATTTTGTGAGAAATTGCCTAGTACCTTTTCTTAAACCCGACAACAATTCAGCACGCACCCTGTGAAATTCGGCAGCAGCAGCATTGCCCATGTTGATGATGTTATCGTCCCTCTCATCCTGAAGTCAATGCACGTGGGAAAGCAATTAAAGAGTGTGCTAGTACTAGACCCTTGATGATGTCTTTGTCTCTGTCATCCCAAAGTCAATGCACACAAACAGCCGAGAGGAAATGAGTCCAGCCCTCGCCAATAATGGTAAAATGATGTAATCGTCCCAGTCGTCCAGAAGCTGAACGCACTGATGAGTTGCGCAAGCTCTTGCATATTGCGAGACATACCTCCAGTGCTGCTTATAATATGTGCTAAAATAGATTCACATTTAGGGACATCATTCGAAGTGCACCAGCAAAAGGCTCCCTTTGTATATGCGCATCACAATGGTTATGTAGAGGTAGGGAACCCTTCATCATATGTTAGAGATCTCAAGTCTCCAGTCCTACCGACACAGCCATGCAAAATCGAAGCTCCTTACATACACGTACATATACACATACACGCTCTCGCTCTCGCTCTCTCTCTCTCTCTCTCTCTCTCACACACACACACACACAAACACACAAACACCCACACACACACACACACACATGCACACGCTTATGCACTCTCTAACACACATATACACATACACACACGTGCAAACACACACACACACACGCACACAGACGTGCTAACACACGCACATACAAACATATATATTACATAAATACTACACACCTGGAGCATGCGAACCTGCATCTGTGCCTGCTGAAATTTGGCCTTCAGTTCCTCCAAGTGTTGGGCCTGAATGCTTTCTGCATGCTGCTGTGCCTGTATGGTTTCGGCATACTGTTGTGCCTGCGGTGGTATGTGTATGCATAAAAACCCTCAGACTTACAATTTGCATCGTTATCTTAATTTCATACATTTTTATGCATTCAAGCTTGTCGTACACGTGTCTTTTTTAAAGATTGTGTGTATATGTGTTCGTGTGCGTGCATGTGTGCGTGTGTATTTAAGTATGTGTGTGTGCGCGTGTGCGTGCGTGCGTACGTATTGTGTATACGTTTGTGTGTGTTTGCTTGTGTTTGTATGTGTGTGCGTGTGTACTCAAGTATGTGTGTTTGTGCGCGCGTGCGTGCGTGCGTATGTACGTATTGTGTATACATGTGTGTGTGCGTGCGTGTGCGCATACGCTGTGTATGTGCGTGCACAAGTGTGCACATATGTGTGCATGTGCGTGTAAGTTCGACTGTAAGCTTGTTTTCACTTGCCAAACTCACCTCCAAGTTCAGCGCATACTGAAGTCTTGCCACCAGCAGCGCGGCCTCCTGTGCTTCTTCATCCATCTGTGTGTGTGCATGTGTGTGTGCGTGTGCGTGTACGTGTGTGTGTATGTCTGTATGTGGGGTGTGTGTCTATGTGTGGTGTGTGTGCGTGTGTGTGTATGGTGTGTGTGTGTGTGTGTGTGTGTGTGCGTGCATGCGTGTGCGTGTGCATGTGTGTGCATGTATGTGTATGTGCGTGTCACCTTGACCGGTCAAACTAGCCAATCCAACTCGCCAGTCCTTCTTCAGAATTCCAATATAGCATTTAACAAGAATTCTGAGCAGTTGCAAGCAATTTTCTAAAAAGCTGAAAATTTCGGAATGTGTTGAGAAGAAGTTACGTTAAAATTTCTCTAAGAAAAGCATGGCAATGTCTCTCAACCTGGCTCAAATAGTGCCATGTGCACGCATGGCCACGCAGGCTGCCTCCCATGTGGTGCTGTGCATGCACCTGAAGCGCTCCCGAAGACGCTTTGCTTATGGTTCGCACCCACAGACGGAGGAGATGCAGAGCACTCCCCAACGCACATATGCAAAGCATTATTCTTGCCAGACCAGCAGTTCCGTCCAAGACACTGTAAGCAGCAACAACAATCGTCACGCAGTGCACCTCCTGGCACCCACTGAGAAGGCATTGGGGCGCCTGGCAGCATTGCTGATGCAGAAAGGGGGACTGCAGGCAGGTGATGTGTACTGCCTGCAGGGGGACGTGGGCGCTGGCAAGAGTGTGTTCAGCCGAGCTTTCATCCGCACTGCTGCGGGTGACCCTTCACTCACCGTGCCCTCACCTACATACCTCCTTCAGGTGGGCTTCTCTGGTGGTCACATTTATTTTCAAACGGGGGTGCATGTTTACTGACTCTTCGTGAACTCAGGGCCATTCACGGAACGCTGTGCGCAGAGTTAAATGAAACCATCACCTACTTGCTCACCTGCTTGCCCACCTGCGACCACTTACGCAAGAGTACATACCTGAGTCACTGCTCACTGTAGGTATATCAGATGTGTGTGTACCCGCGTACACCCAACTACGGTTGTACATGCCTAAATAGCTGCGTGCACTATGCACTTGCAATCTTTATTACAGAACCTGTATGACGAGGCCACGCTGGTGCACAGCCCTATTCCCATCCACCATTTTGACCTGTACCGTCTGCCCAGCGGCTCCCCTCCAACCCTGGAGCGCCTCAACCTGCAGGTGTGTGTTTGTGTGCGTTTGCACGTGTATGTGTGTGTGTGTGTGATTGTCGTTGGTCATCCAGGCCGTAGAGACAACTGTGTTTCAATGGCATAAGCAGGGGGAATCCTAAAATTATGGGGCAATACCTTTCAAATTGACCTTTTATAAGCTGTGAGGTGTGTAAGCTGCGAAGTGCATCAAACATTCATTGGCGACAGCAGGAGAAGAATGGAGTCCCACCATTTGTTTTTAGCTCCGATCCAGCTGTAAGGTGCCGGATGAGGGATAGGGGGTCAGAACAGACCTCAAACATGCTGAGAAGTTTAAGTCGCCTTTGCCAAACATAAACACGGAGCATGTGCAATGTTTTTGGCAGAAAAGTCTCCAAAAGTACAGTAATGTATGTAAATGGCTCTGGCCACCCTGCACAGGAGCTCTGTTTCATGACGTGCAACATGTTTTGAGTCTACTGTCTGTAGAAGTGGTCTTAACTACACAGTGTGGTTGGAATTGTCGCTTTGCTGAACGGTGAGCACCACCAAACGTACTCCCCATACATTACACACACTAACAAATGGATGTCCATGAACAGCATCGACGTCATTTCTAGCTGAACATTAGCGTATTTCAAATACGCTGTTTGCCAATAAACGAGTGCGCATTTCTGCAGCCGTCTGTAGAGGGGCTCTGGCCAGTGTGCGCGCTGATTTAGAGCTTTTTCTACAAGCACGCTGATCCTCTGAGTCTTAACTAGAAATTACTGACCCGCCATCTTCATATTTGTTTTAGAAATACAGTGCTTTCTCAGCCCCCCATGATCCCTACTAGCATAGCCTATTGCTCATATCGTTGCAGGCATCCTTCAGCAGTGCTGTTTCACTAGTGGAGTGGGCAGACAGGGCGCAGGCTTGCATGCCTGCCCAGCACCTCGCCGTGCACATTGCTGCCCTACCCCCTGGTATGGAGGAGATGTACAGTTCACCCCCTCAACTCAGCAGCACCCAAACCCAAGCAATTGAGGGTCATTATCAGGCTCAGGGTGAAGAGGGAAGATCAATCCAGCTTGCGAGGGATGAAGTTGTTGGTAGCAATGAGGAGACGGTCGGAACGGAAGAGGAGGGAGGGGGGGTAACTGAGGACGAGGATGGATTGGAAAGCAGTGATGACGAAGAAGATGCTGACCCCTACTCTGACCAGCGGTGGCGCAGTGTGAGGCTGGAGGCCTGTGGGGCTGGATGGGAGCAGAGGCTGTCCGCGGTGGTGCAGTGTATTCGAGAGGAGGAGTTGGAAAGGGGGAACGGAGGCACAGCAACGAGGCTCAGATTGCTGTGTTAGTCCACACTGAGGAACACTCGGGTACCACTGCACTTCCCTTAATCATGCCGGCTGTGTATCACTGCAGCAGATTTTCTTAATCTTTTTTTGTTGCCTGTGCACCGCGGCATTGAAGCTCGTCAACTGCTGTGATCTCGCTCCTCCTGAACAAAGGGTTTAGCTGAAAGGGTTTAAGGGTTTAAAGAAAATGAAAACTATACGAACAGTGGCAAGCACCATTTCCCTTATTCATGTAGAGAAAAGCCAGGTTAACAATCCAACTTTCTTTGAGGATCATCCATGCTTGATGTGTTGAGCGCGGGTGCTAGCTACTGCAACTGACGTGTTGCTGTGACAGCAGCCAAGGCTAACATTTTTGAACACTTGTCTGCCCGAAGGAATGAAAACCAAAATTCTTACTATAGTAGTGCTAAAAGCCATGACATATCCAGCATGATTAAGGAGTACTCAGGTGCCGGGCACCTGGAAGCTGCCAAAATGACTTGGGTTTTGATTTACAAGGGGGCCAGACTGCCGAAATGAAGTCAAAGGCCACTTATGAGGGTTAGGAAGGTCAGGGGGGCCGCTCCACAGGTGCCAAAGTATTCATACCCACATCTTTGCAGTAAACATTGATGTTATGTAAAGTGCAGGGCAGTTACATGTCAAGTGCCATGGCTACCGGCAAGATTTATGTAACTAGGCAACCAATCGTGGAGGCTCTGCCATTGCTTGCCATAAAGGTGTGATTTCGCAAAAGTCTATGATACAAAATAGCATAATCCATTGCGCTTGGACTTGCCATAGGAACTCTGAGGGTCTATCTAGAGAGGAAAAGGGGAAGTAGTGTGGGCTTTGTCGGCCATTTTGGCACGTGTTTCAGCCCTCTCAGAACCAGTCACTCTACCAGCGTCCCTCCCATCCAACCGCCCACTACCTTCGTCGTTGATCTGAAATAATGATTTGCCCAAATCTGCGCTGGTTGCACATGTTTCCCACAAACACGAAAAATGGAAATCTGATGAGTGGGGGCTAGTACTGTAGAGCAATTACGCAAAAGATAGATAAAATAAATAGAGCCGCTGTGCTCGTTGCAGTGGCTCTCTCAATTTTTGTCGGGTCTGGCGACCTGTGTTGGTATGCATGGTTATCAGGAGACCAGCCTCGCCGTCTCCTCTTCACGTGG
>Ga0307942_1003940_pt1 | contig 11943 bp, 13 predicted proteins | sample OrgLakmetagen175_FD_201846 | JGI IMG/M metagenome (GOLD analysis project Ga0307942, IMG submission 201846) | Saline water microbial communities from Organic Lake, Antarctica - #175 | ecosystem: Environmental > Aquatic > Non-marine Saline and Alkaline > Saline | place: Antarctica: Organic Lake...
CCAATGTTATTTTGCATCTGTGCTGCTTCTAGGGACAGCAAATTATAGGAGAGGGAAAGAGAGAGTGAGAGTGAGAGAGAGAGAGAGAGAGAGAGAGAGAGAGAGAGAGAGAGAGAGAGAGGGAGAGAGAGAGAGAGAGAGAGAGAGAGAGAGAGAGAGAGAGAGAGAGAGAGAGAGAAAGAGAGAGTGAGTGAGAGAGAGAGAGAGAGAGAGAGTGAGAGAGAGTGAGAGAGAGAGAGAGAAAGAGAGAGAGTGAGAGTGATTTGATAATGATGCTTTTAGTTCATTGAGCATTATCAGGCAGTTGTAAAAAGCTCGGGGCTGGCCAGCGTTATTTGCTCTATACAATGTGCATGATTGAAAGTTCGAAAGTCTTCCGGCTAAAATCATGGTTCTGGCCCCGCTAGAAATAAGACTGAACACAAAGAGCATCAAAGGAGAGGTCTGCGTCTTTCACACCCACCTTGCCGTCCACTTTGATGACGTCACCTTCAACCGCTTCACCAGAAAAGCCTCCATAGATGAGCACATCCATGGCCCTTTGCAACCCTCCTTCTTGCTGGCCTTGCTCTGTGCATTCCCCTGAACGTGTGGCAAGAGACAACGTGCCCTGCTGAACACCACGCAAGGAATTTTGCAGACACTGCCTTACAAGTATGCATGGCACCTTGGCGTATGCATGGCACCTTGCACTCCTGTTTCTTGCTGGCCCTGCCCCATGCTCTACTTTTCTATACCCTGCTCTGTGCTTCCCTCAATGCAACAAGTGCAACAAGAGCATGTGGAGAAACACCCACGCTCAGAACCTTTCATATCCACTCTGGTTTGAACTCAAACCCTCAAGTGCACTCCGGTTTGAACTCAAACTCAAACCTTGAAGTGCACTCCGCTTTGAACTCAAACTCAAACCTTCAAGTGCACTCTGGTTTGAACTCAAACAGCGCACTCAAATCTGAACTCAAACCAGCTCACACGCACCCAGGGCACACCTGCTTACTCAGACCTGCTATCTGCCCATTGGTCCCTCCTGTAACTTTGACCTCTCATTTAGACCACCACCACTCACATTAACAACAAACATTCACTCTAAATGAATGACCACCACTCACCACTCACACACAACAAATATTCAATCTAAATGAGTGACCACCACTCACCACTCACAACAAATATTCAATCTAAATGAGTGACCACCACTCACACTCAAACAACAAAAATCCACTCTAAATTTCCAGAACTGTATCCTGAATACAAACGTCTCAATTAAACACTCTTCTACAATCCAAGGCCCCCGTCTCAAGCACAAGTTGACGTAAGTTGGGTATAGCTGGCACACACACCTGGTGCGCTGTCAATTGTGTTCACTGGCTGTCAATGTTTGAACACAACTCGCCACCCACTCCCTCCTTTCTTTTACAGTCACCTTGCACATTACTGCTGGCGCTGGTTGACGGTACAGCAACCCCAGAATGCGCACAGCGTGTGAACGGGGTTGGCTCCAATGCAGACCACCGCATCTCAGCCGCGTCTAGCAAAGCAGCATCGCTGAGGACCCTGTGATTGCATGAGGAGTGACGTACGCTGTGGAATGCAAAGATCGAGAGGAGGCTTTGCTGCAGACCACCGTATCTCAGCCGCGTCTAGCAAAGCAGCATCGCTGAGGACCCTGTGATTGCATGAGGAGTGACGTACGTCATGGACTGCAAAGATCGAGAGGAGGCTTTGCTGCAGATTACCGTATCTCAGCCGTGTCTAGCAAAGCAGCATCGCTGAGGACCCTGTGATTGCATGAGGAGTGACGTACGCTGTGGACTGCAAAGATCAAGAGGAGGCTTTGCTGCAGACCACCGTATCTCAGCCGCGTCTAGCAAAGCAGCATCACTGAGGACCCTGTGATTGCATGAGGAGTGACGTACGCTGTGGAATGCAAGGACTGAGAGGAGGCTTTGCTGCAGATTACCGTATCTCAGCCGTGTCTAGCAAAGCAGCATCGCTGAGGACACTGTGATTGCATGAGGAGTGACGTACGCTGTGGAATGCAAAGATCGAGAGGAGGCTTTGCTGCAGACCACCGTATCTCAGCCGCGTCTAGCAAAGCAGCATCGCTGAGGACCCTGTGATTGCATGAGGAGTGACGTACGTCATGGACTGCAAAGATCGAGAGGAGGCTTTGCTGCAGACCACTGTATCTCAGCCGTGTCTAGCAAAGCAGCATCGCTGAGGACCCTGTGATTGCATGAGGAGTGACGTACGCTGTGGAATGCAAAGATCGAGAGGAGGCTTTGCTGCAGACCACCGTATCTCATCCGCGTCTAGCAAAGCAGCATCGCTGAGGACACTGTGATTGCATGAGGAGTGACGTACGCTGTGGAATGCAAAGATCGAGAGGAGGCTTTGCTGCAGCCCACCACATTCCTGCTACACCTAGACGGGCATGCAACAACGAGCACTGTAGGTGCATGCATGCACCATGACTAGGGTTGGCCAGAACCGTATACATACACCGTTATGACCATATATTTGGTGATTTCCCTGCCAATAGTACGGTATGTACACCATACATGTGTATTGGAAAAAACAACGACTGTACTTTGACAGCATACTACTGTGTAGATCAAAATGCCTCTCTTCAATTCTTCTGCTTGCCTCCCCCGCCCGCACCTCCCGTCGCACATTCTACCCCCAAAACACCAGCATGGCACAAGCAAGAAGAGCACTCGTGTTCCGTTAGCTACTTTGATTGCAAGCCCCCCACGCTCCCCCGCACCCACCTCCCATCGCCCGCTCTGCCACCAAACACCAGCATGCTTGTAGCTGACACCATGGTGGCGCTATGCATCTCTCGTCCAGGAGGTGCGGTGCCCGCCACTTTGAGGGGGGTCCAACACTTTTGCTGGGGATTTAACACCCACACGTCAGACAGCGTGTCCGAGGCATCGGAGTAGCCACTGCCCCCGTACACTAGCTGCAGGAGCATGAGGAAACGAGCAGAGCAACTTTTGCCTCGATACGCTTCACTGAGTGCGACTGAGCAGCCACTGCCCCCGTACACTAGCTGCAGGAGTATGAGGAAACGAGCAGAGCAACTTTTGCCTCGATACGCTTCACTGAGTGCGACTGAGCAGCCACTGCCCCCGTACACTAGCTGCAGGAGTATGAGGAAACGAGCAGAGCAACTTTTGCCTCGATACGCTTCACTGAGTGCGACTGAGCAGCCACTGCCCCCGTACACTAGCTGCAGGAGCATGAGGAAACGAGCAGAACAACTTTTGCCTCGATACGCTTCACTGAGTGCATCTGAGCAGCCACTGCCCCCGTACACTAGCTGCAGGATCATGAGGAAACGAGCAGAGCAATTTTTGCCTCGATACGCTTCACTGAGTGCATCTGAGCAGCCACTGCCCTTGTCCACCAGCTGCAGGGATACGTTATTGTAAATATGGCAACTTTTGCCTTGACACACTAAACTGAGTGCATCTGAGCAGGCACTACCCCCGTCCACCAGCTGCAGGGATGCATTATAGTGAATATGGCAACTTTTGCCTCGACGCACTATATTGAGTGCATCTGAGTAACCACTGCCCTCATACAGCAACTGCAGGAAAATGTGAAAACGAGCAGAGCAATTTTCCAAGTTTGTCTTAGCAGCCTATGCCTCCTTGCAAATCCCCACAGCAATGATGAGCAAGGAAAGGGATAGATACATTTGTGACGTCCTTGGTGGTGCAAGATGAAAAGGGTTTGAAGGAAAGGTGTTAATAATGGAGATTGTAACAAAAAGTGTGGAATTCAAGATTTCAAGGAAGAAGGCTTTGGTTTATGCAATACTTTTTTATTGATAATGCTAAGCTGCGATCTGCAACCAACTTTGTCTTTCCTTCTGTGATTCAATCGTTCTATGAACGGACTCCTCGCCTCTCACACGAGAGAGAGAGAGAGAGAGAGAGATAGATAGATAGATAGATAGATAGAGAGAGAGAGAGAGAGAGAGAGAGAGAGAGAGAGAGAGAGAGAGACAGAGAGAGAGAGACACACACAAAGACCATCATAGTAGTGCCAAAGCCCTCTTAAAGCAACTGCACAGCAAGCCCATTACCAAGCATTGCCCGGCTAAGGCACCCGCCGCGTGGGAATGGCGTGGGGGGGGTACTTGGCCTTGGATCTGCGTGGTATAGTGCGTATGCTTGTGTGTATGTATGTATGTATGTGTGTGTGCATGTATGCCATTTTCATGCGTCATATGAAAATGCGGTATTCAGCCTTGGATCTGCGTGGTACAGGGAGCAATATGCTTTCGTGTGAGTATGCAATTTTTGTGTGTCAAATGAGAGGCACTAGGGGAAATAATTATACAGCATGCAAAAATGCTAACTGCTTGTTGTGTGATGCACGCCCTGTGTGGAGAAAATCTCTCAGGTTTTGGATTGCAGCAAGAATTGCACGAGTGTGTAAGGTTGGCAAGAATCGTGAACATTCACCGGACTTGACCAAAACGCGCGCACGCACAACATTTTCCCCGCCTAAAATTGCATGTGTGTATATGTGTGCATGCGTTTTGTGTGTGTGTGTGCATGTGTGTATGTGTGTGCAAGCGTTTTTGTGTGTAGTGTGTATGTGTGTGTGTGTGTTTGTCCATACGTGTGTTTGTATCTGTGCGCACGTTTGTGTATGTGTGCATGTGTGCATGAGTGTGTGTGTATGTGAGAGAGAGAGAGAGTATGTTTATATGTAAGACATCATGCATCATATCATGCCAAGTGCACGTGCCAAGAACCTACCTCAACATTGGACCACGACCACGTGTTTGTGTCTAGGACCTTGGTGTCCCCAAAACGGAACTCAGTCAGGGGCTCCTGCAAGGCAATCGTTCACTTTGAGCCTTTATCAGGCAGTGGTGGAATTAATATATGCATGCCCCCAACATCAACGCTTATATACACAAAAAGGTTTGCAGATACAAACGCATACCAACGCACACGTAGTCACATACATATACACAAACACAGGCTCACATGCACGTGCTATGCCACACCCACACCATCGCCCCTACATGTCACCCACCCACCCAGTCCCTCACACCCACAGCCACACTGAGTCCACCCACTTCCCACACACTCACACCCACAGCCACACTAAATCTACCCACCACCCACCCACGCACGCACACATTTACGCACACATACCTGCCCACCATACAAATACAATTGGTCTCCAATGGCAGTCAAGCTTGCCCCTGATCTTGGGTGTATTGGACACCTAAACAAAGCAGATCACAATCATGACTTTATACAAGGCGGTGGCGATGCTGCTATGTTGAAAGTACGCTTGTACCTACTTGCGGTGTAGATACATTAGACATGCGACATTAGTAGCCGTTCGGTATCTCAAGCGCTCATGCTACACACGAATGAAGCAGGTTCAAACATCTCATTCGGCTCTTTCTTAAGCTACCTTGGAACAGAATTGTGTGTGTTCGTGCGTTTGGATGCGTGAGAGTGCATGTGGTGTGAATGTCTGTGTGTATTTGTGTGTGCTTTTTCTGTGTGTGTGTGTTTGTGTCTGTGTGTGTGTGTGTGTGTGTGTGTGTGTGTGTGTGTGTGTGTGCGTGTGTGTGTTTGTGTGTGTATGTGTGTGTGTGTGTGCAAGTGCATGTTTGCATGTGTATATTTGTGTGAGTATGGGGGCATTAATGTGCATGCGTGCATGCGTACATGTGTGTATATGGATGTGCGTGTTTGTGCGTGTGCGTGCGTGTGTTTGTGTTTGTGTGTGTGTGTGTGTGTGTGTGTGTGTGTGTGTGTAAGTGCGTGCTTGCGTGCATGTATCACGGTATCAGCGTTGCACTAGCATGTTATCTACGAGTTCTCAATCACCCACCCAGAATTCATCATGGGAGATATCCGTGTCCATTCCATCGTTTCCTCAGCTGCAAGAGAAGATTGGCAATGTAGAATCTATGAGCTGTCGCGCCTGACAGGTACCTACTCACGTCAAGACTTTGCCCTTGTATTCAACTAAACAATACCTGTATCCAAGACCCACAGATCATCATAGGAGACAGGAGCACGGTCTGATCCTCCAAAGATGATGAGCTTGCTGCCTACGCTGCACACACAGTGTCCCCCCCTGGGCGCAGGCGTCAGCCCTTCTAACTTGGGTATGAACCACATGTTGTGCTTATAAAAGTTATGCTGCCTGGAAAATAGTCCTTCGAGAAAAAGACCGTCACTCTATAGGTCCTTATATATTGCTACTTATTTATCAATACTAGAAGATATAATTGCGGGAGAAAATTTAAATCCAGTGCACTCCACCTGGCACTTGGCACTTGCAATTACAAGACAAGACGTGATATTCTGACCACGTCAAACAGACATGGGGGTGCCCACATGTACCTGCTCAGGCTTATAGGGCATTAGACTTTACCAGGTACGTGCGTGGCTTCTTGGGGGAACTAGCCAATCACCAGCTTGCGTGGAACACACGCACACACACTCACACGCACACACCCAAGCACACTCGCACATACATGTACGCACACGCGTGCACACACACACACACACACACACACACACACACACACAAACACACACACACACACACTCACACATACACTCACACACACACACACACATACACACACACACAAGCACACACCCAAGCACACGCACATACACACACGCGCGCACACACACACACACACACGCACACACACACTCACACACACACGCACACACATCCACACATGCACATACACGCACACACACGCACACACACATGCACACATACACGCACACACACACGCACGCACGCACACACGCACACACACACACACGCACGCACACACGCACACATACACACACGTGTGCAGATTTGCACACATGCAAACACATACACACATGCACGTTTTAACACCCCACCACACACATTGTAACACACAATTTAACACCCCAACACATACACGTACTTACACACTCGGGCACATGTGTACTTGCTCATGTTGCACACACCCTCCCTCCGTATTCTCCCCTCTTCTGTAATACAGCCTCAGGCATGCCAGCCTGGGAGGGAGCTAAAAAAGAGAGGGACGTGCACCATGCCCTTGACCTGCCCGCCCCAGAATCTCCCCTCTGGCTCCCCAACCTCGCGCAAACCCGGGGTGGCTCTCCCAACAGTGCACTAGCGCACATCCAGCAACAACATCAGACATGGCGCGGTGGTCAAACAGGCACCGGCAAGGCCGCTCAGGCCTCTCACACATCGCCAGGCCAGACCCTTATGCAGCAGCAGCTGGGCCAGGGCAAGTTCGCAATGCCCAAGACCAGAGATCTGCCCACGGGTTACCTCACCCGCAATCCCCATGACGCCTCTGGCCTGTTCTCCATGAGCACCCTGCCCACCGTGGAGGTGCCAGGCGTGCGGCAACGCAAGCAGAAGGTTTGTGTATGTAAGCATGAGTGTGTGTAATGTGTGTATGTTTGTGCATTTGTAAATGTGTATGTATGTGCGTATGTGTGCGCATGTTTGCGTTCTTGTGTGTGTTTGTGTGTGAGCGTGTGCATACGTGTGCAATTTTACGTGCAGGTAACCCCATTGGTAAGTGTGAGTGCAGTTTTATGTAAGCACACAGAAAACTGGTTACGCACGATACGATATCAGAGCATTTTTCATAGAGCCTCCTCGGTATGGCAGGCGTTGCAGTGCATAAAATGCGTGTACTTTTGCTCACTGCTTATGCACATACACACATATGTGCGCGCACACACACACACACACGCACACACACACTCAAACACACACACACACACGCACACACGCACACACACAAACACACACACGCACATACGCACACACACACACTCAACCAGGGTACCAACGTACCCAAGCTGCCCTCCATCGAGGCTCACCCCTCCCCTAATGGTCAGCGAAAGGGTGGACTGGCAGGCCTTGCTGCCAAAGCAAAGGCCAAGGCAGCTGGGCCCCCTAAGAAAATACCCCCTTCCCACTCAGCAGCAATGCCAGGCACAGAGCCCACGGAGGGAGAGGCATCGCCGGAGGACTTTGAAGGTGGGTTGCGCACATGTACACAGGTGAATGTGTGCTTTGAGCATTAATGATTGTCAATTTAGAGGTCTTTTCCAAAGGTGGGTTTTGCGCACACGAACACAGGTGAATGTGTGCTTTGAGCATTAATGATTATTGGTAATGCCACCCGATAAGGTGCCTGCGGTACAAATCCTTAGAGGACTTTTCCGAAGGTTGGTTGCGCACATGAACACAGGTGTATGTGTGCTTTGAGCAATAATGATTTTTAATGATGCCACCAGATAAGGGGCCTACAAAAGAACCTTCCTTAGGGGACTTTTGGCGAAGGTGCCTTGTGCTTGTTTACATGTAGTCGGTGATCCATTTACAGCTGTGACGCGAAGCCCGCAGTAGGGGCGATGGGAAATATTTGAGAGATTTGTGGTTAAGATATGTGTGCATTAGTGTATCTGTGTGTGTGTGCGTGTGTGTGTGTGTGTGTGTGTGTGTGTGTGTGTGTGTGAAGTTGCGAGTATGAATGTGTGTTTATGTGCAGGCTGCCTTCAAGCTTATGTGCTGCCACTCACTTTTCCGTAAATCACAATCCATATGCACACATACTGTATTGTGGTGCTGCTATTTACAAAGTCTTGACACACACACACGCACACACTTACACACACATGCACCCACCCAACCACACTCTTGCCCATACGCAGAAGGCAGCGAAGGTTTGGAGGTGGAGGCTTCAGGCCAAGGCGTGGATGCTGCAGAGACGGAGTTTATGGGCCCTGTGCCTGTAGAGGACGCCAACTATGACCCCGATTTAATACCAGGCATTGACACAGGGGATGATGTGATTGAGTTCTACGGCAAGTACGGGCAGGACAGGTGAGTGTTGTGTGTGTGAGTGTGTATGTATGTGTGTGTATGAGTGTTGTCTGTGAGCGGTGTGTGTGTGTGAGTGTGTGTGTGTAATTGTGTGTGTGAGAGTGCGATTGTGTGTGTGCTAGTGGGTGTACATATGTGTTGCAGCAACGCTTTGCTACTGTGATCTTGTAAGCCATGCAGGTACACCCATATGCTTATATGCAATGTGGACACCACACACACACACACACACACACACGCACACGCACACACACACACACACGCACACACACACTCACTCACACACACGCGCACACACACACACACACACACGCCGTGGGATGTTATGCAGTGCCGTCAAGTTCTTCTACTGCAACCGTGCCAAGGACTACCTGCGTTTCCGGCCCTATGACCTTGTGGTTGTGCCTCGCCAACGGGTGCGTCGTATGACCTTGTGGTTCTGTATGACGTGCCGTACGACATGCCTCGTATGACGTGCCTCGTATGACCTTGTGGTTCTGTATGACGTGCCGTATGACATGCCTCGTATGACGTGCCTTGTATGACCTTGTGGTTCTGTATGACGTGCCGTATGACGTGCCTAGTATGACATGCCTCGTATGACCTTGTGGTTGTGCCTCGCCAATGGGTGCGTCGTATTTGTTTCAGATTATATGCCATAGTCATGCATTTGCTACCTCACCCCACCTCATGGGCAACCCTTAACCTACATGGGCAATCCTAAACCTACCATTTGGCAGGTTCAGGGCTGGTCAGAACCGTATACATACACCGTATACACATACACCGTATATGGCCGTATACTTAGTGCTTTCCCTGCCAAAAATACTGTATATACACAGCGTATATATGGTTCTGGCCAACCCTAGGCAGGCTCCCCGTCAAAGTAGCGTTGTATCCTGAACCGCGTGAGCGGTCAGATCTACTCAGCAGTCCAGAAAACTTAATAGGTCCATAACAATAGGCCCCCTGCCACCCATGCATAGTGCACACCGAGCCTTTCATTTTAGCAAAAATTACCGTTCCGTGGAATAAAAAGTCATATGCCACTGACGAGCGCGTTTTGCACAAGCATTCAAGCCTGACAAAACGTGTGAGCTTTGCTGAAGGATTCTTCAAAGTGTTTGGATTGACTGCTTTCAGGTGGAGGCAGAGTACTTCACCATGAGTGCCACCGGAGTGATGCGCATCAAGCGTGGCATGCAGGTGAGTGAGTGAGCGTGTGTGTGTGTGTGTGTGTGTGTGTGTGTTTGTTTGTTTGTGTGTGTGTGTGTGTGCGTGTGTGTGTGTGTATGCGTGCGTGTGTGTGTATGGTGGAGACAGTGTCCTTAACTATGAGTGCCACCGGAGTGATGCAAAATCAAGCGTGGCACGCAGGTGAGTGTGTGTGAGTGTGCGTGTGTGTGTGTGCGTGTGTGTGCGTGTGTTTGCGTGTGTGTGTGGATGTGTGTGTGTTGATTGTTGATTTTTTCCCAATCCACCTGTTCACCTACTCAATATTATTTTGTCACTCTCTTTTTATCCAACCAGACTGCCTCTGCATTTTTTTAACGACACAGGCTGAATCGCCTCTCTTTTTAATCAAACCAAATCGCCCATCATGCCCTTACTCAGTCTGAGTTCACTACTCTTTCCAAATAAACCCAACCATTTTTATTATCATTAAGCCTGCCGCCACACAGGCTAAGTCACTCCTCTCTTCAATCAAGCCAACCGGCATACCGGGTATTTATTTTGCCGTCACACTGGCAGAATCGCCCCTCTGTTCAATTTAACCAAATCGCCTATTAACCTTGCCGCCACACAGGCTGAGTCACTCCTTTCTTCAATCAAACCAAACGGCATATTTCTTTTGCCGTCACACAGACAGAGTCACCCCTCTGTTCAATTTAACCAAATCGCCTATTGACCTTGCCGCCACACAGGCTGAGTTCACCACCTTAGCGGAGTGGGTGCGGGAAAAGACCCTGTTTGACCTCATCTCTTCCATCGGCTTCTTCAAGAACTACCTCACAGGCCGCTCACTTAGAAAGTGGCACAAGGTGGGTGCATGTGTGTGTTTTCGATTGCGTGTGAGCATGTGTGTAATCATGTAATATGTATGTATGCTGTATGTATGTATGTGAGTGCATGTGCTCAAGTTGCGTAGTGAGGAGTTTCATTGTGACTTGGGAGTGTGTGTGTGTGTGAATCATGTCAGCCCCACATAATTGTCGCACATGGTTGTGTTGAATGTTTTAAAACGATGTTGACCGTGTGGAATATTCAGATGTAAGTAGTTGGGAATGCAAGGTGCTGCTGCTGCTCATATATGCCAAAAAGAGAGGGCCCACGCTCACCCACCAACCCCGCAACGCACACAGGGTGTGCGGCAAAAGCACTTCCAGAACGTGCGCCAAAAGATCAACGACAGCCTGTTCTTGGTGAAGCCCACGTTCTCCTTCCACCTGCGTGAGATCTGTGTGGCTGCGTACGAGCTTCAGTGCATAAAGTTCTCCAGCTCTGAGTCCAACCACATGTCCAACCACCAGCTCCAGGACTGGGCAGACCTGCAGGTGTGTGTGTGTGTGTGTGTGTGTGTGTGTGTTCATGTGTGTGTATGTGTGTGTGTTCATATGTGTGTATGTGTGTGTTCATGTGTGTGTGCGTGTGTGCATGTGTATGTGTGTGTCTCCTCTTGTGAAGTGGCAGCAAAGGCTGGGACGCCTGGAACGTTGATCTCTGATGGAAAACAAAGCCAAAGGCTAAGATTCTCTAGGGTTCACCCGTTTGTCCAGCCACCAGTTCAAGGCAGGGACGCACCTGTAGGTGAGCAAGCCTGTAGGTGTAGGTGAGCAAGCCTGTAGGTGTAGGTGAGCAAGCCTGTAGGTGTAGGTGAGCAAGCCTGTAGGTGTAGGTGGGCAAGCCTGTAGGTGTAGGTGAGCAAGCCTGTAGGTGTAGGTGAGCAAGCCTGTAGGTGTAGGTGAGCAAGCCTGTAGGTGTAGGTGAGCAAGCCTGTAGGTGTAGGTGAGCAAGCCTGTAGGTGTA
>Ga0307942_1003943_pt1 | contig 11936 bp, 17 predicted proteins | sample OrgLakmetagen175_FD_201846 | JGI IMG/M metagenome (GOLD analysis project Ga0307942, IMG submission 201846) | Saline water microbial communities from Organic Lake, Antarctica - #175 | ecosystem: Environmental > Aquatic > Non-marine Saline and Alkaline > Saline | place: Antarctica: Organic Lake...
CGGGGGGGGGCATCGGGGGCCTGCGAACGTGGTGGCCTTCTCACCCAACGGTAAGAAGGTGGTGGTGCTGGTGCTGGTGCTGGTGCTGGTGGTGATCTCGGATCTGAATAGCTTTGGTGTTTGGTGTTTGGATGGCGCTCGGCTTTTAGGGGGAGGGCGGAGGGGGCCCGCAAAGGTGGCATCACCCAATGTGTTAGTGTGTGTAATTGTTTATGTACCTGAGTGTGTGTACATTGATGTGTGTATGTGTTTGCGTACCTATGTGTGTGTACTTGAGTGTGAGGTCGTGCGTGCACGGTGTGCGCGTGTGCGTGTGCGCCCATGTGTTTGCCTGTGTCGGCGTGCATCTGCATGTGTGTGTGTCACATGCCTTGCATGGTGTGTGTGTAAATTTATAAGTTGCTTTTGCAAAGATGTATACATCTGTTTGCATCCACTGCATGTCATTTACCTGCAGGTCTGTATGCAGCAACTGGCGGTGAGGATGCCTGCGTGTGCGTGTGGGTTGTGGCCCAAGCCTTTCCAATGAAGCATCAAACTCTAATCTGCGAACATGGCATTGATCTGCAGGTCTGTATGCAGCAACTGGCGGAGAGGATGCGTGCGTGTGTGTGTGGGATGTGGCCAAATCCACGGTCATCAGCAAAGCTGTGAGTGGGCCTGCGTCAGAGAAGGATGAGAACAGCGTGAGCCCAGGGACTGGCAGTGTCATCAGCAGCATCACGTGGCACCCCACAGGTGTGTGTGTGCGTGTGTGTGTGTGCGTGTGTGTGTGTGTGTGTGTGTGTGAGCCCAGACACTGGCAGTGCCATCAGCAGCATAACGTGGCACCCCACAGGTGTGTGTGTGTGTGTGTCTGTTATGTGTGTATGCATGGGTGTGTGTCTATGTGTGCAAGTGCATGTGTGTGTATGTGTGTGTGTGTCTGGGCACTGGCAGTACCATCAACATCACATGGCACCCACATATATTTGTGCTTTTGTGTATGCGTGTGCATGTGTGTACGCTTGTGTGTACATGTGCTTTTGTACGTGAATGTTTGTGTTGAGATAGTAAGATGCCTACTCATATATACACACGTCTACATGGTTTATGTAAGTGCATTTGCACTAGCAGGTAATGCCTGGCTGCAGCGGAAGAGGCTAGGAGGTTTTGGGGTTATTGCAAGATGCCGTGCCTGCTCATACACACACACACACATCCACACACATCCACACACATCCACACGCATCCACACGGTGTCTGTGACTAACTTGTGCTTGCAGGTAATTGCTTGGCTGTAGCGGACGAGGCCGGGAGGGTGGGTGTGTGGCAAGATGCTGTGCCTGCACGCTTGCCGAGCCCCACCTGCGATCTGGAGCAGCTACGACAGGAGGGGGCAAAGAAACAAGGTAAAAGGTGCAGTGACAACGAGTGTGAGGGTACAGAGGGAAGGAAAGGGAGTGTGCAGTGACAACGCGTGTGGGAGTACAGAGCAAGATAAAGGGAGTGTTCAGTGACAGCGGGTGTGGGAGCATAGAGTAAAAGAAAGGGAGGACAGTATGCAGTGACAACAAGTGTGTGGGTAGAAAAAAAGAAAAGGATTTGACGATTTAGTGTGTGAGTAAAGAAGAAAAGAAAGAAAAAGTGCAGTGACAAAACGTGTGAGAATACAGAGCGAAAGAAAGGGAATGTGCAGTGACAATATGTGTATGAGCGCAGGACAAAAGAAAGAAGGAAACGCGAGGCTGGTGTTAGCTGTGTGTGCTTTTTGTGATCTGAGTACAATGCATCATGTGATCTGAGTGTGTGGCATACTGTGATCTGAGTGCGTGGCATACTGTGATCTGAGTGCCTGTGCATTCTGTGATCTGAGTGTGTAGCATGGTGTGCGCTTGTCTGTCTCTATTAATGAGGCTGGTGTAAGCTGTTTGACATGTGTCTGTAAATTGCGTGTGTGTATGTATAAAAGGGCTTAGGGATTAGGGTTAGGGATTAGGGTTTGAGCTTTGAGTTGTGATCGGTGATCTGTGTTTGTCTTGGTGTGATGTGCGTTTGTTTGTGTATAGGACACCAAGGGGGCAATCCTTTTATGTAGCTTATGTGCGATCTGGGTATGTGACAGTGAAATGTTAACACACAACCACACAACATGCACATACACCCACACGACACACGTGCGCACACCAATTTACGCTCCGTGTTTTGTACGTGAACCTGTCACCACAGCCAAAGGGCGCAAGGTCCCTCGCACAGGAGGAGCCAGCTTGATTGACGATGAAGCGGGAGATGATAGTGAGGGTGACGATGGTGGGTGGCTGTACTGCTTGTGCCATACATAGTCTTCTGTTAACGCGTTTGTTGCTGTGTGGCTGTACTGCCTGTGTCTTAACCTTCTGTTGACGCGTTCGTTGCTGTGTGGTTGTGACGATGTAAGTGGCGGATTTGTGATGAGGTGGAAGGCAATGGCAAGGGATATGAAGGTAAGTGGCTGTGAAGCCTCTCTGGGAGCAGGTCTATGCTGTTTATGCGCTGCTGCACTTGTATGGGTGATATGCCTGAATGGTGTTTGTCACTTTGCTGCACTTGTATGGGTCATGGTGCTTAGCAGTCGCACGATTTGACTGATGGCTTTATCTGTAAACTCTCTCTGTATGGGTCATGGTGGCCTTGGTAAAGAAGGAGGTGACAGGGTTGGGTCGCAGGCTTTATACAGTCAATGTACACAAAAATGTACACAGATTAATAGGGAAAGCAACAGAGTGCTTCACTGGTTGCACTCCAATGAAGGGGCTACGATTTTACATTGCCCTGTTTTTATCCTTAATGCATACTCAGGTGGCAGTGAAGGGGCTACGACCTTACATTGCTATGTTTTTACCTTTGATGCATTTTTACCCTTAATGCATACCCAGGTGGCAGTGAAGGAGGCGTAGCCATACATTGTTCTGCTTTTAACCCTAAATACACTTTCAGGTGGCAGTGAAGGGGGCACGGCTTTTGGTGGCGAGGACGGTGGAGAGTCAGAGGGAGGCAGCGGGAGGGTGGGGGGGAAGCGAGGCAAGGAAGACGAAGGGGTGGAGGGAGACGAAGGGGTGGGAACAGGTAGCGGAGGAGGGTTGGCAAGGAGGCATGGAGGGGGAGGAGATTTTTCGAGGCTTGAAGGGGAGCTTCGACGGGCGATGCGTATGATGAGGTGTGTTGCCGTTGGGCGGAATTTGAGTATATTGAATTATGAGGCTCGAACGGGAGCTTTGAGGGGCGATGCGTATGATGAGGTGTGTTGTTGCTGGGCGGAATTTGGGTAATGAGTTATGAGTGTTGGGTGTTGGAGTGTTGAACGTGGGGGTTGGTAATCAAGGGGTGGAATGGTGGAGTTGTGATATGATGCTGCGTATGATGATTTGTGTGTTGTTGTTGGGCGGAATTTGGTTATTGAGTTTTGATGTGATGGACATGTGGGATGGTAATGGTCTGAGGGATGGAAAGGGGGAGTTGTGACATGTGGCGTAAGTCAAGACAGGTTCTGCGATAGGAGAAGAAGAGAGGGGAAGGGAAAAAAGTGACGGGAGTTGTGATATGTGGCGTAAGTCAAGACAGGCTCTGCGGTAGAAGAAGAAGAGAGGGGAAGGGAAAAAAGTGACGGGAGTTGTGATATGTGGCGTAAGTCATGATCAGGTTCTGCGATAGGAGAAGAAGAGAGGGGAAGGGAAAAGAGTGACGGGAGTTGTGGTAGTTCATATTTAATTTTTAAGGGTACATGTGTGAGCTAGATGCTGTCATTGCTGGTTATGTGCGCTGTATGTACCCAGCAATACGAAGAGCAGTGATACTAATAATACGAAGAGCAGTGATACTAAGAATTGACATCCAATTGATAAACCTGTTGCCAATGTTACAGATGCGTATATGGTGGGGTATTTGAACGATGGTGTGTGCAAAAAGAGGTGTGAAAAGAGATGTGTTAGGAGAGTGGTGAGACGGTATACCTTTAAATGGAAGGAGCCAGAAGGGGTGATGCACAAGCAAAACAAAATGAATTAGGAATGAGCGATGCTGCAAAGCCAGCATCAGCTTTGGACCTGCATTCATCAGTACGTGTGTGCAGGTACACACGTCTGGAAATGCATGTGTGATGTGTGTGTGCCTGTGCCGGTGCACGTGCCTGTGCATGTGCCAGTGCACACATCTACAAATCAGGCAGCCTTTATACCCCCTAGCCGTCAGGCTCAAGAGCGTACTTGCGTGTGTATCAGAACCTACATCTTCAAACGCGTTTGTGTGTGCACGTGTGCGTGTGTTGCACATACCTACACATGTGTGTGTGTTGTGTGTGTGCAGGAACCAGGCAGCGTCAATACCCCCTAGTCCTCAAGCCCCTATTCAACCAGGCAGCACGCCCGTAGAAACCACCTCTGCCTCTGGGGCGCGCTTCCTTGCTTACACCATGGAGGTAATGATGCGGTGTGTGTGTGTCTGCATGTGTATATGCCTGCGTAAGCGTGTGTGTGTCTGTGTATGCGTGAGTGTGTGTGCACGCCTCCTTGCTTACACCATGGACGTAATGATGCTGTGTGTGTTTGCTTGTGTGTGTGTGTGTATGCGCTTCCTTGCTTACACCATGGAGGTAATGATGCAGTGTGTGTGTTTGCATGTGTATATGCCTGTGTATGTGTGTGTGTGTGTTTGTGTGCGCTTCCTCGCTTACACCATGGACGTAATGATGCAGTGTGTACAGTGTGTGTTTGCGTGTGTATATGCCTGCGTAAGCGTGTATGTGTGTGTCTGTGTATGTGTGTGTATGTGTGTGCACGCTCCCTCGCTTACACCATGGACGTAATGATGCTGTGTGTGTTTGCATGTGTATATGCCTGTGCATGTGTGTGTGTATGTGTGTGTGCGAGTGCGTGTGCGCTTGGACTTTCGGCTTGCCTGCATAATGATCATAATTTCGCAACGTATTATGCCCAAACTGTGTTCCTCATTTCAAACTGTAGAGCACACGCAAACCTCCACATGGGGCCAAACGAGTTGCTGCGTTTTGTGTGTGTGTTTGCAGGGCTGCATCGTGACCAGGCCTGTAGAGGACCACCACGTGATTGAGGTAAGTGGCCTTCTTAAACATGACTGTGTACTTTGGAAGGATTGGAAGGATTGGAAGGACCACCACGTGATTGAGGTGAGTGGCCTTCTTATACGACCGTGTTCTTTGGAAGGATTAAAAATCAATCCGCATCATTATGACTTGCAGCTCCTAGTGTCTGGATATCACATGCAACGTTTGTTGCTACTGCACTTTTGTTAATGGGGAACCATTAAACAAATGTGACGTGCTTCTGTCGCAAGAGACCGCTCTGCTGCTCTGATCCGTCAAAGGCACTCTCTTGCTCAAACACGCTCAAGAACACACACACACACACAAACACACACACAAACACACACACACACACATCTTGGTGGTGACGTCCCTTAAGCATGTGCTACGTACGCTGTGCTGTGCCGTGCCGTGCTGCGCCTGCACAGCTGCAATTCCATGATCCCGGCCGTGCCAATGCCATGGGCTTGGGCAGGGTCTTGTACAAAGCACAGTTTGCAAGTTATTCTCTCCCCTGCTCCAAATCAAAAAACATCACCCTCACTCCTTCCTGTGCTGCGCTGTGCCGTGCCGTGCTGTGCCTGTGCAGTTGCAATTTCACGATGCCGGCCGTGCGAATGCCATGGGCTTGGGCAGGGTCCCGCTGCTCACTGACTTCTACGGTTTCAGTGTGGGTGCGCTGGGGGAGAAGGGTGCACTGTACGCCAGCCCTGTTTCGCGAGACAGTCCCTCCATGCTGGTGTACAGGTGTGTGTGTGTGTGAGGGTGGTTTGGTTGGGGGGTTATGCTGCGCGTGAAGTGTACGAGATGATCAAGTCCTCACTCTGTTGTGGGAGAGAAGGGAGCCCTGTACACCAGTCCTGTTGCGCATGGCAGGCCCTCTCTTGATGCTGGTGTACAGGTGTGTCTGTGTCTGTGTCTGTGTCTGTGTCTGTGTCTGTGTCTGTGTCTGTGTCTGTGTCTGTGTCTGTGTCTGTGTCTGTGTCTGTGTCTGTGTCTGTGTCTGTGTCTGTGTCTGTGTGTGAGTGTCTGTGTCTGTGTTTGTGTTTGTGTGTGAGCGTCTGTGTCTGTGTCTGTGTGTGTATATGTTTGTGCGTCTGTGTCTGTGTCTGTGTGATGCTGTTGTACAGGTGTGTCTGTGTCTGTGTGTAAAAGTGTCTGTGTAAAAGTGCAGGTGTTGCTGTGTCTGTGTGTAAAAGTACAGGTGTGGCTGTGTGTAAAAGTATACTACTTTTGTGGGTGTGGGTGTGGGTGTGAGTGCAAACAACATCCAGCGTTCATGTAAACAATGTGTGTAAATAAAGGGTTTAAGAACTGGGCTCATAGTTACGCTTGTGTTTATAATTTGTGCGTGCGTATGTGCATGTGTGCATGCAGTGCTTTTAACAACATTTGTGGTGCCGTGCATCATTGCAGGCCATTTGAAGAGTGGGCCCCAAACGGCTCCTGGTCAGTGGGGCTGCCTGCAGGAGAAAGCGTGCAGTGTGTGGCAGCAGGTATGTGTGTGTGCTTGTGTGAGGTGGGTGTGTGGGGTGTGTGGGTGTGTTTGGGTGGGGTGGGTGTGGGTGTGGGTTTGGGTGTGTATGTATGGGTGTATATGTTTGTGTTGGGGGGGGGGAGAAGTGTGGGTGTGTGGGGGGGTGCGCATTGTATTTTACTTATGCAAGTGTGGGGCTGCTTGTGGAAAAGCGTGCAGTGTGTGTGTGTGCTTTCGTGTGTATGTGTAAGCAACTAGTATGTTATCTGTGCATGTGTGCTCACACACACACACACACACATACACGCACACACGTATGCAAACGCACACGCAGGTGCCACGTTTGCAGCTGCCGCTACCAGTGGTCACCTTTTGCGTTTGTTCAGCGTGTCTGGACTCCAAACCACAATCCTGAGTTTGCCAGGCTCTGTGGTAGCTATGACTGCGCAGGTGCGTGTGTGTGTGCGTGCGCGCGTGCGAGTTCAAGAGTGCACATGTGCTTGTATGTGTGCGTGCATGCTTGTGTGTGCATGTAGAAATAGATGTCTTTGTCTGAGATACCAGACATTTGAGAGCACATGTTTCGCTGCACCCCCCCCTTGCTTAGCTGCGCACATCCCGTGGAGTTGGTCTGTGCGGCGTCTTACTGTCTGTGGTCCTAAATCGCAAGGGAGAAAGGGGGGCGGCCTTTCTTTCTCTCTTATCCTGCCCAGTATCTAACCCTATATCTTGCGCTTGCACAGGCTTTGCTAAGAGTCTGGTCGAGTCTAAGTTTTTTTTAAAGGCCGTAAAACGGTCCTCATGTGCGTGTATGTATGTGTTTGTGCTTTTACTTACAGGAGCACCTGTTGGGGGTGGTGGTGCATGGCAGTCCTCCTATGTGTGTGTATTTGTGTGTGTGTTATCACTTACAGGAGCATCTGTTGGCAGTGGTCATGCATATCAATCACAGCGTTCACGTGTCAGTGCATTTGTGTGTGTATGTGTGTGTTCTCACACGCAGGAGCACCTGTTGGGGGTGGTGATGCAGATTACTCACATCATTCACGGTTAAGTGCGTATGTGTGTATTCTCACTTACAGGAGCACCTGTTGGCAGTGGTCATGCATGGCGGTCCTCCATCTACCACCTCCCAACAATTAGAGATTGCGGTAGGTGCCATGTGTGTTTGCGCCCGTGTGTGTGCGTGTGTGTGTGTGCTTGTGTATGTGTGTATGAGTTTTGTCTGAATGCATGTGACATGTTTACGTGTGTGGTTTTGTGTCCGTACGTGCGTGTATGTGTGTGTATGCACATGTGTGCTTGTGTGAGTAATGGCACTTTGTTGATTGTGTGCAGATACAAACCTCCTTCTATTCTGCATATTCCTCTGGCCATGTTATAGCCCTTACAGCTTAATGTGCACGTTGAGTGAGCTTGATAGATGCACCACCGTGCAAGCCTCTTCCACCTTTGCGTAGCACATTCGTTAGCGGCAGCATGTGCCTGCACTTCTAAAAACTCTTGTCTTGACAAAGTTCTTTCCTTTTTTTTATATTCTTATGCTTGGTGCTTTACCGCTTTAGTGTCCGTTTTGTCGTTGGTGTGTGACGTGAGGCACTCTCTCTCTCTCTCTCTCTCTCTCTCTCTCTCTCTCACACACACACACACACACACACACACACACACACACACACACACACACACATACATACACACACACCACCACCACCACCACCACCACCACCACCACACCACCACACCGTGAACGTGCCTGGCAGCACCAGCTTGCTGGTTAAATCCCTTCCATGGCCCTTCTCTTCTCTTCAATGCCCTGTTGTTTACAAGCGTCGCCTATTCAAAATCAAACAGGCCAACGATATGTTTGGCAGCATTTTCTTGCATTCTGGAAGCCCCTGTCATGGCCTTTTGCCCCCCTTTTTCATCTCTCATCCAATTATCAACTTGACTTCACCGGCATACGACATTTTCGGCAGCGCGTGCTTGCTGCCTGGCCCCGCATTTCTAACAGGTTTCCAAAGAGTAATAACATTTCATGCACAGGTGTACGACGTGCCCGGCAGCGTATGCTTGCTGTCAGGTCCATGTCCTTTAAGCCCCAGGGCCACGCTCACTTGGTTGGGCTTCACACACGATGGGTTGCTCGCCACGGCCGACTCAGTGGGCGTGGTTCGAATCAGGTGGGTCTGCCTGTGTGTACGTGTGTGTGTGTGTGTGCGTGTGTGCATATGTGTGTGTGCGTGTGCGTTTGTGCATGCGTGTGTTTGTTTCTGTCGAGCTGCTCGCCACTGCCGACTCGGTGGGTGTGGTTTGAATCAGGTGGGTCTGCCTGTGTGTGTTTTTGAGTTTGCTGCCAAGCTGCTAACCTCTGCTAACTGGGTGGCCGGAGGGGGGTTGGGTGCCTTTGTTTGTTGGGAAGTTGGAGGAGGCAAGCAATTTTAATTTGGCAACTCCATTTTTATGTTGTAGGTACGTGCACAGGGGTCAATGGGCCTCCGTTATTATAACTTACTATCATTGAAGAGGGGAGGTGCTTGAACAAGCTTGAAGTTGCTCGGAGTGAGGGCAGATTCTAGAACCTGTCAAGGTTTTTTGAGAGTTGCAATGCATGCACGGTATGAACAGCAGTGCGCATGTGCGCATACAGGCACACACACACACACACGCAAACACACGCGCACAAACACACACAGATCTACTTAATGATTCATCATGAACAGCATTGACAAGAATGAACGATGGCTCTTGTCAATGCTGTCATATTGTGACATATACTCACGCATGCGTACATACACACAAACATACATACACATAACACACACACGCACACATAACACACGCATGACACACACGCGCACACGCACACACACACACGCACACACACACACACACACACACACACAAAACAAGACAGTTCTCACTCCATGGGTAGGCCATGGCTCCCCGTGGGCAACACCACTGCTGCCTCAAAGTCCAACACTCACTGCACAAACACACACACATACACATATCACACACACATACACACACATAACACACATACACGTGCACACACTCGCACAGGTCTCACTCCATGGGTGGATCGTGGCTCCCTGTGGGCAACACCACTGCTGCCTCAAAGTCTGGGGAGGTGTACTGGCCGGTAGCCATCCGAGGCCACGAGCTGTGCTCCATCATGTGCCCTAAGCAGCAGCCCTACCCCTCGGTGTGTGTGCGTGCGTGCGTGTGTGTATGTATGTATTATGTGTTTAGATTGTGTGTGGGGTGTGTGTTTGTACCTGCAACAGTAGGAGGCACCTAGCTGTCCTACACTCTAAGACCCTGAAGTCCAGCTTCTCACCTAGACTCCAGATCCTTGCCTCCGGATTCTTAAATCCAGATCCTCACTCTAACTCAAGATCTCTGCCCTCAGATCTTTACCCTAACTTCAAATCCTTGATTATAGCTCCTTGTGGGTCCCATTTTTTTCTCACTGTTGATTATGGGCTGACCCCTGCTTGTTTTTACGTTCTTGCTGTTGCAAGTCACATAGCTTCTTCCTGATACCATCATTGAATTCCATTGAATGTCATTGGATCTCATTCAACCTAAACCATCATAGGACGAGTTGCCGGCATCATACCATCACCGCTCTAAGTTCTCGCTCAAGATCTGCCTACAGGCCCTTACCTGTGTGTGTGTGTGTGCCTACAGGTCCCTACCTTTTTGCGAGAGGTTGACCCTGCCCTGCCCTGCCTTTCTCACACGCTTGCCGCTGCAGCTGCTGCTGTTTTGCATGGAACATTGCCGCTGTTCTTGTGCCTCTGTGCATAGATATTCACATACACACAACCATTGCATCTGTTCTGGTCCACACATACACACACAAACACACACACACACACAATCAAACACGTACACACCAACCCTTGTCTCTGTTCAGGTCAACCCCCGCCCCTTCTTTACGCGCTTGCCGCTGCAAGTGCCAGTGCTAGCAGTGGAGGGGGGGGCTCCTGCTCTGGAAGCGGAGCTCATGCTCACCGGGCTAGGCTTAGACAATGCACGGCTGAGGTGTGTGTGTGCGCGCGTGTGCGTGCGTGTGTGTATGCTTGTGTGTGCGTGTGTGTGTATGATTGTGTATGTGCGTGTGTGTATGCTTGTGCGTGTATGCTTGTGTGTGTGCGTGCGTATGTATATGTGTTGTGTTGTTTGCATATAGGTATGTGCGTAAGTGCGTAAGTGCATTACTCAATCCCAGTGAATATGAGCTTCGCTTCCAGAAGCTATTCCTTTAGAATATTCTAAGCATACAAAACTAAGAAAACACGAGTACACATGCGTGCACGCATATACGCACACACGCTCATACACACATACGCATATGCGCACACACTCACACACGCACACACGCACCCGCACACACATGCACACACAACGCACGCATGCACACAAACACGCTCTCCTAGGTGTGAGTCCAGTACCGGCATGGACGCGGTGCATGCAGCAGACGAGCTGCTGACTAGACAGACAGAATCGGACCGTAGTCTGCTCAAGATCTTCCAGGTAATTGTTATGAGTGTTATGAATGGATGTCCTTGTGTATAACTATGACCGTTTGTGTTTACGTATGTTATTTTCAGCTGACGAGCTGCTGACCAGACAGTCAGAAGCGGACCGTAGTCTGCTCAAGATCTTCCGGGCGATTTTTGTATTTGCATGTGTGTATGTGACTCACACAGGCTGCCCTCAAAAGTGACCGCCAAGCACGCGCCATGGACGTGGTGCACCAGCTGTTGCTGCATGTAATCTCCATGACTGCACCAACACCCTATTCAGTGCCATCAAATGTGTGTGTTTGCATGTGTGTATGTGACTCACACAGGCCGCCCTCAAAAGCGACCGCCAAGCACGCGCCATGGACGTGGTGCACCAGCTGTCGCTGCACCGATCGCTGGAAGGTGCTCTGAAGCTGGCCAACCACCACAGGGCCTCTGCCGTGGCTGAGCGGGTGGCGTTGGTGCTGCAACAAACAGATGGTGAGCAATGCGTGTGTGTATATATGTATTTGTGTGCGCGTAATCTGGTGTAGATTTTACTGCTACATAACTACTTATAACTACAGAACTACTGATAGTTATTACCTTACATCATATGTGCAGCATTCATCATATACGTGTCATATATTGTATATTAAATTCATGAAATGGCTGGCCGAGTACGACAGGGCTGATGCATGTGTGGCTCACTCAGCACATAGCGTTGGTGCTGCAGATAGCATACAGTGAAAAAATGTGTGCATGTGTGTTCTGGGGCAGTTGCGTTTGTATGACCTCCACCTCTGAACAACTGGTTGGTGCTGCAGATAGCATGCAGTGACAAAATGTGTGCATGTGTGTTCTGGGGCAG
>Ga0307942_1003948_pt1 | contig 11932 bp, 12 predicted proteins | sample OrgLakmetagen175_FD_201846 | JGI IMG/M metagenome (GOLD analysis project Ga0307942, IMG submission 201846) | Saline water microbial communities from Organic Lake, Antarctica - #175 | ecosystem: Environmental > Aquatic > Non-marine Saline and Alkaline > Saline | place: Antarctica: Organic Lake...
CCTCCCCGTGCCCCAGGCCTTGATGAGGCCTCAACTAGCAGCCATGCGCGAACCTCAAGCGATGTCAAGCACATGCGATGTCAAGCACATACGAATAAGTCGCACACATACACACATGCATACACACACAAACATGCACGCACACACACACAAGCATGCACACAGGCACACAACCACGCACACACGCACACACAAGCACACACACACACACACACACACATACGCACATACACACATACGCACACACATACGCACACACACACACACGCAATTACACACACACACAAACATGCACAAAGCATATAAAGCAACTCATACACAACACACAAATGAACGCACACACTCACATATCACACATCACACACACATAAACGCACGCAAAACGCACACACACATACGCGCACACACACACGCATAAACACACTCGCAAACACACACACACACACACACACGCACACGCACACGCACACACACATAAACGCACACACGTACGCACACACACGCACACACACATACACACACACGAGCACGCACACAGGCACATAACCACGCGCACACGCACATACAGGCACAAGCACACACACACTTACACACGCACATGCACGCACACACCAAAATACACACACACAAGCATTAACATCGTGCTTGGGGCCGGGGGCGACAGCCCCCGGCCTGGGAAATTTTATAACACCCTGAATAATTTTGAAAGCAGTTCCGGGGAACCCTGGAAATTTTTACAGGCTGTTCCGGGCCCCCCTGAATAATTTGGGCACCCAGTGTACTTCCCTGCCACCCACAAAACTTTATTTTCGCCAATCCCGGCAACCCCAGAGCCTCAAATTAGTTATATATTAAACGATACCGGATTCACCACGGAGGGCAAAAGCCGTTATTTACCTGGGATGATATCGGAAAGGTACGGTACTCAATTCACACACACACACACACACACACACACACACAGACACACACACACACACATTTATATTTATATTTATACCACACATACATGCACATGCACACACTCATACACGTATGCATATGCACATACATATTCACATTGCACGCGTGCATCCACACTATTCTCTATGTTGTACATTCAGCTCGCCCAAATTTGCAGATATCTTGGTACAACGCACACACACATACACACACAGCATGCAGCTATCCTGGTTCAAAGCACACACACTCACACATGGCACACACATTCAATTCTTCACACACCCTTGCATGCACCGCCTTTTCAACACGCAGCCTACCCAAATTAGCAGCCATCTTGGTGCCAGCAGTTCGAGGGAAGAGTCAAGACTGGGTGCAACAATGGAACCTCAACGAAGCAGAGGCCAGAGAACTGCTGATCGCTCTGGCCACCCTGATTCAGGTATGTACATGTGTGTGCCTGTGAGTGTGTGTGTATGCGCACATGCTTATGTGAGTGTGCGTAAGAGCAACTCTGTGCGTGCGTATAACGAGCGTTGTGGGTGTGAGCAGTAGGCAGTGAGCGCACGGGCTCCCAGCCATCGCCTTCATCCCTTTTAGTGCATCCCTGCACCAGTGCTGGAACGCAACTGCTCAAGTGCATCCCTACTAGACTGGTGCATCCCCGTACTGCACTGGTGCATCCCCGTACTGCACTGGTGCATCCCTGCACTGTACTGGTGCATCCCTGCACTGCACTGGTGCATCCCTGTATTGTACTGGTGCATCCCTGCACTGTACTGGTGCATCCTTACTGTACTGGTGCATCCCTGCACTGTACTGGTGCATCCCTGCACTGTACTGGTGCATCCCTGTACTGTACTGGTGCATCCCTGCACTGTACTGGTGCATCCCTGCACTGTACTGGTGCATCCCTGCACTGTACTGGTGCATCCCTACTGTACTGATGCATCCCTGCTGGCACGCAACTGTACAAGTGCAGGCACACGCAGGCAGTGTTGGCAACGGCTGTGCATGTGGGATTGAATGAAAATGCAAGCCTTCTTGAAGCTACAACACGCCCCCCTTCCCCCTCCCGCTCTCAATGTGCAGTCTTCGTACATTCATCACTCTTAGTTCTTTGCAACACCATTTCATTAGAACTTTGTGTTATCAATATATTCACTCATTCACCATGCACATGCACATGCTTCTCTACCCGTACCCCTCGTGCAGTTGATAGAAAAGTTAAGTCACACACATACCGCTGCGTATATCACTGTTCTACAGCTTTAACCCACTTTTCCACACTGTCAGGTGTTTTCTCTGTCGCTACACACTACACGTTGCTCCAGATCTGCCTGCAGTGAGGCTGCTTCCCCTAACTGCATATACACCCCCCACATCCTAGAGCGCCTGTCATTTTTGAGCACCCAGTCCACTCTTTGCTGCTGTCGTTTTTAAGTGCAAGTGCATGCAATCCCCTCCATATCCCACAGCACTGCGCGCTTCCTCTAACGCACGCGGTCCACACCTCCCTGCCACTGTCGTTCACTGCAATTGTCATTTGTTTTCGTCATTCCTACGCAGCACGCGGTCCACACCTCCCTGCCACTGTCGTTACTGCTATTGTCATTTGTTCTCGTCATTCTTACGCGTGCAGCCCGCACATGTGCACCCTATCTGTAAACGTCACGATGTCTTAATCATGACAGTTACGGATCAGGAAGTTGCCCCAGGCATTCCTGGGAGGTCTGACATAGATACAAAAGGAGTCGTCCTGCCCACTTTTTTACCGAAGCAGCAGCCTGTGATGATCTGATCTCAATAATCCTTATCTACATTGTACGATGGCGAGGTGCTCTGCGCCTCTCCCTGTGGGTACAACTTTGATGCTGAGGCTCTGTTTCTTGCTCTGGTCCTGCTACACGCAACACCCTACATACAAGCACATGTGCACGCATTCACACACACACACACACACAAATGTATGCACGCCATTATACGTCAACCTTGCAGATGGGTTGGTGGCTTTGTACGTTTGCCCATGGGCATGGCTTTGATGCTGAGGTCATACTGCATTCCTTGTGCGGCGCTGCCTTGTTCAAGCGCGCTTCAAATCACACACACACACACACACACACACACACACACACACACACACATACACACACACACATACACACATGCATACACACAAATATTTCACACTCTGTGCCACGCAGATCGGAACTGACCGCGCCAGTGTGAAAGAATACATCCGCCTGACCACGGCTGCCCTGGCTCTGTGCAAGGAGGGTGACAATGCAGCCATAGCCCAGCTCAGGCCTCTAGCTGTGGCCGCTGTGACAGATTTTATCCGCAGGTGGGTGGGTGGGTGTGTGAGTGTGTATATGTGCGCGCATGTGTGTGTGTGTGCTTGTGAGTGCACTTGTTTGAATGAGTTTGCGTGTGTGTATGCGCATGTGCATGCATGTGTGAATGTATGTAAGTAAGGAGCTTGCATAGTTAATTGCCACTCTCGTACACACAAACATCCTGCACGGCCCCTCCATCAGCCAAGCTTCACACACACACACACACACACACACACACATACATACACAAACAAAACACACTCTCTGCACAGCCCCTCCATATACCAAGCCGACTTTGCCAGCTCGCCTGCTGTCAAGGCCCTGGCTAAGGACAAGGCGGTGTCACCGATCTACAGCCTCTTCACGGCCACTGTATCCGGAGACATTAGCAGTGAGTGGGGTGTGGGGGTGACAGCCTTACCTCCCTTGAGGCGTGAGCAGGCAATCGGGGCTGGAGAAGGTGTTCATGGGTAGGGCTGGCCTAAACCGTGTACGCACACCGTATATAATCGTGTATACGGAAATTGTTCCTGCTCAAGACACCGTGCATATACTGTAGGTGCGTACATATGTAGGGTTGGCCAGTATTGTAAGTATGCACCGTATATGACCATATTTGGTGATTTCCCTGCCAAAAATGCCGTATATATATGGTTCTGGCCAACCCTACACATACGTTTGGTGTTGGCCAATCCTATTCATGTGTCCATGTATGAACAAGACAAGAAGCAACCTTTTTGTTCATTCAACACTAAACTTGTTTTATATGCACGCTTGGCATCGTTCTCTATGCACACCCTCAAACTTTATGCACCTATCTACATACACATATACACTTGATCACTATTAATGTACCTGCCTCTGTGCGTGCACACACACACACACACATACACACACACTCTCACACACTCTCACTCACACACTTACACGTAAACTTACACTCTTATACACACACTCACTCACACACTTGTCTGCTCTGCGTCCAGGCTTCAAGTCAGCTGCTAAGCCTGCCGTGTTGGAGCAAGTGGGCGTCGCAAGTGAAGCTGCCTTAACCAAGGCCCGCCTCGTAGCAATGCTGGCTCTGTGTGGGGGTGGCTCATGCAAGGAGGTGAGTCCCAATGTGTGCTGGCGTGGGTGAGCAAGCGTGCGCAAGGAGAGGGCCAGTGTGATGAATGTGAATTGACACATTTGGTGACGTGTTTGCTGCCTCTTCCTACAATATGCATTGTTTGTGTATGTGTACGTGTGTACACACACACACACATACACACACGCACACGCATTCATGCGACTAACACACATGCAAACACCCACATTAGCAGCAACAACCACAACCCCTGCACTCAAACAGGTGACCTTTGCAAGCATCCAATCCGCCCTGGACATCTCAGCCAACGCCGTCGAGTCATGGATTGTGCGCGCCATTGGGGCCAAGCTGATTGAGGGCAAAATTGACCAGGTACTGGCTACAATGTGTCAATGGTGTATTGTTTCTAAGGCGTGTTGCTTAATGACCGAGCGAGTTATACAAGCGGGTGAAAGGGTTGGCCAGATAGTGTGACAGGGTTGGCCAGATAGTGCGACAGGGTTGGCCAGACATATTTGGTGAATATATGAGGTATTCTTGGCGGGGAAATCACCTAATATACGACCATATCCGGTATATATCTACGGTCATGGCCAAACCTACGTATTGATTCCATGGCTTGCTTAATGACCGGGCGAGGGATTCACAGGATGTATTGATGTTTGGGTGTGTGGGTGTGCGAGGTATAAGGATGTGAGGAAGATAGGACGGGTTGAAGGAAGGGTTGACATTTTGATTACAGTTAAGCGATGGACGAAAGCTGGTGTTTGCAAATTGCGACAAGGGCTAAGCTGATGAGACAGCGATTTTGTTTAGCAGGTCAATGAGAGTTTTGCAATGACGTGTGCAAAAGCAACTAGGGTAAATTTGCTGAACCGAATTGAGCCGGCCTAGCCCTCTAAGTGCGCTCTTGATCGGGGTGGGGAGTGTGGACCAGGCTTTAGCGAAGTCTTTGCACTGAGCACTCACTCACGCTATCCACAAACAACGCACACACAGACACACTCACATGCACACACAGACACATACAGGCGAGCACAGACACACACACATGCACACACACACATGCGCGCACCAAACACACACACATACTCACCCACTATTCATGCATGTTGCAGGTTCAGAGCATGGTGGTCGTGTCTCGCTGCACGCAACGCACCTTTGGTGCTCCTGAGTGGTCAGTCCTGCAATCCCAGCTTGCCAGCTGGAAGGACTCCCTGCACTCAGCACAGCAGCTGCTAGGGTCAATGCACATGGCTGCAGCTACAGGTATTAACTGGACTTCTAGGTTTGACGCGCACCTGTGCGCATGCATCACACACATGCGACCCAACAGACGCATACACGCACAATACACACACAATACACGCGCGCACACACGCGCATACACACACACACACACACACACACACACACACACACACACACACACACACACCATAACACACACATATACACAAACAGGGCCAGCTGGAGCGCCAGGGAACAAGCCTGCAATCGCTGCTGCCATCTAGATAGACATTCTTTGTCCGATTGGTGGGCAGCCTCTGGCTGGGGATGCTCGCTGTGGAGTCTTCCTTTTAACCATGCAGTGCTGTTTGCCTCCTTAAGCTTGCAATGTTACCCGCAGCCAGTCTGCTAGGCGCCCTTCACCATCTTTATTTGTCTTTGCAGTATTCGAGGGGGTGACAGGGTCTATGCAATTTGGTGTTTTAATAAAACACTGCTGCTTGTTTCAATCTCCTCGCTGGCTGGCTTCTCTGGCTGCCGTTCCTGTATGTTAATTTGTGCTGACAATGTAGCAATGGCGACTAATTGTTTCTCATCTATGGCATGGTATGCATGGTGTGCATAAGCAATCGTTCTTGCTACAAAGAATTTCATAGGATTTGCCGTTCTGGATAAGCTGCTTTGGTGTGTGGCAATATCTGTTAGCTTTAAGCTTTTTAGGCGACTAGTACACACTTGTGCTGGCTGGCCTAACAACAAGTTGCTTGATTGGAGATGTTCAAATATGCAAATTGAATGCGACCAAGATGCATGAGCGCTGCACCTTGGACCTCGAAAAATGTGTACCAATCATCATCAGAGCACGGGCAAAAAGTATCAATCATTGAGTGCAAGTTCACAAGACCTTCTAGAAATACTTATTAGGGAAAGCAAATAGAGCTTGGCATTCCAGCCCGCTAAAAGGGATCATTCTACAGCACGCATTCATGTCTGTCATCTAAATTTGAAAATAGTTGCTCAAAAAGGCACACATGACAGGAATCAGTTCTGGATTGCGATAGAGACTAATATGGCTCCCATCTAGAGTAGCAGTGCTGGCACGGTCACCAATCACTTTTCCAGCTTGCCGGACTGCCCATTCAGGTGCCATGGCATCCTCTCGGCCTGCGTGGGTTAGGATGGGGACTGGCATAGCTTGCTTTGTACAAAGATCGACATTGTGATTCTGGTGTGCACTGTGTTAAAAGGGTGTTTGAGAACCCTGGCCTTCGATGTCATTTTAGGTGAACTGAAGACTGGGATAGGCCAGGAATAGTGCATTCATTGTTGTCGGTAGCTTACAGACAGGGTATGCCTGAAACATCCATATTCAACCGTAACAACTCACCGGCAATCAGCAACACTGGTGCTCGTATGCCATCTGCATGCTCAAGCGGGTTCACACTCCTGTAAGTCCAGATGATGCGGGCAGGGACTAGGTTCTGCCAGCCACCCTGCACGTGTGAATGTTTAGCAAGTTCTACAACTTTCTCAATTTATTCTTGAACTAGATAGTTGATAGAATGATAAAAAGGTAGCAGTCAAACACATCTTAGGCCGTTCCCCATAGTAATCCTAGTCCTAGTCCTATTCCTATTCAAGCAAGTTTTCCCTTTCATAATGAATCAGGGGGTGTGAGATAAGCGCAAATAAATCAGTGCAAGCGGCTTGTACTGTAGCACGAATATGCTGTAGCACAAGCTACTCTTACAAGCAGGTCAGCCATAAATTGGGACAAATGACAAACAACCCTAAAAGGAACCACATGCCTGGCAACCGCATCAGGTCACACAGACAATTGTAGTCGCACTTGCATGATGCAAAGCATTGATCGTGTTCAAATCATACACACCACAAGCCACTCCGGTTTATTTGACGCGCAAAACTGGGGACGACACACAGCATAAAAAGCAGGTCGCCTTTGCACGATGCACCTACCAGCGGCTGATCTGGCACTGCAGCCATGAAAGCCTCGTAGTCAGCGTCCTCTAGCACACCCAGCGACAAAGGAGCAAAGATGCTCAGGCCATGCCCGTGGTTGTTCACAATGCTAGCAGGTAGGACCAATGGCACGTAGACCGCTGCAGTGAGGTAGGAAAGCAAAAGGCAGTGATTCATGGGCCGTGTCAGTGGCACGTAAACCACTGCAGTAAGCAGAGGGCAGTAATTCATCATGGACCGTGTCAGTGGCACGTAAACCACTGCAGTAAGCAGAGGGCAGTAATTCATCATGGGCCGTGTCAGTGGCACGTAAACCACTGCAGTGAGGTAGGAAAGCAAAGGGCAGTAATTCATGGGCCGTGCCAGTGGCACGTAGACCGCTGCAGTAAGCAGAGGGCAGTAATCATCATGGACCGTGTCAGTGGCACGTAAACCACTGCAGTAAGCAGAGGGCAGTAATTCATCATGGGCCGTGTCAGTGGCACGTAAACCAATGCAGTGAGGTTGGAAAGCAGAGGGCAGTAATTCATGGGCCGTGTCAGTGGCACGTAAACCACTGCAGTAAGCAGAGGGCAGTAATTCATCATGGGCCGTGTCAGTGGCACGTAGACCGCTGCAGTGAGGTAGGAAAGCAAAGGGCAGTAATTCATGGGCCGTGCCAGTGGCACGTAAACCACTGCAGTAAGCAGAGGGCAGTAATTCATCATGGGCCGTGTCAGTGGCACGTAGACCGCTGCAGTGAGGTAGGAAAGCAAAGGGAAATTTTTCTGGGGGGTGGCAGCACGTAGACCGCTGCACCAGTTGAAAGGAAGCAAAGAGCAATGATAATTCATGGGCAGAATAAGTACAAGCTGACAAGTGGCAGAGGGCGGTATTTATTATTGTGGCGTTAGTGTCACAGTACCATGTTATACTTCACGTTATACTTCTTGGAGTCGGGGGCACAATCCGTACACCATAAATTCTCTACTAAACTTAGGCGTCCCCACACACAAAGTGCACCAACTAGTTACTAAACTGCACTGCCATGCAATAAAAAGCTTGAACAAGATTACAAAAACAAGACACAAATTACACCTTAACAACAACAGTGATAATGGGGGATCTGATGGGGGGGTTACTGGTAGAGCGGCTGGCTTCAGGAGGGCTAGCTAGGCGCAGGCCGCAATGCATGGCTGACAACCTGCCGGATCCTCATTAGTCTCTGTTGTTTCTCTTTCTCGTTTTTTGGTGGGGCTCTGGCTAGTGTGAGCACTAGTTGAGAGCCTTTTCTTAATGCACGCTGGTGGATTTCAGCGTAGACTTTTACTTTTTTACACCGGTGCAGTATGGAGGGGCGAGAAAGGAAGCATGCCCCGGTAGGGCTTTGGTTTTTGTGTGAGCATTAGTCTGAAGCCTTCCCTCAAATGCACGCAGCACATCAATTCATAAAATGAGACACACTTTCTTTTACGAGGCAATGCAACATGTGCAAGGGCCACAGCAGTGATACTACCTTAATTGGGTGCTCAGACCTTTCGCTTTGGTGCCTAGTTTTTACATTACGCACACAAGGTCTGGATCTTGCTATCGATCGATGCTTTCGTTACATGCTTATCATGAATCTACAACCACCTCGACTGAGATATCAGCTCAAAAAAAAGGAATTGGCATCTTGCCACTCTCGGATTAACTAGACCATGAAATCAGATACAGATCTTCTGATCTATACAGATCTTCTGATTTATACAGATACAAGTGGTGATATCTGTATGGATACAGAAATGCCCTACAGCAAGCCGCATCTACCATTAACTTCATCTCCTACATCAACACGCACCCACACATGGCTGAATCAGCATGCCAGCTTCTATATGAAATTTGAACGCAAGCGGTGGTGCAACATCACAAGCATGGATTAGGCAAACGGAGGCGTTGCTGCCGGACAGCGGGTTAACTCACATACATGGCGGATTTCACCCCGCAGCCCCAAAATAGTCTGACCATGGATCTCTGGGCTTCAGAGCAGCTACCCAAGCTCCTGTCACATGAAACTGATTCAGAGCAAACCTGCACCCATACCTGGTAGACCCATCCGGCCCCTTACGTAATCAATGGCGGCCAAAATGAGCAGGCGTAAAGTTCGAACCTGTGCGTGCGTTTACCAAACGCAACATTCTAATGCAATTTTATCAAACGTCAAATTGCTGTGCATTCTACGTTGCTGTTATTGAGGTGTCGGCCGTATAGCTGTAAATTTTTATGCCAAAAGTTATCCAAGTCAAAGTTATCCAAGTCAAAGACTACTTTCTTTTTTTGGTTTCTCCTTCCTAATTTCGGCTATCTGGGGAAAAAAGTAAAGTTTAAAAAAGAAAGGACCATTCTACTCCACATATATGTTAGACAGCAGTCAGTACGCAAACGCATCTGACACATCATTATAACTCCCTCAAAGCAAACACAAGACGAGTTCCTGGACAGGAGAGCAGCTTCCTTGCCCAGCACAATATATACACACCTTGGTCGCCAGTGTGCTCTTCACGGCAGGCTCCTTGCCTGGATCTGTAGCTTCCTTGCCTTTAGCTCCACTGTTAGCAGCAGAAGTCTCAATGGTCTTCTGCTTTTGGTCAGTGCGTGCCTTGAGGCTAAGGGTTTTATTGCCTAAGATGTCCATGCCCACCCAGGGCTCCATGGCTATCACCTACGAGGGTGGAGAGCTTTCAAGATATATAACCAGAAACAGCCAGAAACGTAATTTCTTCTGAACGTGCAGCGCAATAAACATATGTTGCTCCAATTTTTCTTTATGTGACATCATATTAACATCATATTAACATCATATTGACATGTTTGAGATTGTGGACGACCGTGGCCGCGTTTGTCGTAACCATAACCAGTCGTCCATGTTTCTAATACCAGTGAGGATGACAAGCACAATCAAATTCAGTAAAGCACCTGCATGACAGGCATACAGCAAAGTTGCCATGTCCAAAGTCAGCACGACCAGGTAGCTCCAAAAACCAGTGGAAAGGAAAGTATTAATTCAACTTTCTCGACTTAAGAGCAGCTAAGTATGCGCTGACTGGTTCTGAAAATACCAGGGAGCCAGGAGATAAAAATGAATAAACAAGTCGGACGCGGTATCACTTGCGCACAAGCATTCGCAGCACCTGACGCAAGAAACACACACATACACACACATACACACACACGCACACACACATACACAGTTACACATATACGAATACACAAACACACACACCGCGCTGATCTCCTTGCCCAGCATGGAAGCGGCAGCTAGTGAGTGACCTCCACTGTAGGAGGATCCCCACAAAATGATGCGTGCTGGGTCTACTTCACCTCCCAAGCCATTGGAGTCCTGTAATCGTGATAGCAGTATCATGGCAGAACGAAAAAAACGAATGCTTAAGGTCCATACTTGTATGTGCGTGTTCCTGCATGATCAGCATCACGTTAAGTGAAGGCAAGTGCTGAAAGGCATAGTAAAGGCAGTGCTGATGGGCATAGTAAAGGCAAGTGCTGATGATCAGCATCACGTTAAGTAAAGGCAAGTGCTGAAAGGCAAGTGCTGCCGTCGTGCATGATCAGCATCACGTTAAATAAAGGCATGTGCTGCATGCCCGAGAAATTTAACAAGGAAACACAATGAGGCCAGGTCTTGAAATGTATGTTTGTTTTGTGGTCTGAAAAGTTATTAGGAGAAATTATTATGTTGAGCATAGGTTAAACATTTACTAGCTATTGAGAGGATGCGCTGGCCTAGGTTGGCTTCCCAGGCCTAGGGTGCTGCATTTTCTCCATCTCCTCTTTTCTTTAGCTACCAACAACGGTACACACGCCCAACCCATCTGCACATTCCTCACAGTATGCAACATTCAGCTCCTTTTAAGTCGTCGCACCTGCACATGCTTGACCGTGTGAATGTAGTCATCTAGCTGCATGTGAGGGTCCACGTGTTGACGAGGCATACCCTCGCTGCCTCCGAAGTTGCGATAGTCAAAGAGGAGGACGGCATATCCTGCAACGGAAAAATGAAAAAATGATAGTGAAAAACAAATATGCTTTAAAATGATGAACTTTGCATGCTGTAGAAGCTGTACTTTGATCTGCGTGATAGGGGCAAACAGAGGGAGGGAAAGGTAGTGACTTGGCTTCCCCTGATAATGTTGGTTGCATTTTTGCTGCCAGCAAGATTTTCTTTCTTCTTGGGTGACTTGTGGCGGCCAAAAAGCACGAGAGAGAGAGAGAGAGAGAGAGAGAGAGAGAGAGAGAGATAGAGAGAGGGAGAGAGAGAGAGAGAGAGAGAGAGAGAGAGAGAGAGATAGAGAGAGAGAGAGAGAGAGAGAGAGAGAGAGAGAGA
>Ga0307942_1003950_pt1 | contig 11932 bp, 8 predicted proteins | sample OrgLakmetagen175_FD_201846 | JGI IMG/M metagenome (GOLD analysis project Ga0307942, IMG submission 201846) | Saline water microbial communities from Organic Lake, Antarctica - #175 | ecosystem: Environmental > Aquatic > Non-marine Saline and Alkaline > Saline | place: Antarctica: Organic Lake...
CAGAGCAGCACAACCAGAGCAGCACAACCAGAGCGCACAACCAGAGCGCACAACCATCACCAGACATCACCACAGAGCGCACAACCATCCCCAGACAGAGCGCACAACCATCCCCAGCCAGAGTGCCAAGTATGCTCACTGCCGCAAAATGCACGTGTACAGTGTGCTTTACATGTGCCTCACAAGGAGTGGAGTATTTATGTATTTATGTATTTATGTGTTGCGTATATATTACATGTGCCTCACAAGGAGTGGTGTATTTATGTATTTATGTACTTATGTGTTGCGTATATATTACATGTGCCTCACAAGGAGTAGTGTATTTATGTATTTATGTATTTATGTGTTGCGTATATATTACATGTGCCTCACAAGGAGTGGTGTATTTATGTATTTATGTGTTGCGTATATATTACATGTGCCTCACAAGGAATAATGTATTTATATATTGTGTAGCTAGCCACCCAGTCAATGCTGCCGTTTCATACATGTGCACCAACCAACCCATCATGCAAACATTCATCACGACTCGGGTCGGCCAGAACCGTTCATATTCGCCGTATATGGCCGTAAATTTGATGACTTCCCTGCAAGAGATACCATATAGATATACGCAATGTATACATATATATGTATATACGTTTCTGGCCAACCCACTCTACTTGTTTGTGCACCCCTACTTGTTTGTGCGCTATGACTATGATGACGATTTCACCACCATAAGGATATTGTCTGCACCACGTAACTCTACCCTGATGACGATTTCACCACCATAAGGATATTGTCTGCACCACGTAAGTAACTCTACCCTGATGACGATTTTTCACCACCATAAGGATATTGTCTGCACCACGTAACTCTACCCTGATGACGATTTCACCACCATAAAGATATTGTCTGCACCACGTAAGTAACTCTACCCTGCTAAATACCCTGTTTTTACATCGCTTTCAAGCCAAACTTGTAGGGTTGGCAAGGACCATATATATACAGTGTTTTTACGGTATTTTTGGCAGGGAAATCACCAAATATACGGTCATATACGGTGTATAAATACGGTTCTGGCCAACCCTACAAACTTGCGTTAAGCATGTCACATACGCAACTAGTTATCAAGTCCAGAGTTACTCAAGCAAACCCTGCAGCACCCGGCACTCCGTCCACCCAAAACAGTAGCCGTCACGTATGTATTACTGTGCATATAGTGGCTCCTTTTCCTTAATTTATGTGGGGAGTGGTTTTCCACTGCCTGCTTTGACTATTCTTTTTCTTTCTCTTTGCGTACAATATGGGCTGCCCTCAGATCCCTACCCCACTTGTTCAAGTGCACACTGTTATGCAAGTGCTTTTGCAAACCCCATCCCCTCCGTCAGTTGATCACGCCTCGAAGCCCGGACTGAGCAAGCGCGGACTGAGCAAGCGCGGACTGCGCAAGCGCGGACTGAGCAAGCGCGGACTGAGCAAGCGCAGACTGAGCAAAAGCCACACACCCAACGTACCTCGTGGAGCACAGTGTTGCCCTCCTCTTTTGTTTTGACGTACTTGCCACTCCCAGCTTTCTGATCGTTTGAGCTTTGGAGCACCCAATGCGCCCCCACTTTCCTCCACCGGCTCAGGTGCAGCAGATACCTCACAAGCTGCAAGGGAACCAAGGGATGCAATGCAGGCAGTAGATTTAACATTGCCAACACTAACGAAGGAAGAGGACATGTGGACTGCATCAGATGCCTCACGAGCTGCAAGGGAATCAAGGGATGCAATGCAGGCAGTAGATTTAACATTGCCAACACTAACAAAGGAAGAGGACACGTGAAGAGGACATGTGGACTGCATCAGGTGCCTCACGAGCTGCAAGGGAACCAAGGGAACCAAGGGATGCAATGCAGGCAGTGGATCCAACATTGCCAACACTAACCAAGGAAGAGGACACGTGAAGAGGACGTGTGGACTGTATCAGATGCCTCACGAGCTGCAAGGGAATTAAGGGGTGCAATGCAGGCAGTGGATTCATTGCCAACACTAACAAAGGAAGAGGACACGTGAAGAGGACGTGTGGACTGTATCAGATGCCTCACGAGCTGCAAGGGAATTAAGGGGTGCAATGCAGGCAGTGGATCCATTGCCAACACTAACAAAGGAAGAGGACACGTGAAGAGGACGTGTGGACTGTATCAGATGCCTCACGAGCTGCAAGGGAATTAAGGGGTGCAATGCAGGCAGTGGATCCATTGCCGACACTAACAAAGGAAGAGGACACGTGAAGAGGACGTGTGGACTGTATCAGATGCCTCACGAGCTGCAAGGGAATTAAGGGGTGCAATGCAGGCAGTGGATCCATTGCCAACACTAACAAAGGAAGAGGACACGTGAAGAGGACGTGTGGACTGTATCAGATGCCTCACAAGCTGCAAGGGAACCAAGGGAACCAAGGGATGCAATGCAGGCAGTGGATCCTACATTGCCAACACTAACCAAGGAAGAGGACACCAAGACTGCAACAGATGCCTCACGAGCTTAGGAGCTACAACAGAAGCAGGGAATGCAATACAGGTAACGGATCCAGTGCCCACGACAATAAACAGAAAGCAGCAGGTGCCTCACAAAGTGCAAGGCACCAAAATGAGGTACCAGCACTTCAAGGGTAAAGTCAAGGGTAAAGGAGCGCAACCAAGTGCTTTGCGTTCTGCAAGGTTTGTGCATACAATGGATTAAGTCAAGCTGCAAGGCATGAAACGGCAAAACTACTGCTCTGCAACGTGCTTTAGAAACTATGGCCATTTGCTGGACAGGTCAAGCTGCAAGGCATGAAACGGCGAAACTACTGCTCTGCAACGTGCTTTAAAAACTATGGCCATTTGCTGGACTGGTCAAGCTGCAAGGCATGAAACGGCGAAACTACTGCTCTGCAACGTGCTTTAAAAACTATGGCCATTTGATGGACAGGTCAAGCTGCAAGGCATGAAACGGCGAAACTACTGCTCTGCAACGTGCTTTAAAAACTATGGCCATTTGATGGACAGGTCAAGCTGCAAGGCATGAAACGGCAAAACCACTGCTCTGCAACATGCTTTTAGGCTATGGCCATTTGCTGGACAGGCCAATTTGTAGGGCATGAGCAACCCTTCACAGCTCTAGCTATCAGGCTTCAAAAAGCCCGACCAGCTGCTGTGCTGGCTGCATAAAAATTCAACAAAACAAAGTCAAGCTGCAAAAGTCATGAGCAATGATGGGCACGTCAAGAGCCAAAGTGATAGTCAACGTGAACGCCACAAGTCAAAAGTCAAAAGGCCGTCGCATCACGCTGCTTTGTTGATGGCATGGTGCGCGGGGTAAAGTGCGTCACAGCTCAAGGAAAAGGAAAAATTGCGCTGGCAGAGGGAAAGCATTCCCTTAATTAGTTAAGGGCAGGGATGTTTCGTTCGGTCATTTGGGACGTTCAACGCATTAAATACGCGTTAAATACGCAATACGCATACAATACGATCGTTATTTTAAGCAATTTTGGGAGTGCTGATTTTCGACGTAGAATGGACTTGGTTCGCCCTAAAATCACCCAATACGTTTCCAAATCAATTCTATAATTCATATGTTATAATATAATATGTACTGGCATTGTAAGCTCGCTATGAGGTCATTTCTGGGCGGAAATTGCCTGTAAAGATTAAAAATCGCCCAAAATGGTAGAAAACGCAATTAATTTGATATGTTCAATACGGTTAAATACGCGTTAGTACAATCCGGCGTATTTTATACAAATACGCCGTATGAAACATCCCTGGTCAAGGGGCATAAAGCCACTTTGCCAAGCACTCCCCACCATTGAAAGAAAAAACAAAGCAATGGGGATCAGGAGGGTTGCAGGCTTGGCCTGAAACCGGCTCCTGGACGAGGGTGGATACTTGTAATAGAAAAGTGGCGTCTGGTATGGACAAGTTCAGCAGCATAGTTAGGGTTCGGCCAGAACCATATATATACGGTGTACATGCGGCAAGTCTGGCTTAAAAATCACCAAATATACGGTGTAAATGTATGCATATATACGGTTCTGGCCTACCCAAAGCATAGTCGACATAATTTACCTCAATCAGGGGTACAAGAAAAGGGGATAAACATTTGCAAACAGAGGAAATCACTCCCCACTTTTATTTAGGGGGTGAGTCTAAGCGATTGCCGCAGTTAAAGCATTCAGCTTGCTGTCTGCTCACTACATCACAACACGGCACGCAAAGCGGATACATAGGGTTGGCCAGAGCCATACATATACGGTGTACGTACGGTATTTTTGGCAAGGAAGTTGCCCGATATACGGTAATATACGGTGTATATATATACGGGTTTGGCCAGAGCCATATAGATACGGTCATATATATGGGTTGGCCAGAGCCATATATATACGGGTTTGGCCAACTCTACGTGTACACAAAACAGGACCACCTACACCGCTTACACCTTTTCTTGCATCTTCCTAGATCTAAGTGCTGTGGCTCAAGACCCTGCTTAGCAATTTGTGCAGGGAAAAGTATGTAAGCTTGATAGCAGCACTTCCTTAACCGCAAACCTCACTTCTTTTGCAGGATCACAAACCTTAGTTAAGTTGGAGGAACTGAAGACGTGGCGTGCAAACCAGTGCAGAGTTGTCCTTCCACTAGAGTCCACTGTGTGTGTGTGTGTGTGTGTGTGTGTGTGTGTGTGTGTGTGTGTGTGAGAGTGTGTGTGCGCGTGTGTGTGTGTACGTGCTTGTGTATGTGTGTGTGCGCATGTATATATAAATGTGCGCGAAAGTGTGTTTAGGTATTTACCTTTACATTCCTGCCTGTCTGTTTCATCCCTGAATACTTCTGTCACAATAAGTCTGATATCCCCAGTCTCGCAATAAAGTACAGCCAAAAACGGGATTGGCACCACCAAAGATGGGATTGACACCACTCAGGGAGCCGGCGCAATTCACAGAAAGCATGCATATTTGTAAAGACATACACACACTTTTATGGTATGATACCGTATGAGCTTTGAGCGCCTATCTGTACATTGACTGAACTCTCTAGCTTGCAATCACCTGATGCGTCATGCAAGCCCAGATCTCAAAAGAACATACGCACATTAATAGTAGTGCCTTGAGCGCCCGGCTGTGCACTGTGCACTTGATCCCCTCTAGCTTGCAATCACCTGATGCGTCATGCAAGCCCAGATCTCAAAAGAACATACGCACATTAATAGTAGTGCCTTGAGCGCCCGGCTGTGCACTGTGCACCTGATCCCCTCTAGCTTGCAATTACCTGGTGCGTCATGCAAGCCCAGATCTTGAAAGAACATGCACACCTTTATGGTATGAGCCTTTAATGCCCGGCTGTATATTCGACCCCTCTCACCTGCGTCATGCATACCCAGGTCAAGTAGTCGGAGGCAGAGCTCAGGCTCGTGGGCCTTAGCTGCCAAGAGAACTGCCTCCCTGGGGCAGTGCCGCACCAGCCATGCTACCTGCGTGTATAAACATGTGTGTGTGTGTGTGTGTGTGTGTGTGTGTGTGTGTGTTTGCGTAGATACGTGGATATGGTTATCGTTAAAACACTGCCTCCCTGGGGCAGTGCTGCACCAGCCATGCTACCTGCGCGTATAAACATGTGTGTGTGTTTACGCGTGTATGTGTGTGTGTTTGTGTAGGTATGTAGGTATGTCCAAAGCAAAGAGCACTGCCTCCCTGGGGCAGTGCCGCACCAGCTATGTTGCCTGCACGTGTGCGTTAGTCAGGGTATGTGTGTGCGTGGGTATGTGTGTCTGTGTGTGCGTGTGCGTGTGTGTGTGCATGTGTGCGTACGAACAGGCATCCGGATGTGTGTATGTGTGTACGTAAGCATGCACAAATTTAGTAGTTTGGAGATTTGCTCTCCGGTCCGTCTCCATATACTCTGTGCACGCATACGTGTGTGTGTGTGTGTGTGTGTGTGTGTGTGCGTGTGGTGCCACTTTGCAAGCAAAAGTGGTGCAATTCTGGCGGTCCATGCACACTGCCCCAACCCATCATCTCTTGCCCAGGGCCTCCAGTACATTCCCCAAATGATCAGGGAGCATCCCAAGACAGGCCCTTCCCAGAAGGGGTCGTTGGCTACCTCTGCCTCTGAACTATTAGAAAAATTTTGAACTGCTGTGGTGCATAAAAGCTGATTCCAGTTCCCCCCACTCTTTTTTCAAATCAACTCTCTCTTCTCCCCCTCAACCCCTCCAAACCTCCAGCCTCCCTCTGCCCACCCACGACCCTCTTCAGGTGTGAGCTTGCTGTGCTTCTGCTCGCACTTCTCTGCTGCAGTCGACACACACATTGCTGTGCCACAAAATCAAACAGGCCGATTTCAAATCGGCCGCCACCTCAACCCCGCTGCCCTTTGTGTTTCCTCGTCCACACAGGATGGTCACCACCCCGCTCTTCGTCCAAAGCCTCGGTGGCACCGCGGAATTTCACAAGTAACTGGCCAGCAATATATGTCGCGAATTTCACAAGTAGCTGGCCAGCGATATATGTCGCGAATTTCACAAGTAGCTGGCCAGTGATATATGTCGCGAATTTCACAAGTAGCTGGCCAGCGATATATGTCGCGATTTCACAAATAGCTGGCCAGCAATATATGTCGCGATTTCACAAATAGCTGGCCAGCGATATATGTCGCGAATTTCACAAGTAGCTGGCCAGCGATATATGTTGCGAATTTTGCAAGTAGCTGGCCAGCGATATGTCGCGAATTTCACAAGTAGCTGGCCAGCGACATGTCGTGCGAATTTCACAAGTAGCTGGCGCGACATATCGCTGTGCATCAACGCTCGAGGAAACATCTTCGTGTGCATTATGCAGAACAGCCGCAAGATGCTTGTGGACATCAAAGAAGCCCTGGGCATCCCCGCCTCCATCCGCTGGGACTCTTCGTGCAATTGCTAGCCGAGGTTGATGGTGTTGCACCACCACGAGGGCCCCAGCACCCTGCTCATCCGCAACGCAAACGTAAACGCCCTCCTCGTCCTGGACATACTCATCACCCACAGCCCCGTGTTTGAAGTCCAGGTGGGTGGGAGGGGGCAGAGGTCGAGCAGGAAGGAAATTTCATCGATGGGCTTGCAGGGACAGATGCATATGCAACGGGCATATAGGCTTTTAAGAGGGGGAGGAGCAGCACCAGCAGCAGCAGTAGTATCAAAAATAAAGGAGAGATGAGTCATGCAGGAATGTAACTTGCAGAGTGTGGGAAGTGTGAAAGCTGATGAGATGTTCTGACGATGCAATGGATCCCCCCAATTATGGTCTTTAATACTGGAAATTGTCCAACTGAATAAATGTCGTTGAGTTCTCAGGAGCCATGATGGCAAGCCTGATGCAGCGCCCCATTTTTGGATTTTGCTTGTCTGAGATCAAGAATGATGCTTCTCAATCACTTATTTTATGATGCTCTTGTAATGCACTATAAGACTATAAGTAAATGTGTAATTGCAGCGGCGGTCGGTCTCCATGTACTCTGAAAAGGAGGGGTGCCAAGTGCATGTGTGTGTGTGTGCGCGCATAAGGCTATCCATAAACCCCTGCATCAAGCCAGCCAAGCTGAACCACAAAGAAAGTAGTTCATGCCCCAGAGCATTGAGAAATGAATGAGCATTTCTGGGGACAGTGCTGGAACGCTTCTTCACTAAAAAATGGTTGGAAACAGTCAGAGGCGGTCAAATTAGGCCCCCAATGGGGGTACTTTTAACATGTGAATAGTGTATGGGTATCATAGCTGGCTGCAGTCAAGCACAGTACTCACATGTAGCTCTTGCGTTGCCCTACTGATAGCACCTGAGCTTGACTGCAGCCGGCTATGGCGCACATGTGACCCCCCAATCTATTTTATGATGACCTTGTAATGCACTAGAAGTAAATGCGTAATTTGCTCTCCGGTCCGTATCCATGTACTCTGTGTGTGTGCGAGTGTGTGTGTGTGTGTGTACACATGTGGTGCGGCAGTCACACCTCCTGTCCGTCTCCCTACCCTCTGAAAAGGGGGGGTGCCATGTGCAAGTGTGTGTGTGCGTTGTAATTGTAGTTGTAGCGACGGTCCTGCTCAAGGTACACTGCAATGTGTGTGTGTGCTTGTATGCATGTGTATGCATGCATCTGCGTGTGTCTGTGTGTTTGTGTGCATGTATATGTATGCATTTGCACGTGTGTGTGTGTGTGTGTGTGTGTGTTTGTTGCACTTTATCATAAAACCAGAATCTTTGACTAGGGCAAAGGAGCAAGGCAACACCACATTTGCACAACCAATCAAGAGACTTCCTTACATCAGGGGGCAAGCAAACCCAACCTCACAAACAGAAACTAGCCCTCACTCACTCTTGGACACTGTGTTGACCAGGGCAAAGGAGTAAGGCAACACCACTCTTGCACAACCAATTAAGAGACTTCCTTACATCAGAGAGCAAGCAAACCCAACCTCACAAACAAAAACTAGCTGCCGGAAACTAGCTGCCGGTTACACCACCCTCTTGTGTCAAGACGAAATGCCCAGTGTCGATATAGCCTCGCAAGGGCTCCTTGGATAATGTGGGCAGTGGGCAGTGGGCAGTGTTTTCTTTGACAGCGAAGTAATCTTGTTCTTGCCTTGTAAGGAGGAGCAAGCAAGCCTAGAGTGAAATGGCGTAACAATGTGCAACGCACACATAAACACACACACACACACACACACACGCACGTAAACATATACACGTAAAACAAAATTTAACACACGTCGTGACATGCAGACATCATTACAAAGCAACAGACTCCTGTCAGGGAAAACCTCATCGGCAATAAAGCCTGCGGACCTGAGCGTCCTGATCGTCAAAATACTCCATCGTGTGGTTGCAGCAGCTCAGCAGAGAGCGGACGTCCGCGGCAACTGGCAGCCGTGCAATGATGAGCTTGAACACATCAGGTGGCAGATCCAGCAACTTGGTTTCTCTGTGTGCGTTGTCACAGCCGGAACACAGTTGCAAGTTGTTTTGTGTGTCGTCACAACCGGATCACAGTTGCGAGTTGTTTTGTGTGTCGTCACAGCCGGAACACAGTTGCAAGTTGTTTTGTGTGTCGTCACAGCCGGATCACAATTGCAAGTTGTTTTGTGTGTCGTCACAGCCGGAGCACAGTTGCAAGTTGTTTTGTGCATCGTCACAGCCGGAACACAGTTGCAAGTTGTTTTGTGTGTCGGCACAGCCGGAACACAGTTGCAAGTTGTTTTGTGTGTCGGCACAGCCGGAACACAGTTGCAAGTTGTTTTGTGTGTCGTCAGAGCCAGAAATAGAAAAGAGAAGGAAATCACGCAGGCTGTCAAAACTACTCCCCGCATTTTTTAAGGAAAAGGAGTCACTTTAATGCCAAGAAATACAGGTGCAAGTTGTTGTGAGTTACCCTGGGTTTGGGCACTTGGCACGGGAGATAGGGATAAGGCATGCTCAAATGAGCATGGACACTTCAAGTGGTAAAACCAGCAATGAGGAGCTTGAGTTCCCCTTTGGGAGATGCAATAGTATACTTGTCAGAAGAAACAGCGAGCTTGTCATATTTAAGGTTGGCCAGGACCATATATGCACACCGTATATGACCGTATGTATGGTAGACTCCCTGCCAAAAGTAACGTATATACGCCGTATATACGTATGTATGTATGGTTTTGGCCAACCCTTGTCATATCACATACTGCTGCTCCAAGCTGGTGAATGAGAGCACTTTTTTTATTGTGTGTATGTGTTTGTATGTGTGTGTGTGTGTTGTGTGTGTGTGTGTGCACGTGTGTACATGTGCATTTGTGTGTGGGAAACGGCTTAAGTGGTAATCACTACATTCTCCAGAGTGACATAAGCAATTGCCCTGCTGCTGAACGATAGAAAAATATGGAAAAGGCGTCGTGCATACCTGGCAGAGGAGTGTGTGCTGCCTCCACCGTTTTGCCCCACAGCCAAGTCACCATTGCTAGCAAGCCTCGTTTCCTCTCGTCCTCCACCTAGCTTGTGCTGCAATGAGGACCACAAAGCGAAGGCACATAGTTTGAATTTCAGTCCACTACTGACCTACGGACCTATACCCCACAAAAAAGGAAGGAGCGCAGTTTGCATCTCAACCCAGTGACCTGCACCAAACAAAAAAGGAAGGAGCGCAGTTTGCATCGCAACACAGTGCAGACCTGCACCATACAATGAAGGAAGGGGCGCAGTTTGCATCTCAACACAGTGTGGACCTGCTCCAGCTAATTGTACCATTTTGTCAAAAGCAACCGGACATTTTGAAGTCTGAGCTGCATGAGACACTGGTAATTATGGACACTGGTTGCTGATTGTGATCATTATAGACATATTAAAGATATAATATGATATTATGATATTATATAAACATCATAAATAATATAGTATGATATTGTTTAAACACCACATCCCTATGGCACTCTCCCACTCTGTACGTTTAAGTTGGCCAAACTGTAAAGAGCTCCGTACGTATGCTGCATAATATGGGTGGGCCAAATCCCTATGGCACTCTCCTACACTGTACGTTAAAGTTAGCCAAACTGTAAAGAGCTCCGTACGTATGCTGCATAATACGGGTGGGGTGGGCCAAATCCCTATGGCACTCTCCCACACTTGACTCCCACATGCACTGTACGTTCAAGCTAACCTCAAGCGTGATCAGTTCCGTGCGTATGCTGTACAATTTCACTTGCATCGTGAGAAGCACTAGGCGGGGAATCACTGCCAAGAAGATAATAACAGAGGTTTTCTCAGCCTACAGCGTTCTACTTGCTGACCACAGGAGGCGGGTGTGGAGCAGGTGGCAAAGGCAGTTAGTTGACGTGTTTAGTCCTACTGTACTCAGCAGCAACTGTGAATTGATGTGACACGTCTGCTCCCAGTTTGACATCTGGTTTGTGTGCTTGTAGAACAATTACGTCACTGACTGCGCAACTCTTATTCGTTTTTTGCTGGAATGGATTAATAACATCAAGACCCTGATGCATGGGTGTGTGTGTGTGTGTTGTATGGAATGGATTGATTACATCTGGACCCTGATGCATGGGTGCGTGCGTGTGTTGTATGGAATGGATTGATTACATCGGGACCCTGATGCATGTGTGTGTATGTGTGTGTGTGTGTGAGTGTTGTGTGGAATGGATTGATTACATCGGGACCCTGATGCACGCTGTAAGTCGGCAAGGAGCAAGCGCCTAGTTTCTGTGCATGCAAGGTGCTCATACCAATTGATTTGTCTGATGTGGCGCTTATTCGCACGCAATTTCCTACGGTACCACAAAAGGTGACGCAGAGAGCCCTTCAAGGTTGAAGCAAGCACCTACAGCTTTTCATATTGTGAAAGGCAGCATGGACAAGCCCTTAATGGAACGGAAACTAGCATGTCAACACTGATTATAAAGCAGTACGTTTGGCAGTACTTTTGGCATTCAACCAATTGCACGTAGGGTTGGCCATAGCCAAATATACAAATATACACGGCGTACATGTATACACTTGTTAGCAGGGATATTACCAAATGTACGGACGTGTATGGTGTATACATACATTTCGGGATAACCTGAATGATACGGCATGCTCCAACCATAAGCACATACAGCCCTGCACAAGAAGCCTACTCACCTTGTGGAGGTTGGTGTGAGATTCAGGAGAGTTGATCACGCATTGCATGATCCTTGCAGCTCTCAGCTCTGTGCGTGCGTGCGTGCCTGTGTGCCTGTGCGTCTGCGCGTGCATGCGTGCGTGCATGCGAGTGTGTTCGTGTGTGTGTGTGTGTGTGTATGTGTGTGTGTGTGTGTATGTGGGAGTGTGGGTGTGCGTGAGAGTGGGTGTGTGTGTGCGTGCGCGTGTGTGTGTGTGTGTGTGTGTGTGTGTGTGTGTGTGTGTGTGTGTGTGTGTGTGTGTTTGTGTGTGTGTG
>Ga0307942_1003954_pt1 | contig 11928 bp, 15 predicted proteins | sample OrgLakmetagen175_FD_201846 | JGI IMG/M metagenome (GOLD analysis project Ga0307942, IMG submission 201846) | Saline water microbial communities from Organic Lake, Antarctica - #175 | ecosystem: Environmental > Aquatic > Non-marine Saline and Alkaline > Saline | place: Antarctica: Organic Lake...
AGGTAGATGATTCACACGCAAGTGGCGATAGCACCCCAAGCATGGATTACGGAAAAGGAGACGCCGCTGCCGGACAGCTCAGGAATTTGTCCAGCAGACACCTGTCCGTGCAAGTGAATTATCAGGTAGATGATTCACACGCAAGTGGCGATAGCACCCCAAGCATGGATTACGGAAATGGAGACGCCGCTGTCGGACAGCAAAGTACTCGTGTTTAGGGTTGGCCAGAACCGTATATACACACCGTATATGACCGTATGTATGGTGATTTCCCTGCCAAAAATACCGTAGGTATGTACACCGTATGTACGTATAAATATATGGTTCTGGCCCACCCTACTCATGTTGCTAAGCGGATTTGAGCCTACGACCCCAAAAGAGCAAGTCTACCCTGACTATGGCAGACTGGGCACATTCAGGGCAGTGACCCAGAGTCAAAACACTCTTGAAGAGGACCTAGTGCAATCATCTGCACCAGCAAACGTGTGTGGGCTAACCCGTTGCTACAGTTGTCTGGTACCACATGCAAGCAGTTTTTTTTGTGGCCTGTGTTTGCGTGCATGTGTGTGTGTGTGTGTGTATGTGCTCACGCAGAGCTTCCGTCCATCATCACTGGCAGGAAATATCGCTTTTCAGAGGGGCCCAGCGCATTATTATCCTATAGGAATGTGCTTGAACGACCACATCTCTGACACATCTCAGACACACATCAGTAACACACAACTCCTTGCAAGTTGACTGCCTCGCTTTGCAAAGCAAGCAGACCAATACACACCTGGATGCTCGGCCATGTGCTCATGCACACAAACTCACATGCAGGGAAGCCCCCCCCCCACCCACACCAGCGCACACACCAGCACACACACGCACACACATACACACACACCTGTATGCTTTGCCACCAGCCTTTGAGAGGCTGGCCGTCCAGTGTCGAACCACCGCACTGTGCGCCAGTAAGGGCGATCAGTGTGCGGGAATGGAAGCGGAGTGTGGGCCCCACCACACTGAACTCAATGCCTGCATATGGGCAACAGGTCCAAATAGATTTTGCGTGCGCGCACTTAGAAGACCAATGTGTGTGATAATTCCAATGTGGACTTAGACCACCAATGTGGACTTAGAAGATCTAATGTGTGTTTGTGCGCGCGCAGAGATGGAATGGTAGTAGTAGAGTGAGGGTCCTGCTTCCCTGAAAGCAGTGCCTGTATGCAGGCAACAGATCCAAACAAGTGTTTGGTTGTGTGCTTTGAAGGGGAGCCATTAGCAAATTGATGGGTCTTTTAGACCACAGCCAGCATACAAGCGGCAAACAAAAGGCTGGCTGTGGATCTTATAACCACTCACCAGGTGATCATTTACAATGAGCTGTCCAAGCAGCATGAATGGTTGCCATTTATACTGGGCAATTATAAGTAGTAACATCACTAAAACCCTGAAAAGACATACAGACACCAACGATAACCCTGGAACAGGGAACCTTATTTTGCTCTGCTTATACCGAGCAGTCTGAGTAACATAGCGATAACCAACTAAGTTACCCTGACAAGACACACAGGCACCAACGCTTGCCCGGGAACAAGGCAGCGACATAGCGTCCCATTGTTTAATTGATCGGTACCGTTATTATCTTTTCGTACGCAATTACACCTGCTGCACCCACACCTGCTGCATTCACCGTTCTGCATAGTTGTTCTTCAACAACCTATGTGTTTTCACACCTGCTGCGTCCTCTGGGTTCCCCACCAACGCATTGGCTGTGCGGTGCGCCAGGCTGTCCATGGGACCTACGAAAACAACACAGGCAGGAAATGGTCACAAGCGCTGTAGGCAGGGCAGGGATCAGTCACATACGACATTTGACACAGGCTGTGTGTGTGTGTGCGTGTGTGCGTGTGTGTGTGCGTGTGTGTGTGCGTGTGCGCGTACATGACAACATTCTATGCGACACAGGCAGGGATGAATTATATACAAGACGAGCAAGGGACGGTTACATACAACATATGACAAATGACACAGGCAGGGAGCAGGTTATTGCAGACAGAGATCAGTTACAAACGCTGCATGCAGGAAACGGTCAAATGCGACGCGGGCAGGGAGCAGTTCAGGGAGCGCTTGACCCATGACACAGGCAGGGACGGTTACATGACATATGACAAATGACACAGGCAGGGAGCAGTTCAGGGACGGAGCGCTTGACACATGAAACACGCAGGGATCAAATACATACAGCACAGGAGCGAGGAACGACATATAAAGGGAGTCGAAGGGAGAGGTAAAAAAAACAGCAAACTGTCAAGCTGCCTCCTGCCAAACAAGGACTGCTGCAAGCTTCACAACGCGCAGTCGTGTCAGAGGAAGCAGATTAGAAAGGTTGACACGTAGGAGCGTGATTTCAATTTTTCTTTTTCTGCTTTGTTTTTACGGGAGTAGGATTGACCAGAGCCCTTCTACACAACTTGAAATGACGACTACCCAGCTTGAACTGCCGTGCATTCGGCATGTGCATGTGTATGGTTCTGGGCCATGACGCCTACACCCTAAGAGTGTGTGACACCTATACAATCTGTGAGGAAGTGTCGTGCATTACACACACAGAGACCGTCCTAACCCAAACAAACAATGTGCTTGATCAAATGTAACGGCAACGAGTACCTACGAGCAGGGCGCTGACATCAAGGCCGCTAGTTTGAGGCCAGCCACCTGATCACTTATACTCACACAAGTACCCCCTATGCCAATCCACCCAATCATGCCCCCAGCTCACACACACACACACACACACGCACACACACACACACGCACACACACACACGCACACGTGCATACACACAGACGCACAAACACCCACACCCACACCCACACCCACACCCACACCCACACCCACACCCACACCCACACACCCACACCCACACCCACACACCCACACCCACACCCACACCCACACCCACACCCACACCCACACCCACACCCACACACACACGCACACACATGCACACACACACACATACACACACACAACATACCTGAGGGAGGCACCCCCACGTGCCACATGCCCGTGCGGCCAGGCCAGTCTTGGATACTGCTCTGCGTGCCTGGAGATAGCACCTCCACCACTTTGGGCTTGAAGGTCAGGCCTTGCAAAAACTTGGTGGAGGTGTTGCCCTGCTCAAAGCGGCTGTCCTCAACAATCGCCTGTTTTGTGTGTGTGTGTGTGTGTGTGTGTGTGTGTGTGTGTGTGTGTGTGTGTGTGTGTGTGTGTGTGTGTGTGTGTGTGTGTGTGTGTGTGTGTGTGTGTGTGTGCGTGCGTGTGCGTGTGCGTGCGTGTGTGTGTGTGTGCGTGTGCGTGTGTGTATGTGTGTGTGTGCACGTGTAAGTATGCGTGTGTATGTGCACATGCGTACGTGCGTGTGTGTATGTGCGTGTATGAAACTTGCATGGTAAGTATAAGCGGATCCTGCTGACTCAGCACCTGTAGGAGCTGCAGGTTGTTGGGAGGGCCCTGTATCTTGGTCTCAGACAGCGCTTGCTTCATCTTTTGCACAGCCTCTCGTCGTGTGGGTGCCCACACCATGAGCTTTGCCAGTAGTGAGTCGTAGTGGGGTGACACCTGAGCGTAGAGAGGCCAAGGATGTTACGTGTGTACATAGGGTTGGCCAAAACCATATATATACACCGTATATGACCGTAAATTTGGTGATTCCCCTGCCAAAAATACCGTATATACACCGTATATATATATGGTTCTAGCCAACCCTATGTGTACATGTCACTTGAGAAAAGGTGTATGACAAACTGGAGGTTAGTCCAACGGTGACCGGTGAAGCTGGTTCGACTCCAGAAGGCAGTTCTTAATATAAGTAGTCATATACACCCGCCCTACTGCCTTAGCCGTTGGTTAACTATAGTACGCTACGCACTTTGTAACAAAGGAGGGAGGGCACTGAGAGATCCGAGGGGGAGTGCCATGAGTGGACAGACAGATCTTATGTGCAAGACATGCCTCGCCTTGTAGCATTTCAGTCTGGAGTTTGTTGGTGTCTGCAAAGATCAGCTTTGGTTAAAAGCCAATAAAACACCACTTTCTTGCCAACAAGTTCTTACATTTCCTTAAACCTCACAATCTGGGTCCAGTTGCTCACACAGAACTGCTTTGAACAGGGGCACCTCCGCTCTACAGCAATCAAGCCACGTTGAATCACGCAACAATTGTGTGCCAGCCTTTTGGCCAGTGCACTACAAAGCGGGCTTTTCTGCTGCAATTTTTAAAATCACATGTTGCTGTTAAAGTTTGCTACGCTATGGCATGTTCCTGGATCATGTTTTGCTGTGCAACTTTGCTGTTATTTTTGCTAAACTCTGCATGCATGGTTTGACCTGTGCGTTCGACGTATACACCAAACCTTTTCCTAACCCTTATCCAAGCACATGATCATACTCAAATATTAGCCTGCGCACTGCTCTCGACCCATGTGTTCAGCGCAAACACCCAAAACTTTAGCTAGCTATGTCACTCTCCATTTACATACCGTACAGTAACACACACCGTACCGTGACATACCTGAGTGCCAGTCTCGACCCACGTGTCCACACGGACACCCAAAACTTCAGCTAGCTATGTCACTCTCCATTTACATACCGTACAGTAACACACACCGTACCGTGACATACCTGAGTGCCAGTCTCGACCCACGTGTCCACACGGACACCCAGCTTCTGGCTTTGCTGAGGAAACTCCACGTTCCCCAGGTCCCCTGGCGTGGGTTGAAAGTCACGCGCGGGGTCCTCCCCGTTAATACGCACCTGTGTGTGCAAGCGCATGAGATTGGTCCGTGCGTGTTTCACGGATCCTCATATTGAACCAACAACTGCTAGACAGCTTGTGGACATTTTGAGGGCTTTGTTGGTGCTTTAATTAAAAGCTTGCACAAGCAGGGGTTTTCTATACTCTCACAGGGAAGATTTCCTATGGAGTTGGAGTGAGAGTTACGTGCAAGAGAGCTAAGTCAAGCTCGTCTCTGTATGCATGCACTGCCGAAAGTCACATGCACTGAAGGCACGCGTGTAGGATTGGCCAGAACCACATATATACGGTGTATATACGGTATTTTTGGCAGGGAAACCACCAAACATACAGTAATATATGGTGCATATATACGGTTCTGGCCAATCCTACACACGTGCCTAGACGCTTTATGTCTGTCGTCTAAGCAACTGCTGTGATTCTTGAACACCTGCACGAACCTCAATAGCATGCCCTGTCGCTTTAATACTGCCAAGACCCTCCATCACCCCCGAGATGCTCTCCTTTGGAGCCAAGCCAGGGACCTGCAGGCGCAGCTGTGCCTCCACCACGTCCACAAAGCCGTGCACCATCTCTGTAATGCCGTGCTCAACCTGAAAATAATCCGGTGATCATATTAATTTGTTTCGAGCATAAAAGGATCCAGTGCCGCAGGTGTGGGCTGCTCGTGAGTAATGTTTGGTGGGGTGATTCTTTTCTTACCCAGGAATTTCGTAGGCGGTGCTTGTGTACCCCACTGGCCGACCCAATTCTAAATGCACAAAAGGGTGCTGTAGTGAGGCAGCATGCTACAAGAATTTACTGTACCTCTGAACCCTGTTCGCAGCTGTGTGCCGTATTCGTCAAGAGGCTGTCACAGTTACCCCCCTTTCACAGTTGCTTCTCTTGCACAATCACTTCATTTGACCTTCGGCTGTCACATTTACATTCCTTACACAGCCACTCCATTCGACCAGCGACTGTCACAATTTACCCCCCTACACAGTAACTTCTCTTGCACAATCACTTCATTCGACCTTCGGCTGTCACATTCACATTCCTTACACAGCCACTCCATTTGACCAGCGGATGTCACAGTTTACCCCCCTACACAGTAGCTTCTCTTGCACAATCACTCCATTCGACCAGTAGCTGTCACTTCTTTTACACAGTTACTCCCCTTTCCAAATTTACGTCATGAGTGGTTATAGTGCTTGCACGAAATATTGGGCAAGGTCTGTGAGGCGTACAAATGTGCAAAGACGGTGTGGGAACTATTTATGAGCAAACTGGAAGGGATTAAAGGGCTAGCTCCACTGGTTAAGGCTAGGGCACTACTTGTGTTGCTTTCCGTGTTTTATAGCAAAAGCTCTCTACCCTGGCCCTGACCCTTTCCAGCCTTGACTAGAAGCATTGCCTACCTGCAGGCATGTTGTTTTTTCGTGTTTTATAGCAAGCTGTCTACCCTGAGCAAGGCCATTTCCAACCTTGCATTCCAACATTGCCTACCTGCAGGCGGGCATTGACCTCAAGGAAGAAGAACTCCTTGGTGATGCCGTCCACCAGGAACTCCACGGTACTGAGTTATGGAGAACGGGACACATGAAATTAAAACGCAACAATGAGTGCCAGTGGATAAACAAAAAGCAGCAACTGTCTGCGCCACTGGAAGTTGCAGCAAGTGTGCAATAAGGAGCAGTGGTTGTGCTACAAAGAGAAAGCATGCAACTAGGAGCAGCAAGTGTGCAACAAGGAGCAGTGGTTGCGCAACAAAGAGAGAGCATGCAACTAGAAGCAGCAAGCGTGCAACAAGGAGCAGTGGTTGTGCTACAAAGAGAAAGCATGCAACTAGGAGCAGCAAGCGTGCAACAAGGAGCAGTGGTTGTGCAACAAAGAGGAAGCATGCAACAAGGAGCAGCAAGTGTGCAACAAGGATCCACAGGTGTTGTACGAGGAGGAATGCAAGCAACTAGGAGCAGCAAGTGTGCAACAAGGAGCAGCACTCGACCAACTGTGGAGAGGAGAGTGGCGCGACTAAAAAAGTTGAGAACAGTGTGGACTGCAATACAAGCATATGGTACCAATCAGGCTAAAAAAGTGAGAACAGTGTGGAGCGCAATAAAAGCATATGGTATTGATCAGGCTTGCCCTACCACAACTGCAACAACTGAAGAGCAGGACTTACCCCGCAGAGCGGTAGCAGCAGGTCCTGCGTGCACAATGTGTGTGTATATGTGTGTTTATATGCGTGTGTGCGTGTGTGTTTGTGTTCACGTTTGTGTTGAAGCTTGTGTGTGTGTGTGTCATTTGCAAACACAATATGGCAAGATTGTCTAAAATTGTCAAGCCGGAATCAATGCAGGATGTTGACCAAGAATTTGTCAGCTTTCTTAACATAGGAAGGAGTTATTATAGATGGAAAGTCCTAACGCACCTGCCGAGGGACACAGCAGCCTGAGTGAGACGAGTTCTCAGGTCTTCATCCACTAAAGGAGAGGGTGATTCTTCAAGGACCTGCACACAAATGCACGCGCAATTTTCGCCTGAATGTCAGGGCCAACATATTTCATGGCTCATGATCTCATACCCCACAGTCACACCAGCACGCACCCCACATCTTGACAACCCAAAGACCACGGGACTTTTTTCGTCGTACCTGAGCTTACCTAGGCACGGAGGCATTTGTGGCTGGCCAAGACATGGCAGACAAAGAAGACAAGGCAGACAAAGAAGACAAGGCAGACAAAGAAGACAAGGCAGACAAGGCAGTCAAGAACGACCTCGGATTTTCTAGTTTCTAACCTTCAACCTTAACCTTACCCTTACCCTTACCCTTAACCTAAGACGGACACCCCCGTAGATGCCTTTGCCATCATGACCCACCTTCTGGTGCCTACGCTGGATAGAGCACTCTCGCTCGCCCACCTTCGCCCACCTTCGCCCACCTTCTGGTGCCTACTCTGGATAGGGCACTCTCGCTCGCCCAAGTGCACGACCCACCTTCTGGTGCCTACGCTGGATAGAGCACTCTCGCTCGCCCAAGTGCATACAGCCGCCGTTTCCGTCTCCGAATATTTGGACCTCAACATGGTGAGCCTCTTCGATGTACTTTTCCAGAAACACCTGCGCCGTCGGTCGTGAGCAGTACTGAGCATGTTATACTGAATTACAAAGCGACGCGGCAAGGCCTGGGTGTGGCTCGTGGCTTCTTTGCTTCTTTCCCTTGCACCATAACGTGCGAAGTGGTCTCTACTACTCCAACGTTCTAGCACAATTCTTCAAATTCCTGGGTGTTGAAGTAGCGTGCCTCCTTGACTCTCCCAGACAAGACAAGCCCCAACATGACACTTCAATGTGTCAAAACTAAAACCTGGGGCTCTCCTTACTCTGTTTACAGATATGGCGGCCTTTTCCATGAACACCACCACCACATTCCCTTCTCACCCTGTTATTTCCTTACTCTGTTCAGAGATACGACGGCCTTTTTCCTGCCGGTAGCAACACCACCACAAACCCTTCTCACCCTGTCGTTTCCTTACTCTGTTCAGAGATACGACGGCCTTTTCCTTGTTGGTAACAGGCAAACAAAAAAGAAAGCAAAAACATTTCCTGCTGGTAACAGCACCATTAAGCATATTCCCTTCTCACCCCGTCGTTGCCAAAAAACGCAGCGCCTTGCTTCTGGCTCATTTCAAACTGCCGCTCCACATCTTGCTGGTTGTGGCAAATGTAGATGCCCATGCCCCCACCTCCCCCTGTGGCTTTCAGAAGTATGGGGTACCCAACCTGCATGTAGGGTTCAGCGGGGCTCAGCACAGCTTTGAGCGCTTCAACACTGCCCTCTCCTAAAAGAGCACACTTTAAAGTTACCCCAAAGTATGGATCTCCGGCCGTTCTATGATCATGCATGCATGCGTGCACGTGTGACAAGTACTGCATCCATACACTTCTAGCCGATGCTTCATGTGCTGCGCACGTGTACAAATAATATCCCATCGTCACCTTAATGTCTTACGACGACTAGGAGTGTGCACTTTGCAGCACCCGATACTTCAATGGCTTTCCATCCTAGAAAGGATAGTTAACGCAGAGAGCGTCCTCACCGCCTGCACAATATCCCCTATTGCTTACCTTTGCAGCAGCTGCCACAGCATCCGCGCCACTCAGGAGAAGAGGGCTTCCACTTAGGACAGGCACCTGGGTAGGGAGAGTAGGGAAGGTCCGTGTGAGCAACAGCTTGTGTTTATGGAAATTGTAGACGACCACATAAGACAGGCACCTGGGTGAGGGAAGGTCCGAGTGAGAAACATTTTTTTGGTATCTAGTCAGATCCAGTGGACAAATTTTGTATCCAGTCTGATCCAGTGGACAATTTTGATGGTAGCTGGCACCAAAGCAGTGGCTCTGTTTCCTTATTCAATGTAGGGAGTGGTATTCACTGCCTGCGTAGCTCTTTATTTCTACCAAGTGGCTGCTTCGTGATTCATGTGGGGAGAACTACCGCTGACTGCGTGTCGTGTTTACTTCTTCCGAGTTGGTAACTGTGAAAGCCTCCTCGATATTTTTGCCCCTATCCAGGCAAGAGAAAAGGGAAGGACAGAAAAGAACGCAGAAAAACACTGCCAATTCCTGCTCCGGCGTGGATGGTGCTTGGCAGGATGGCCCCGACCGGGGCGAAGCACATGAACCGGGGAGAAGCACATCGACCGAACCGGGTAGAAGCACATGAACCGGGAAGAAGCACATCGACCAAACCGGGGAGAAGCACATGAACCGGGGAGAAGCACGTCGACTTGGAAGCACATTTATCTGAAACAAGAAGCAACAGCACTTACTCCTGCTACTTCCTAAATGTGAACAGTTAAGCTATGTAAACAGCTACGCTTTGAAAAGATCAGTGTATGCTAGGGAAAGTCCTTTGACAAGTGCCCAAACCGACCTTAGCCTTTTCAACAAATGCTTTAGGTAGTAAATTAACTGCCTGCGTGCATGCACAGCATTTTCACTTTCTTTTCATGAGGATTGCCTGGCCATCTCAAAAACTGACAGGTATCACGCCGAACTCAACATTTTTCAGGTTTCTCATTTGCTGACAATCCTATTACAAGCTTTATTTTGCGCACTTACACCTACCCCTGCATCCTCAGCTAATCCCCGCGCCACATGCTTGAGTGCAAAGTCATGCATTGTCTTCGCTCTGGGTCCCAGCCACTCAACTCCAGCCTACAAAAGCAACAGGATGAGCAGGCCACAAGGGTAGTGAGCATTCCATCCGGGATAGATTATTACGGGCGCAAAGTTGTAAATCATTAGCTCCAATTCGGCTCTGACTATCTAGCGTGTGTGGGTCATTTGCTCAGCTCATTGTTGGCATAGAGCAATGAGCAAAATGGATCACTGTAAGAGGGGAGCTCCCACCTGAGTGACAGCTTCACAAAACTCTTCGTTCTCTGAAAGAAATCCGTATCCAGGGTGAACAGCAGTCACGCAGTGCTTGTCGATAATCTGGCAGAGTAATGAGGCAATAGCGTAATTTGATTTGTCTTCATTGTTGTATGTGTTTGTGTGTGTGTGAGAGTGAGTGTGTGTGCGTGCATGTGCGTGTGCGTGTGTATGTGCGAGTAAATTTGGCAAAATCAGAACAGAGGCACGTCAGCGGTGGGCAGGAATCTGCATACCCTGCTGATTCGCACCTGGAGCAGCATCTCTTTGTTTGTATAGTTCCGTGGATTTTCTCCAAGGCACACAGAAATGGTTGCTTCCCTGTGTTTGTGTGCCAACGCAGTGCAAGCAGTGGAAGTTGATTTCATGTGCACGTTTGACGTATGCAAGCACAATAACTCGGCTACGAATGCAGGCACATAGATGGGGATCTGCATGCAAGTGCCCAACACGACACACACAGACAAACCTGGCATGAGGAGCCAGGGCATCAATCTTGGTGTAGACGGACAGAGTGCGCAGGCCAAGTTTCACACACGTGCGAATGACACGCCTAGCAATTTCTCCTCTGTTGGCCACCAGGACCAGGGGATCTGCATCCACTGTATTATGAAGTGAAAGGGACAGGTAAAATAGAGAGGGCGGAAGGTGTGCAAGCGTGTGAGTCAAAAGAAGTATGCTGTGCTGTGCTGAAATTGGAAAAGCACGCAGGCCCCTCACCAAATGCATCACAAATGCAGCAGATGACGTATTTGGCATCAGCTTTAAACGCTGGACAACCTTGACACACACGCGCCCCACACCCCAGGCAATCCTGCAGTTCTTGCCATCCAGTTCTTGCCATTCTTCCTCTCTTTCACATTTGCATCACCTCGCACGCCTGCAACTCCTTACCGCTACAACAACTCCTTACCTGAAGGCATGTTTAGGAGGACTTGCTTTGGACTTGCTTTGGACTTGCTTTGGGCAGCGTCCACGCACAACACAGAGGAAACACAGCAAGGCGACGAGAACAAAATTAAAAATAAACTAAGCCATCAGAAGGGTCCGTGATTCGGATTAGGCCTAGACTAGATTAAGGCCCACGGGAGGTACTTATTAGGCCTCAATGTTGCCCTCACGTTGAAGGCCCTGTGTATGCCCCTGCTTCCCCTCTGACATGATCAATCAATCAATATTTGCAAAGACCTCGACGACGACGAGAATCGATGGACCTCCAAGCTCTGCACGCAGCGTTCGAAACCGGAGCGCTGACTCCCTCCGAGCTGCTGCGTTCACGGTACCCGTCGCTGGCACAGTCCAGCAGGAGCATTTTCATTTCGCTCGCCCCCCTTGATGCTCTGTTGGAAGCAGCTCGCGTCCTGGAAGGCCTGCCCCCCCTGCAGCGGGCCTCCAAGGCCCTGTGGGGTGTCCCCTTTGCTGTAAAAGACAATGTGGACGTGGCAGGATGGCCCACCACTGCTGCCTGCCCCTCCTTCTCCCACATCCCCACCACTTCGGCCCCTGCTGTGCAAGCCTTGCAGGACGCAGGTTCGTGAATTTGCCGTTCCTTGGACAGAACACACACACACACACACATACACACACACACACATACACGCACACACTCTCCCTCACACACACACACACACACACACACACATGCACGCACACACTCTCTCACACACACACACACACACACACACACACACACACACACACACACA
>Ga0307942_1003959_pt1 | contig 11920 bp, 12 predicted proteins | sample OrgLakmetagen175_FD_201846 | JGI IMG/M metagenome (GOLD analysis project Ga0307942, IMG submission 201846) | Saline water microbial communities from Organic Lake, Antarctica - #175 | ecosystem: Environmental > Aquatic > Non-marine Saline and Alkaline > Saline | place: Antarctica: Organic Lake...
TAAGGTAAGGTTACATCACTATATATGCCTCAAAGGGCATCTCAGCGGAAGTTTGGAAAAAGCCTGAAACTATACCTGGCTAACAAAAGAAACAGAAGCTAGAGGAAACATGAAAGATGTATCTTCCCAAATAAATAGATAAAGAGTACAGAATAAGAACAAGTACTAGTAATTGCATGGACAAAAAGAGGAAAAAAGAGAAATACTACGCAGGCAGTGAACCAATCCCTACATTGAAAAGAAAGCCACTTTGGCACCGAGTACCGTAAAACTCCTTAACCAGCAGACACAAAAGGCCCACTCAGGAAGGTTCAACAATGTTCCAGAAGGAGAAAACAAGTCACATACAGACTGGAGTACCAGGCTTAAACAAGCAAGAGCACCAGGCACAGGGGCTGCAGAGCTAAGCTAAGGGGACCAGGGATGACCACCCTGGACTAAAAGATATAGAAGTTGATCGATAACGAATTTTGTGAAAGATTTAAGTCAGGCAAAGCTCCACCCGGCATTGCGCTCTCAACAGCACCTACAACCTGGAGCCTTTTGTAAGATTTAGCAGTGAGAATCCCAGACTTTCAAGAGGCTTGCTTTTGGACTCCAGACGTGCACTCTGTCAACCAGATGCACCCTTAAAGTTTCAAAGCGTACTCGATTATTATCAAGAGCCAGTTTCAAGTCATGTCTGCAATCCTTCTTATCCCCTTTGGTTTTCACTGTCTGCGTTTTGTCAAACCATTCACTAAAACTAAAAATACAATTTGCAACAAATTATGACTACACTATTCTAATCGTACAAGTCTCAGAGTCAATGTCACCTGGCGGCAGCTACTGGTAAAATGGCATCTATGCACTGATATGTCCATCGCCTCCCTCCTCTCTGTCCATCTCAGATTCTCTGAGCAAGGCGTCTACCTCAGCAGTCATGTGTCGAGCCTCAACCATGAGCTCATTGTACTGTTGTGCAACAGTTTGGTGTCCCTGCTCTTCCAGATCCTGGGGAAAGGAGGAGGGCAGGGGTGAAACGATTGTACGCACCTCTGAACCTAACCTCCTTGCCTTTTCCCCTTCTACAGATTGAACACCATTTGAAATCTAATTCTAACACATGCTTAAATCCTGTTGCTTGCCAAGCTCTGAGGTAGGTCTGGGTCCATAAATGGCAAAATCTGGAAGATAATCATTGTACGTGCTCCAATGCAAAAGCAACAATGAATATGGCTTGGTCACGACTGGCATGGATTAGCAAAAGAGCTGTGCATCCGACTTACGTTCATCATTGTGCGTGTCCCTTTGGATTCTTCCTCAACGCCAGCGGCGATCGAGTCCACTTCACGGATGGCTTGGAGCAGATCCTAGAGGCGAACATGAAGTTTGGTTTTACATCTCACCAACTACAGAGCAGGCAAGAGCACTCAGAGACAGAGTATGCTGCGTTGACGACAACTATTTTAAAGTCCCGTCCTCGAGTCTTTCATATCCAATCTTCTGGTGAGACTTATCAAGTCTTATGGCATCAATCCTGCCAACAACCGCCCATTCTATTTGACTGCAGGGTTTGAATGGTAAAACTCATTGCATTTTATAAGCACACCAATGAATTGAAATAAGAAAGCTTGTGTATTTGTCAAACAGACGCTCTGTCTGCACACCTGTAATTCAGCCTCCCTCTGTGCCTTGCGCGTTTCAGCAGCCCTTGCCACAGCCCTGTGCGCCGCCTGCGTGGTGGTGAGGTACAAGTAGGACAGAACATTAACAAGAAGGCAGAGAGTAAGGAATAACAGGCGTGTTATATACATGCAAAGCTCTGTGCCGTGGTGTGGGCATCAAAAAATGAGTTTATGGAGTACGTAGCAAACAGGATGAGCATGCGCTTCCTAACCCTCAAACGGGTAGCTGGAGCAACACACTACCAGCAAGCGTGCTCACTTGCAATGATGCTTGGCTAGAAGTAAACTGTATGTTTTGTTGCAAACAATGAAAGGTGGGACAATAAGCAGCCGATGCTGCAGCCACTTGCATCACTGGGTCATCATCCAAAGCGCCCCACTCCATCCTTTCACCTACACGTGTCAAGCGTGAGGTGTGGACGTGCAAAAAAAGCTGTATAGGAAAGAGAGCACAAAAGTCACCAGTTCACCTGCTTTGCTATTTCAGCATGTGTCGCTGCCTCGTTGATTGCTTTGCTGTGGGCGTCCCACCGCCTGTCAGACCTCAGATCACCACTCTGCACACCCTGGTCCCTCCTGCTCGGAAAGCCAGCAACAGTCACACGCTCTCCAAAAGTACCCTCAGAGCCCTCTCCTGCCTGTGCCCGCTCAGAGCTCCTATCAAGGGGGTGATGGCCAGCCTTGTCTGAGGTGGACGTTTGATCCAAGGACACAATGTGCTGCTCAGTTGCTCCTTGCGCATGCTGCTGCTGCTGAGTTTGAAGAGAGAGGCCCAGGTCTTTGTGCCTATTTTGGTGGAGCTGCTTTTGTTGACCTGCTGCCTGCCTGCCAATGTCCGGCTCACCTCCGCGTGCATCCTCGTGCGCTGTGTGCAACGGTGTTACCACTCTTGGCCAAGTAGGCAAAGGAGGAGTTGCGGTGGTGGCAGGTGGGAGGCGTGCTGCAACTTGCAGCGTAAGTGGGTGGAAGCAGGGAGGGGTTGGTGCGTGGCTCTGACCAAAAGCCTGCTGGGTGTGGGGTGCATACTGCTGCTGCTGCTGCTGCTGCCTATGCTGCTGCTGAATGCGCAGCAGGCGCTGGCGTGCTGCTGCACGAACTGTATTAATTTGGTTGTCAGAAATTGGAAGGGATTCGGCAGAGGGGTGCTGGGGCAGGGGAGGGGCAAGAGCAGGTGGGGAGGGTGCAGGTGGGTGGAGGGGTGTGACGTCCATGACCTGAGGAACATTGACACTTGTCAAGTGAATACTTGTGCAAGCATGTGTGTTTGTTTGTTCCATGTGCTATAGAAAATAGGCAGGTTTGCCGAGCACTCAAACTAAGAACGGAACTCTAAAAACGTCAGTCACCAAATGCCTAGTTATGCCCTTAAAGAGCCGTGATGACTGAAGGAACTCATATGTGACTCAAATGAGCATACTTAATTTGCAGTCGGCCTTTTGTGAATTCTGCTGGTGGACCCTCGCTTCTTATGTAATTGTTTGGCACTGCCTTGCTCTGCCAGGCACAACACTCGTCCCTCATCATGCGCACACACACAGTCACACCAAACACACACAGAGACACGACACCTGCAGGAACTCTGGCTTCCTCTGGCCATGTGCTGGCTTCAGGCGGCTGGGCAGTACGCTGGCACCCGCAAACTGCTGACGTTGTTCTGCCACGTGCAGGAATGCAGGGGCACCACCTGGGAGGCGTGGTTGTTGTGGAAGATATCATCACAGTCGGCAACGGATGGGCATTGGCAGGACAGCATAGCAATTAGATTGTTTAGCTGAGGGGTCATGATTGACCCACCCCTGCAAGCCTCAAATATATCTATGAGGTCAAACGTGCAGGAAATAAATCGAGTGATCTGCTAAGAAATGGCTGGAAATCAAATGGATTGCTGACTTGACACAGGAAAACAGGTTGGGCCACCATTAAAAAACTTCAAAAAAAGGTGCAATACATCAGTGGAGGTATACATCAGTGGAGGTACAATACATCTGAATATATAGTAGTTTTTTGTTCGCTTGCAGACCTAAAAATCTGGCAAAATGAAAGAGCGTAAATCTTGTTCCAGATTACTTTAAACTTTCAATAGGTACCATTTGGCGCGTATGCCTGCTTGCATTTGAAACGTGGAAGGCAGTGCCAAGTGCGCTCCTCTTTCCAACCCTTGCTTGTCAAACAATAAAATGAATGACAAGCCCATGCTTGAATATTGATTCCACCTACCCACATACCTGTATGCGCATCATACCCTTCACAGAAGCATTTTTTTGGAGCGACACCATCATGGTTGTACGGGCTATTTGATACCTTGAATATGAAATGCATTATAAACACACACACACACACCTAGTCCAGCTGGCAGGATTGGGACAAGGGGTGGTGGTCGTGGTGGTAAACCGGAGCCCGCGAGGAAAGCAGGAGGGGGTAATGGCTGAAAGGGGGGATGTGCACGCATGAGGGGCATGGTGTGGCTGTGGTGATGGGTGGCCAATTGAGCAGATCTGGGCAAGGGCGTGACAGGCAACACAGTGGCATGTTGCTGTTGCCGTTGCTGCTGCTGCTGCTGCTGCTGCTCCAAGGTGTGCGTGAGTGGGGCCTGCTCTGGGGGCTGCTGTAAGAGGGTGCTGTCTACCTTGCAAGCCTGAAGTATCAGTGCCGCAAGCTCATGTGCAAGCTGCTCAGATGTGGGCTCCTGCTGCTGCTCCTCATGAGAAGGTGACTCCTGCTGCTGCTGCTGCTGCTGCTGCTGTTGGTGCTGCAGCTGCTGGGGCTCCAAGTGCTGTTGTTGCACCACATTGCCGCTGGTAAGGGACGTGGGAGGATCACCTTGGTGATAAAAGCTAGGTGAGGGTGATGGGGGTTGGACAGGGAGGGCACTGTCGTCTGAAGGGTGTACAGGAGGTGCGGGAAGTGCATCGGGTATATCGCACGGAGCAGAAAGAGATTGTGGGTTTGCTTGTAGGGAGGGAGTTAGGCTGCTGCTTGCCTCCTCACGCGCGTTGGACGGAGAAGGGGCGGGTGGTAAGCTGAGGTTGGTGCAAAAAATCTGGATCGGGGTGGATGGATTGCGGCCAAGCAGAGCGTGCAAGCCAAGATCCACGGCTTGCATAGACTGTGCAGCTTCAACTGCTGGGTGCATGGATGCCGCGGCCTCCGGCTGGTTGTGATTTGTCACAGCTTGCGCCTGCTGTTGTTGGGGGTGCTGCTGTTGCTGAGGGAGAAGCTGCATTTCTCCCCCCACACCGCCTTGCTGCTGTTGCTGGCCGAGCTGCTTTGATCCCTGCCTCTGCTGCAGATCGTGCTCTGGACAGAGCCGCTCCAGGCTCTGACACTGCTGCTGCTGTGACAAGAGGGATCGCTGCACCAACTGCTGCTGCTCCAGCTGCTGCTGCATCTGACTCTCCTTCATTGCCTGCACCTTCTCCTCTTCCTGCCTCTGCGCCCGCGCCATCTCCAGCCGCTCCTGATGCTGCTGCTGCGCCTCCTGCAGCTCCCTAGCTCTAGCCTCCCCTGCTGCAGTCACTGCAGCCCTCGCCGTTCGCACTTGCTCCGCGAACCCCTGCTTCCACTCCTGTGCCGGTGCATTTGAACAAGGACATGAGCGCCCTTGGAACCGAGGGCAAGGAGCTGGTCAGGCGGTCAGCATTGAGCATGTTGAAGTTCTAGCAGGACAGTTTGAGCGCTCCTGGCCGGGAAGCCATGCCAAGCAAACAGTCAGCAGGGCATGTGACGTGAATTTATGCCTGGAATTGTAGCCGGACTGGCACTTTAATTTGGTGCTGTATATATATTGGTTTAGGGCGGGCTTCAAGTCGAAAGAATCGGCAGTCTGAGCTAGATGCCTGCTGGGTATCAGATGCAGCACCCCAGTCATAGCGAGAGCTCCTGGAAATGTAGTTCAAATCACTAACTAGCCCACAGCCTAAATTTTGCAGAATGTTCTCTTTCTACAAGACCTTGCACGCTCCCCAGCAGCACGGTACTCTCAATTATTGGCGACGGTCTGTGTTACAGTCACACACGCACACACACATCCACACATACACACACGCTTGCACACACAGCCCAGTCATGCCTGCACCGTCAGCTGTGCTCGCTCCTCAATGACGTGGGAGTGCAGGATCTCATCCATGACCGCGTAAGGAGAGGATCTGATGGGGGGGCACGACTCGTCGGGCACTGCTTGGCTCGATAGCCGCATCTCCATTTGCGCTTGTACAACTTGATTGATCGGTGGGCTGGCAGTGCTGTTACTGACCCCTGCTGTCTCTACTGCTGGTGAGCCATCCCTGTGCTGCGCAGTTGTACTGGGCTGCTCTTCACTGTGTGGCAGCTGAGGGCTCAGGCTAGGTGGATCGACAGAGACCCCTGCTGAGCCTGCAGCAAATCTGCCTGTACTTTCTGCAGGCACCAGCTCTGGCTGCATTTGGGCCATGAACTTGTCAGCAAGGGCCGTACTGTGCTGCAGGACAGCATCTGCGTCAATTGCAGGAGGGAGGGGCGTGAGGAGAACAGGAGGGGTCTGTGTTTGAAGCTGCTGCTGCTGCTGCTGCTGCTTTTTCTTGTCCTTCTTTCGCTGATTTTTGCTCCTGTTTTTGCTGGGGCTAGGGCTTGCGACAGGGGGCTGGGTGTCGTGAGAAAAGCTTTGTGGTGCCTCTGCCACCTTCCCAGGGCTACTCCGAGACAGTGGTGGTACTGATGCAGAAGCCTGCTCACTCCCTGCGGTTTCTATGCTAGGGGCGCGCATGAGTGGAGAGGTGGCTGAGCGTCCTTTTGGCGGGTGCACGGGCAGTAAAACTGCTGCACTACGTCCGCCCACATGCACACTCCCCTCTTGCTGCGGTGGTGGCATTGTTGCTGCGCTGACTGTTTGATTACTGGCCGAGGAGGCAGGAGCAGCTTTGCCAGAGTCTGGCTGCAACACTGCAGCTCCCTCTGTTTGTGTGCCAAAATTTGTGGCTGGGGATGCTGTGTCACCGTAGATGGTAGAGGCAGGGATGGACGGTGGTGTGAGGGTTGCGGGCTGCTGCTGATCAAGAGAGGGAACAAGCTGCTGCTGCCCCTGGCCTGGTAGTAGAGTGCTTGCTTGGGGATGTGGGTCAAAGTGGTCCTGTTGTGATGGTTGCGGAGGTGGTGGCTGTAAGGCATGGATTCCTTTTGAGCCAGGCTCAGTCCTGGACAGCTGAGGCGTCCATCCGTGCGTGGGGGCCAGAGCACCTGAGAGCATAACAGCACGTGCATCAGGAGTAAGCAGCAGCATCTGTGACGCAGGCTCTCATACATCATGTCAAAGCGGCAATGATGGTATGCCTCTGAGCAGCAGTTCATGTGTGATCTGTGAGCAGCACGTGTGACCTGTGAGCAGTACATGTGTATGTGCCTGAGCAGCACATGTGTATGTGCCTGAGCAGCACATGTTTTTATGCTCTTAGGAATGGTGACAGCATATGCTACGTCATGAATATGGACACGGGACGTGTGTATACATGTGTGTGTGTGTGCCTATTTGTCCACTGGTGGGAACAGGTAAGGCTACATCAAATGTCCAATACCTGGCAGCAGTTCCAGCGCCGACCAGGCTGAGAAGCCAGGAGGAAGGTGCGCGGTGAAGGAGCAAGGGTGAGTGTCTGCCGTAAGCTGTTGCTGCTGCTGCTGCTGCTGCTGGCCGGTATCAGCCGAGCTACAATGCTGCCTTTGCTGCTGCTGCTGTTGCAGGCTTTGGTGCTGGCTTGGGCGGCAGGTGTGGCTGCGCCCTTCTGCTCCAATTAGACCCATGCCTTGTGCGCTCTGGGCTGCAGGGATGCGCTGACCATCTTGCATATTGTCAAGCACCAGTTGCGGCACCATGCCTGCCAGCTGCATGTAATCACAGTCCTCAGGATGGCGTGGCCTGCGAGTACCATGCATGTGTGTGTGTTTCTTTGGTGTCATGTGTTTTGTTGGCAAATGCGTATTTGATTGTGTGTGTATGTGTTTGGAATCTTGGTAGACGTGAATACATGGCAAGCAACGGGGAAAACATGTAGGATACTAAATCCAGTGTAGGAGTAACAGTAAGATTCGGTGCAATCCAGGCAAACTTAAGGTGGGGAGCAGTTGATTAGGAGGTGGTTGTGACGCACGAACAAGGTTTAAGTTCATCCATTCATATGCATAATTCCCTCCACACACACACATTCACATACACACACTAGGATCCAGCCTAGTGCACCTGCTGACAAAACGCAATCACCTGTGAGGGCGACTGACAGCCTGGCTCACGAGGTGTAAGGTCTCTGGGGTGGTCTCCAGCAGATTAGGCCATGAGCAAGGGTCGTCCATGACTTGTGCAAACGATGGTGCACTTGCTGGTGCAGAGGGTTGCTGGCGTTGGCGACCAAACAGGAACCTGTGGGGCTGCGGCTGGGAATGAGGGTCCTGTGTGTGTTGTGTGTGTGAGCTTGTGTGTGTGTGTGTGTGTGTGCGTGTGTGTATGTGTGAGCTTGTGTGTGTGCGTGTGTGTGTGCACGCGTGTATGTATTTGCGTGTATGAAAGGAGGTGGGCGGATCAAAGTTTAGGCACGTGATTCTTAGAAACGAAGCTAATTACAGGAGAGCAGGTTTAAACTTCAGCTGGCCAGCACTACTTCTGCGCCTTTCGGCTTCACCTCAAAACGCCTCTCTGCAACGGGCTCCCCAGGATAGGGGACTACATGCGCTGCTGCCATCTCATCTGCATGATGCGTAGGAATAGGCTGCACAAGTTCACACTTCAAAGAACTTCAGAAGGGAGAGGGACTTGCTGCAAAGTGCGGAGCGGAGCTGTTCTATATCATAATAATTTGGCATTAAAGCATTGAAAGGAAATAGCCAGGAACACCATCTATCAATTACCTGGAATAACGCCCAGTGTGTTGTGCTGAGCATCCTGCCCCACTTTGCAATGCAATGAGCCCAGCAATTGATGGGTGCGGCTGGCCGTGTTCTGACCTGCTGTGTTGCTAAGGCTTGGACCACCTGCATGCATGCATTTGAGGACACTCACACATGAGTGTTGCGTGAAGAGCGCTCACAGCATGCACGCGCGCAGCATGCACAGCACTTTCATTGCCGCAACGACAGGCAGAAGGACCAGTGTTTGAACGGGGAGTTCACATGCATAGCATTTGCATTGCCACAATAGGCAGAAAGGTACCAAGTAAATGCAAAGCGTTATGTTGTTCACGCGGATGTGGGTTTAAATGTCCATGCGATCACACAAGCTGCAACCTTACCTAGATCCAGGGAAATGAATAAATAAGGGGATATGCTAATGTGGTCTGATGGCTGGTCAGACGAATCCAATTAGTTTGAAGGAAGCAATTGCCATACCTAGATGCCGTGCTATAGTGTCCTCTGTCATATGCCGATCAGTTTACTAGTGGCCTGTTTGGAGCTCTCCTTCAAATGCCGTCACCCCTCACACTTGCACAAACACACACACACACACATACACACACACGCACACGCATATACTCGCGCACAAACACAAGCCCTCCTTGCCTTGCATCCTTGCCCCAGCACTCCTCCTGGGCTTCCCTTCCTGCCTCTTCCCCATGGTTGCATGTTCTTCACACTCTCCCCCCTGCTGCCTATCTTCGCCTCCGCCTGCTTGCCCAATTCGCAGCAGCCTTACGCCAGCCAGCCCTCCCTTCTGGAATTGTGCTCCCTCACCCCAGCTCTGCCCAGCACCACCCATCAGGCCAATGCCCACGCCTGCTTCAGCTGTGCTGAGATAGGCGAAGGGCTTGCTTATGGTGGTGGGAGGGGGGTGGGCGTGCGTCAGGTTGAGGCCCATCCTAAGTGGCATAGGTGCTTGTGATGCAGGCAGCTGGTTGCGGGCGGGTGATGATGTGGGGTGGGGTGCTGCCGGGGGGTGGAGAAGGATGGAGGTGGGATTCCTGTGAAAAGGTCGTTCGGAGCGCAACGTGCGCACAGAGGGAGAGTTGAGGGTAGGGGATGCGTGCTGCTGCTGCGCTTCTGTTTTGCAAGACGGCTGCTGCTGCTGCTGCTGCTGCTCCTTCTGCTCCTCCTGCCCAGGATGCTCCTGCTCTTGCTCCTGTGGCCGCAGCTGCTGCTGCTGCTGCTGCTGCTGCTGCTGCTCTTTCTGCCCAGTTTGTCGGTCTTGCTGCTTGCCAGCCTCTGATAGTGAGCTGCCAGGCGCTTGTGATGCAGAGTGGCCTGGTAGCTGGTGGTCATCAGCATCTATGGCCACGCAGGGCACAGCTGCAGCTGCAGCAACAGCAGTGGGAGCAGGGCTGCAGGAGTTGGGCTTAAGGGTCACCCTTTCTGTAGTCACTCCCTCACTTGTGGCTGCCTTATCAGGTACGTGGCGGGATGAGATGGTGCACACAGGAATGGATGCGGGCTTGTACGTGCCGAGCTGCTTGCAGAAGGGCTGGGGTCGGATGAGCCTGATGCCTTTTATTGTCGTGGTAGGGGGCAAGCAAAAGGAAGGAGGTCGGTTTGCAACGAACGGTGTTCTGATTTCGTACTAGCTGCTGCTGAATTGGTATTAGCTTAAACAACTGGTGTCAAGGTGCAAACACAAGCGGTGAGCTGTTAGGGTGTTGGCGCACAAGCAAGGGTGAGAGCTGAGAAGAGTCCGTACTCAGTTGCTTCAGTAAGAGATAAGGAAAGATCAACGGCAGCTGAATAAACGTGATGTGACAGGTAGTCCTGGTTTTTTTGTTTTCCTTCCACTTTTTTAGCACATTAACGTCCTTCCTGTCTCCTTTGTGCTTGCTTCCTACCACGGTTGCACGCCCAACCATCCAAGAGCTGTAAGCAAGCGCACGGCAGTGCAAGGCATCCGGACGATCAAGTTGCAACACACGTTCACACATTCTTACCTGCATTAGCAGGGTCCTTCAATACCCGCACTGGTGCTGGAGTTGTATGGCCTCGCTGACGTGACCCAGGCAAGCAGTTTGCATCAAGGGCCTTGAGCGGTATGCGTTCCCTGTTCTCAGGTATTTAGTAGTTGTGCATAAACATGCAGAATTACATGGTTTCCCTTAAAGGTAAGGGACAAGGGTAAACTCAGCTGATAAGACTTCCTAAGCACAGGCGCACTGCATTTTAACTTGTGTGGACACAGATCTGAAGACGAGCACTACTGCTGTGCGAACTGCATGAAACAAACAGAAAAGGGGCCGCTTTGCGGGGTCGCTTTGGTCGAGCACCAGGGCAGGCACAAACACGGCACAAACTCGGCATACAGCGAGCGAACCACTGCAAGTCCCAGAAACAAGCAAAATACGTGTGGCGAGCCGTTGTATTCAGGTAACAGCCAACAAAGAGGGTCATGGCCTATACAGCCAGCGTAATTGAGGGGCCACCTTTTTGGGGGCTACCTTTTGGAGCCAGTGTGATTGAGGGGGCGGTGTGAACCATTCGGGGGCGGTGTTAACCTTATGGAAGCATGTGCAGTTGTAAGCCACTGTTTCTGGGCAGGTGGTATGCATCCTCATCGTGTTAATCTCTAAGAACGACTCAACAAGGTGCACATGTCAGTTGACAGGACAGGGGCAGAGCAACAAGAACAGATGGAGGCAAAACCCTAGCCAGTGTTTTTGTATAAGAGCTGCAGATTGCCGTAGATGAGAAAAAGTAGGCATACAAGGGTTCAGTTGACATGCACAACTGTGCCTCAAATAGCCCCCTATGGTTACCGTCCATGGCACCAGCAACACCCACCGGGAGCTCATCAAAGCATGCTGGCCACCCACAGCCGATCACCACATTTCAGTCACAGCCGATAAGAAAAGACCTGAGACCTCCTGGTCGTTGCGAGCCCACAAAAAACGACTCATAAAATAATTACTAAACTTATGTACCTACAATATGGTCAAACACTTTATTGAAACTCACCAGAGCGAGCTGCTGCTGCCACTGGCGGAGGTTGTAGTGGAGCCACTATCACTGCAGAAGCTGCTGCTGTCCTGGCTGTTCCTCTTGCTTCCTGCCCACGCACGGAGCCCATCGCCCGCTCTAGCTGGGCTGCTACCGAACTCAGACCCAGCACAATCTGTGCCGGCTGCTCCTTCCGACTTTTGATTTGCACCCCTCTTTCCCAGATCAGTTTGCTCACCATAGCTTGCAGGTCTTTTTAGGTCTTTGAACAGGGTAGATTTGAGGAAGGACCCTTGAGTGGGCAGGGGGCTTGTGAGCGATGGGCTGTTAAGATTGGGAGGGATGGGGTCGGTGTTGTAAGGGGTAGGAGGGGGGAATGTAAGAGG